>ERZ795048.861-NODE-861-length-30006-cov-14.473807_pt1 | contig 30006 bp, 32 predicted proteins | sample MGYA00375132_ERZ795048 | MGnify/ENA primary metagenome ERZ795048 (study PRJEB30177, sample SAMN05720225) | activated sludge metagenome | isolation source: Anaerobic digester | place: Hong Kong | collected 2014-12-17 ... | reverse complement strand
TTAACGCTTTGGAATTCCGACGGGGGACAAATAAACAGCAAACTCGTCTTCGCCGTCAAGCCCGAGAATACTGTCTAACTGTTTCTGGAAATAAGCGGCAATTGCACAGGTCCCAAGGCCTTCCGCTTCACAGGCCAGATAAAGATTCTGACAGATATGACCCGCATCAAGTAAAACGGTTTTATGAGAACCGACATGATAGCGCCATTCTCCCCTGTATGGAATAAGAGCCCATACGAAAGTACAGGCACAATCTCCTGCCATCTTCTGACCCATTGCAGCAGCAGTCATCTCATCGGTGAAATCACCTTCTTTAATCAGCATCAGTTTATGGTGAAGAGCAGTATACCTGTATATTCCGCGTTTAAGTCCTTCTACTCGCTTCACCCAGAGATAGGTCTCAAAGGGGTGTCTTGCTCCTGCAGAAGGAACAGTTCTCTTAGTTGCATAATTCTTCCCGAAGATGTTCTTTACTCCCTGAGTTGCCCATAGAAGGTAAGACAACTGTTCGAGTGAGATGGGATCGTTGGCAAACAGTCTTCGACTCTCTCTGTTGTTTATGATTGAGAAAAAATCATTGCTTTTTAAAGTCGCTGTTTTGGGATCGGGTAAATCTATGAGTATTTCATTGCCTGTTAATGGTTTCTCAAGTGGTGGCTGTTCAACCCCTTTCTCCTGATCCGATTGAACATTTTCAGCCAGCATCTCAAAACGATTGGATTTGATAAAATCTCTACCTTCATTTAGCATCTTTTCCATGATAGACCTCCTGTATAAACGAACACTTTAAAGTTTGTAAATCGCTTTGAATTTTTTCTCTACATATTCTATAAAGTATGCCGGATTAAGTACTTCACCCGTGACCTTTTGAATCAGCTCATTTGGTTTGTAGATGGATCCCATTTCATGAATGTTCTTCTTCAGCCATTCCCTGACTTTTAACCACTCTCCTGATTCTACCGCTTCAGGTATGTTGAACTCCTTTTCCATGGTTTTATACATCTGGGCTGCATAAAGTTTCCCCAGCATATAGGAAGGGAAATAGCCAAACATGGCTTCTGACCAGTGTACATCCTGAAGGACACCCTGTGCATCATTTTCAGGGGTGATACCGAGATATTCGGTCATTTTCTGATTCCATAAAGCGGGTAACTCCTTAACGGAAATTTGTCCGTTGATCAGCGCATTTTCTATTTCGAATCTGAGAAGTATATGGAGACTGTATGTCACTTCATCGGCTTCAATCCGTATAAATCCGGGATTGCATATATTTGCCGCTCTGTAGATATCAACAATATCTTCGTTGAAAGCTTCCGGGAAAATAATATCAAGGTCGGGTTTTATATTTTTCCAGAAGGGGAGACTCTTGCCTATCATGTTTTCCCAGAAGAGGGATTGTGATTCATGAATGCCGAGGGAAGTGGCCTCGGCGAGAGGTGTCCAATGAAATTCAACTGGAAGTCCCTGCTCGTAAAGGGCATGACCGGTTTCGTGAACTGTACCGAAAAGGCCTTCCTCCAGATATGATTCACTGAATCTTGTGGTTATTCTTACATCATCAGGCGATATCTTGGTTGTAAAAGGATGGACCGAAACATCTATCAGGCCTCTCTTATAATCATAACCCATTCGCTCTGAAATGAGTCTGGATAATTCAAGCTGTTTGGAGACATCAAATTTCTTTTTAAAGATTGTAGCGTCCGGTTTTGTCCCGTGTGCTAATTCTTTTATTAAATCAGTCAGTCGTGGTTGTAAGACTTCTTTGATCTTGTTGAGTTTTTCAGTTGTCATACCCGATTCATATTGTTCTATCAGTGTATCGTATATGTTATTGCTTTCCGGATAAAGTTTTTCCTTATAAATATGCGCCGTTTCAATGGATATTTCTACGAGTTCCTTTAAAGCACTTTCAAAGAGAGCAAAATCTGATTTCTCTCTTGCCTCTTCCCAGATGTGATTACCAAGTGATGAGGCCTTTACCCTTCTCGCAAACAATTCTTTCGGAATAACCTTGAATTTATCAAGTTCCCCTTTTGCTACCCTGACCATTGCATTCTCTTCAAATGTCAATTGTTCGGCAATTTCAGGTTGTGCGAAATATTCAAGATAATCTGCATTTTTTTCTGAAGTGAATTGCTCAAATGCATACATCTGTACTGCCGAATTCATATCCGCTCGGTTGTGGGCTGCGCCGCGTGGCATCTTCACCTGTTGATCCCAGTTCAGAAGAATTGCCGCCGACTCAAATAACGATATATCCTTCAGATATTCTTTGAATTCATTAAATTTCTCTTTAACTGTCATAATATCCCCCTTATTTTGTATAATGAATTGCAAAACAAAAAAAGTTTCTCATGATTGTTCTGAATGCGAACGATAAATTATATCATAAATATGGAGGAGTAAAATGCTTATCTTGCAAAAAATAGTAGGTTCTTTTGCCGAATTACCCGGTTTGTTGATCGTTGTACTCATAGTTTTTTTTCTGATTCTTGTGAGAAAGAAAGAAAAAAAATCATCTCTCTTTGTCTTAATCCTGATTTGTATAATCTGGTTTGTATCAACTAATATTGGTTTGTTATCTCTCGTGAAACCCTATGAAGACCGCTATTCTGAATCGTTCTTGAGCGATGAGAATGTCGAAAATTCCGTTATAGTTGTCTTCAGTGGAGGTGTCATCAGAAATGTTCCCTATGGTGAAACGGCTTATGATCAAATCGGTAGTCATTCGATGATGAGGTTGTACAGGGCCTTTGAGATTTATAAAATAACCGGGTCTAAAATCATTTTAACAGGGGGGAATGTATATGAGAAATCGGGAAGAACAATTGCTGAGATCATGAAAGATGTGCTGATTTCGTGGGATGTACCGGAAAACGATATGATTATCGAAACAAAGGCAAAAACAACACTTGAAAATGCCGTTTATTCTATTGAATTGATACCGGAAGGGGTAACATCAATACTGCTTGTCACATCCGCTATTCATATGTCGAGATCTTACGACAGCTTTTTAAAAGTGATTGACAGGTTGGAAAAACATTATGATATTGTTCCATGCCCAGGTGATTATATGATAGAGAAGAATGAAATAGGAATAGAAGATTTTCTGCCGAATCGAGGTGCCTTAAACACTTTTATGTCTGTTTTTCATGAATGGGTGGGGAATTTGTTTTACCTCTTGAAATGATGACTATTTTGTGATATCATATATATGTAAAATGCATATATATGGAGGTGAAATAATATGCCTGGATTTAACGGAAGAGGTCCCAATGGAGAAGGTCCAATGACGGGTAGGGGGAGAGGTCGATGTTCTCAAAACTTTACCGAAGAATCGACTGTCGTGAGAAAAGCTTCTGAAGAAAATGGGGAATGTGTCGAAACAGATGGGTTCGACAGGAGAAATGGATATGGCAATAGAAGATTTCAGAATGAATTTCCACGTCGATCTTGTGGGAGAAGGATGAGAAGAGGCTGCAGAAGATAAAACATCCCCTGTGCGAAAGTACAGGGGATGTTTTTTTGAATTTGATATTTGCCAATCTGCGAAAGTTATGCTATGATATGTATTGTTAGTAATCCGAATTATGTTGGAGGGGTCATGCGGATAAAATTATTATATCTTTATACGATCATATCAGTTACGATGCAGTCAATTATCAGGACAGATCTGAATCTCTTTTTCAGAGAAATCGGATTAACTAATGGTGATATTGGAAATATCACTTCAGCACAACTCTGGGGTGCAGCCTGTCTCGGCTTACTTGTCAGTATTTTTGCGGATATACTTGGAAGAAAGAGAATGCTGATTGCTTCTATCATTTTCTTTCCTTTGGGAAACCTTGGCTTATTACTGGCGGGCAACATGAACACCATGCTGCTTTTCTCATTCATTCAGGGGGGATTCAGTGTTGTTAGTTTTACAGTCATACAGGCGATGCTTGTAGATATAACCACTCCAAAGGAAAGGGCAAAGGTCATTGGCATCAACTTGGGATTAATGATGGGAGTAGGAGTTTTTGGAAATTTTTTTGCCGGTGTACTTGGAACCTGGTTTGGATTGAAAAATGCGCTCTTGTTTGCAATAATAGGCTATCTTTTTGCAATCATTCCGGTTATAATGATAAAAGATGACTTTAAAGGTGGATCAATTCATTCGGTTTTTGATTTTTCAGGATTTACAAAAGAGGCTAAAATACTTGTTTTCCTACATTTTATGACAACGTTGACTGTCGGGTTTGGTGCAGGATTGTTTATTCATTTCGGGAATCTCATCTTTAAAGATCTATTTAACATGACGACACTCGGGATAGGGATAGCCCTTTCCATTGCTCAGGTGGGAACGGCATTCAGTAATTTCTTTACACACCGACTGGGAAGGGTAATAGGCCCGTTTAGATTTAAACTCATCACACAGGCTTTGGTGGTTCCATTGATAATAGCCATGGCGTTTGTGAGGCAACCTATAGTCTTTATTATCATCTATGCAATGAGATTTGTATTGATGAACAGTGGTAATCCAATCAGAACGACAATCATCAATTCGTATGTGCCTTCAGATAAAATCTCGACGATTGCAGGACTCAATTCTCTGATTAATAATTCCGTCCGTGCTGTTGCTGCGCTACTCTTCGGGTATATCGTCGGCGCCAGTGTTGAGGGATATACGACTTTATTCCTGATCAGTGCGGTCTTTTACGGGATAAATGTATTGATCGCCATCGTGATGTACAGGCAATATGAAAATGATCCGAAGGTCAAAGAACTCTACAATCATAAAACCGCATGATAATTTCTTTTCCCCGTTCTATTTGAGCGGGGAATATTCCCTTTCAATCACTTCATAAAACTAAAAATAACTTAATATATTAAGATAATCGTATTCTAAACGTTATCTGTGATAGAATCAGACAAGACCTATCACAAAGAGGTGTTTGGGATGAAAAGATGTTTTAATCTGTTTTTTTCTTTGGCTTTATTTATTTCACTCTTTCTTATGACGTCATGTACTGGTGAAAAAGAAGACTTTTACATCATATCCGGTTCGGAAAATGAATCTCTGCAACCGATAATAGAAGAATTTGCCAACAAGACCAATTACAATATACATATGGAGTATATGGGATCGGTGGATATCATGCATGCCCTGAAAGAAGGAGCTTCCGGGTATGATGCCGTATGGCCCGCCAATAGTCTCTGGATTGCGCTTGGTGATGAAAATCATCTGGTAAAATATGAGAAATCTATCATGTATTCACCGATTGTTTTTGGAATAAAAAAATCTCTTGCTCAAAAACTTGGCTTTGTGAATAGGGAAGTATCCGTTAATGACATTATAGAAGCTATTAATACTGGTGAACTGAGCTTTATCATGACATCTGCAACCCAGTCAAATTCTGGCGCAAATGCTTATCTTGGTTTTATTTACGCCATCCTTGGAAAAGAGGATGTAATAACCATGGAGGATTTAAAAAGGCCTGAATTAAAAGAACAGCTGGTTAACCTCCTCGGGGGCATAAACCGTTCTTCGGGTAGTTCAGGGTGGCTGAAGGACTTATTTCTGAATGGAGATTATTCTGCAATGGTTAATTATGAAGCATTGATCATAGAAACCAATCAGGAACTTGAGAAACAGAGAAAGGAACCGCTTTATGTCGTGTATCCATATGATGGCATAGTACTTGCCGATTCACCGCTTGGCTATGTAGATCACGGGGATGAAAAGAAGGAAACATTCTTCAGGGAATTGCAAGAATATCTGCTTTCAAAAAAAGTACAGGAAGAACTGGTGCAAAGAGGTAGAAGAACGGCATTTTCAGATATCCTCGGAACTGCTTCTGATCAGGTTTTTAGTACGGATTGGGGGATTCAGAAAAACAGAATTCTGTCTTCAAAGCCGACACCTGAAGCGGAAGTCATCTTTGAAGCGCTGAGACTGTATCAGACTGAATTCAAGAAACCATCGTTCACGATTTACTGCCTTGATTATTCCGGGAGTATGACGGGCCAGGGCGAACGGGAGCTGAAGAGTGCCATGACCTATCTGCTTTCGCAGGATTTTGGTGAAGAGAATCTTTTGCAGTTTGGGGAAAAGGATATGACTTGTGTTATCACTTTCAGTGATTCGATATCAAATATCTGGGAAACGGAAGGGTGCAAGACACAGGATCTTAAAAACATGACTGCTTTGATCAATAGATTGACGCCAAATGGTGGAACGGATATCTATACGCCGGTTATGAAGGGAATCGAAATCTTAAAATCAAAAGATTATAAAGATTATATTTATTCGATTGTGTTGATGACTGATGGACAGTCCAATTCCGGAAGAAATTTCAGTGAGCTTCAGCAGTACTATTCAAGGGCAGGAATAGATATTCCGGTTTTCTCCATTCTGTTTGGTGATGCTTCCGAAGATCAGCTTGAAGAAATAGAAATACTTACAAACAGCAGAATATTTGATGGAAAGAATAATTTACTTGAAGCGTTTAGAAAGGTGAAGGGATACAATTGAAAAAAGGGGATGTTCTCGATACGGGAAAAGAAATAATAATAGGTGTTTTATCGGGTGGTGTGTTTCTCGTTTCACTTTTGTTGTTGAAACTGAATATCATCGTGTCTCTGTTGATGACGGCCGGTATTTTTACAGGACTGTCACTGCTTTTTAAGACAAAAAAAGAAGAAAATATGACTATCTCTTTAGGGGAAGTCGATCCTGTTTACCTGAAAGACGCGATAGGTAAGGCGAATAAAAAGATTTCTGAAATAAAATCCGTTTCAAAGGCGATTACAGGAACTGAACAGTTAAATCACAAAATAAAAAAAGTTATCACTACCGCTGAGGCAATCGTAGCAGACTTTGAACAGGATCCAGGAGATGTGAAAAGGGCTCGCAATTTTCTGAATTATTATCTTGATGCAACAATTAAGATATTAAAGAGTTATCATGACATAGGAAAATATGTTCAACTGGATCAGAAATCAAGGGAGACGCTCTTAAAAGTTGAAAAATTGCTGGATCAGATAGGTGATGCATTTGAAAAGCAGTTAAATAGATTACTTGAAAATGACGTGATGAATCTTGATGCCGAAATCACATTGCTCGAAAAGACCCTCAAGATGGAAGGATGGGAAGAATGAACGGGAAAATAATCGGACTGCTTATCATTGTTGCAGCCATAGGAATAGGATTGTATTTTTATTTTTCGGGAAACCATCTTCCTGAAGTTACGATTGAAGGGTATATCGGTGGTGAAAAAATAGGTGTTTTTGAAAACGAAAAGGTACAGAAGATCTTTAAAAATGATTATTCGCTTCATGTAGATTACGTGAAAGCCGGATCTATTGAAATGGTTCAGGAGAATACCGGAGAAATGGATTTCCTTTTTCCGTCCAGTCAGATCGCATTGGAGATATTCAAAGAAACTCAGGCGAACCGGCTTTTAAAGAGTTCAAATCCTTTTAACTCTCCAATTGTACTCTACAGCTGGGATATTGTAGTCGAGGCTCTTGAAAAAGAGGGGATTGTCTTTCAGCAGGACGGCGTTTATTATGCCGATATGGAAAAATTGCTTGAAGTGGTAGAGGCTGAAAAGAGCTGGAAAGAGATTGGTATCAATGAGCTTTATGGAAAAATAAGCATTGTATCAACCGATCCAACAAAATCGAATTCTGGGAATCAGTTTGTCGGACTCCTTGCCAAGATTATGAACGATGGAAATGGCATTGGCTATGAAAATTTAGATAGAGTTCTTGAGAGACTCTTGAAGATATATAAGAGATTAGGTTATCTTGAGTACTCTTCCGGTGATCTGTTTACACTATATTTGAGAACAGGCGTTGGTGCTAAGCCAATAATCGTCGGCTATGAAAATCAATTGATCGAATTTAAGCGGGATAATCCTGAAATATGGGATCAGGTAAAAAGTAAAATAAGGATTATCTACCCGGTTCCAACGGTATGGAGTTCTCATATCATCATTGCTTTAAAAGAAGAAGCCAATCGATTGATAGACGCCTTTAACGATGAAAGAGTCCAGGAGATTATCTGGGAGGATAATGGATTCAGAACAGGTCTAACCGGTATTATAAATGATCCGATACAGTTCGGGATAGAGGGAATTGCCGCTCAGGTACAACAGGTTATTCCCATGCCGACAGCTGACATCATGACAAAAATCATAGAGACTTTTGAAAAACAGGATACTTCAAAATAGGAGGAAGAAGATGGAAACGGAAAATGAAAAAAAGGAAATCCAGAAATTGTTTGCAGCACCTATTTCAGAAGATGACAGAAATAAAATTGAACAGATCAGAGAAGGAATAAACGTTGAAGATTCCAGTTATGTTGCCCAATTTGGATCCGGTGTACAGAGTGATATCGCTAATTTTTCAGATTCAATTCTGAATGAGGTCAGGGCAAAAGATGTTGGTTATGTCGGCGAAATAATGACCGAACTCATGCTGAAGGTAAAGGATCTTGATGCGGGAAATCTGGCGGCCAACAATGACGGGGGCTTTTTTTCAAAACTTCCATTCTTCAATTCGATGGAAAAAGCTGTAAAAAAGTTTATCGGGAAATATCAGAAGATGAGTGTTCAGATAGAAACGATTATTAATAACCTTGAAAAGGCTAAAATGCAGCTGATGAAGGATATCGTCATGCTGGATAAAGTTTACGAAAAGAATCTTGATTATATGACTAATCTGAATTATTATATTGCCGCGGGGGAATTGAAGCTCGATGAACTGGAAGAAGCTATAATTCCAGAGCTGCAGGCGAAGGCGAATGAAACATCAGATCCGATGGATGCTCAGAAGCTGAACGATGCAACTCAATTCCAGAGCAGGTTTGAGAAAAGGGTGCATGATCTGAAGCTCAGCAAGACGATTTCTATACAGACTGCCCCTCAGATTCGATTGATACAGAATAACAATCACCTTCTCGTAGAAAAAATTCAGTCATCGCTACTTAATACGATACCACTCTGGAAAAACCAGATTGTCATTGCGATCAGTATATTCAGACAGAAGGAAGCACTTGAGCTTCAGAAACAGGTTTCACAAACGACAAATGACCTTCTCAGAAAGAATTCTGAGATGTTGAAACAAAATACGGTTGAAACGGCAAGAGAAAGTGAAAGGGGTATCGTTGAACTTGAAACCCTTAAAAAGGTTAACGAAGATCTTATCACGACTATTGATGAGGTATTGACAATACAGAAAGAGGGGCATCAGCAGAGAATGAAGGCTGAAAGGGAATTGGAAGATATAGAGAAAGAATTGAAAGTCAAATTATCGGAAGTAAGAAAATAAAGATTTCTATTTATTCGGGACTGGTTTACAAACCGGTCTTTTTTCCGCTCAGGGATCATTAAAAAGATATTTGACAGGTAAGAAAACATGCATTATAATATATATGTAAAAAGCATATATATTATGGAGGTAGCTATGTCAATTAAAATTGCAGTTTTAAGCGGAAAGGGAGGAACCGGGAAAACAACTATATCGGTCAATTTATCCCACGTACTTTCCGAAAAATACAGTGTTCAGCTACTGGATGCTGATGTGGAAGAGCCTGATAGTCATCTTTTCTTTGATTATAGAGAAGGTTCAGAAGAAAAGACGGTTTTTCAGATGATTCCTGAAGTGGATAATGAAAAATGTATTAAATGTGGTGCCTGTTCGAGGGAGTGTCAATTTGGCGCAATCAATATATTTACTTCCGGCGCAATGGTCTTTAAAAATCTTTGTCACGGTTGTGGTGTGTGTTCAATGGTTTGTCCTGCAGAGGCGATAAAAGAGATTCCAAAGGAACTCGGAAAACTGCAGTTCAGAACTTCTGAAGAAGGGATAGATTTTGGTGAGGGAATCCTGAAAGTAGGAGAAATATCCGGAGTTAAAGTCATCCGTTCACTGAAGGAAAATATGGGAGATAATGAAATCATTATTCTTGATTCTCCTCCTGGCAGTTCATGTCCGGTGGTAGAAACGTTAAGAGGAGTAGATTTTGCTCTGTTGGTAACGGAGGATTCGGCTTTTGGATTACACGATATGGAGATAGTCAGCAAGGTACTTGATGAGATGGGGATACCATTCGGGATCATTCTCAATAAATACAGGGAACATTCTGCGGAAGAAAAACATTCAAAAGAATTCAAAACTAAATTTGAAGACAAACTCTTTATGAAAATCCCACTGGATAAGAAACTGGCGGGAATTCATTCAGAAGGAAGATTGTTTGTAAAGGAATATGAAGCGTACAAAGATAAGTTTCTGGCCATGTTTGACCAGATTAAGGAGCTGGTTGGATGAAGACAAGACAGATCGTTGTAATCAGCGGAAAAGGTGGGACTGGAAAAACAACCGTTTCCGGATCGCTTGCAGTTTTATTTAAAAATCATATTATTTCTGATTGTGATGTGGATTCAGCCAATCTTCACCTGATCTTAAATCCGGAGTTGAGGGAAGAGCATGAATACTGGGCAGGTAACAAGGCGGAAATCGATGAAAATAAATGCATTGGATGTGGAAAATGCCATGAAATCTGCCGCTTCAACGCCATAGTAAAAAAAGAGACCGGAGTTTTTTCGGTCGATCCATTTGCCTGTGAAGGGTGTAAGGCCTGTGTACTCGTATGTCCCGTAAATGCAGTCAATTTTAATGTCAATCATCCAGGAAATTACTATATTTCTGAAACGGGATATGGGGAATTTGTCCATGCCGATCTCAGACCCGGTGAAGAAATGAGCGGAGGTCTTATCGCCCAAGTGAGGAAGAATTCTCTTCGATTGGCTGTGGATAGAAAAAGGGATTATGTCATCATAGATGGTGCACCTGGTATCGGATGTCCGGCCACTTCCTCCTTGACCGCTACAGATTATGCGATACTCGTCACAGAGCCAACAGTATCCGGTATACACGATATGAAACGGATGATTGAGGTCATTGAGCATTTCAGAATTCCATATTCTGTTGTTATAAACAGGTACGATATCAACAAACAGAGAACTTCAGAGATAGAAACACTTTGCAACAGCAAGAAAATAAAGATCATTGGAGAGGTTCCGTTTGATGAAAAGGTAAACTATGCCAATTCAAATGCAATTCCAGTTGTCGATATTTCTGATTCAGAAGCGGCTGAAGAGATTAAATCGATGTTTCAGAAGTTGTTGGAAGAGATAGAATAATTTAAATAAATTGACTACCGTTCATTTTTTTGTTATATTATCATATACCATAATAAAGGTGGGGAAAAATATGAAATATGCAATTCTGTATGCAACAAAAGCAGGAGGAACGGAAAACAGCGCGAGAATATTAAAAGAAAAACTGATTTTTGAACATCAGATTGAAGATAAGGATATAGAGATATTAAATCTGTCGGAGAATACTTTACCGAACCTCGAATCTTATGACAAAATAGTTGTGGGAACTGGGATTTACATGGGCAAACCAAACAAAAAGGTTATCTCCTTTCTTGAAAAAAACAGAAACAGCCTCATGAATAAGAGACTGTCACTTTATATCTGCGCACTCTCTGAATCAGAAGATGAACAGAAAAGATTCCTTGAAGGATTTCCAGAGGACATCCTGAAACATGCAGAACCGATTGCCTTTTTTGGCGGAGCGGTTATCTATAAAAAGCTGAATTGTTTAACGGCTTTTATGATGAAGCGGATCACAAAATCTAAGAAAGATGTCCATAAATTAAAATACGAAGTGATAAAGGGATTTGCGGATAAAATTTCAGAATGAAAGAAGAAAGGGCATTAATAGCCCTTTCTTTTTATTTATTATTCTCCAAATATTGGCATGATGTCATCATTAAGCGTTTCGATGCCGAGTTTTAGTTTGAGATTATCGTTATAGGCTTCTGATGCGTAATAAGCATCGATGACTTCGAATAGGGTTAGTGCTGTAAAACCAACAGCTCCTACCGACCCAACCACGACATCGTTGTAAACACCAGCACCAGTTTCGGTGTCGATCCTTGTCTTAAAACCGTACCATATCAGCGTTCCGAAAAGAGCTCTTGATCCGAGAAAGAAAAAACCTTCTCCTATTTTTTCCGAATAGAAATGACCGCATCCAGGGAAAACCAATCCGAGAGTGGAGGCGAGAAAAGGATTCTTTTTTCTCTCGTTGTACTTAACGATTCTCTTTCTGGCTTCCAATTCGGGATCTAACAGACCACTACCCGCATAAATGTCTATCGGATAGGATACAGGAGGGTATATTTCTTGTATAGGAACGATGTTGGACACAGAAGATGCGATGGGAACACTTTGAGTTGGAATTTCATTTTTTACGGCACTTACCTGATAATCCACCGAGACGATCTCATTTCTGTTCACGGTCAGAATGCTGTCGTCCGATAATTGAATTTCCATAGTATCCTGATTAATACTCAGTATATACCCTTCTATCATCTTCCCATTGCTCAGGTTAATCCTCTCTGCAAACGCAGCAATTCCTGAAACAATCAATAAGAATAGCAGTAAGATAATTGATCTTTTCATCATCTCACCATCCGTAGGGATAGGTGTAATAAGGGCTGTAAACTCCATAAGCGTTGGAATACTGGTTAATATAATAAGGCGCATAAGTAGGATAAGTATAATGATAATTAACCGTTGTTGAATAATGTGCAGTGGTTACGGCTTTATAAGTAGGTACATAAGTGGTTGAATACCTGATAGTCGGCACATAAGTGGCATAAACTGAAGGGTAGGAAAGATAGCCGTATCCATAGCCGTAATAAGGTCTTAAGTATGACGTGGAAGGATATCCGTAGCTGTAATAATTTGGGATCTTATAATAGGGAGATCCAAGGGATGGAAGAACTTCAGAAGTACCGAGTGTGTAATAAGATAGTGAAACGGTTGAAAATAGAAGAATTACAGATAACAACAACAAAAAAAATCTTTTCATAAAAATCCTCCTCCATGAGAACTAAATTAATCTCTTTTGTATAATACTACCTGCATATTATACAACAAAAAGATAAGTTATTTGTTAACGACTTTTCGAATCATCATTTACTTGACCCGGTATGTGTTGTGTGTTATAATACCTTGCTCATGTTGGGGTCGTAACTCAGCTGGGAGAGTGTTACCTTCGCAAGGTAGAAGCCGTGGGTTCGAATCCCATCGACTCCACCAATCAGAGAGTGTTTGTAATAGAGATGCCGGGGTGGCGGAATGGCAGACGCATCGGTCTCAAAAACCGACGAGGTTGATCCCTCGTGCGGGTTCGACTCCCGCCCTCGGCACCATGTTATTTAACAAACACGACAAAGGGAGAATCCTTAAGGATTCTCCCTTTGTCGTGTTTGCCGTATCAATCAGTTTCTGTTTGTATAAAGTTTTTATATGAAACAAATATTGAAAATTTTATAACGGGTCTTTTAATAAAGATTTCAATGAATAGGATTTCTTTATATCGTCAGGCTTCAAAAATTCCGCACGCTTCTAACTCAATCCCTTTCTTATCTTTGGATAGGATATAAAATAAACGAGGATAGAAATAAGCAGTACGATTCCTGAACAGAGAAGAACGGTAGACCATTGAGCTCTTCTGGAAAGAATCATGTCATTTGCCTTGTAGGCCCAGTAAAATGGACTCCAGTACATGGTCCATTGCCACTTCTCTCCAAAGAGTTCGTATCCGGCTATGGACAGTGCCATCGGGAACATGATCAATTTCACACTTCCTGCGGCTTCCATGATGTCTTTTGAAGTGATGCCCTGAAGAAATCCAACGATAAGGCTCAGAAGCATGGATGTGAATCCGACCATTAATATCATTATCCAGTTTATATCGGAATAACCGGTTATGATGAGTGAAATGATGATGCTGAACAGTAGTACACTGCCCCCAAGAAGACTTTTTCCAAAGATGAATGCGGTTTGTGATATAGGGGTCACGTTGACTGCATTAATTGTATTATCAGCTTTTTCTTCTACAATGGTAATGGAAATCAGCATACCCGTCAGCATAACAGACAGAAGGATTAACATATTTACCAGTTTGGTTTTTACCGGAGGAACCGTATAGCCAAATGATTTGATGATGGTGTTGGAGTCTTCAACGGAAGCATCAAGTTCGTACAACGCATTTAAAGCCGCAATATAATCGCTTACAGCGGTATTTTCGTTTCCCTGGAGAATAATTTCATATTCACCGTTCAGCGGGATGATTCCGCCGGTATCGTCTCTTTTTCTCACTCTTTCTTCTATTTCATCAGCGGTATTGAAAATTTCTACTTTGGCAAACTGCTTCAGAAATTCGGCATGCTCCGCTTTGTCGCTTTTCAGGAGTGCGATATTGACCGTGGTATCGTTTAATCCCGGTGTTAGAAGGGTTATAACGACGGCAAGTGCTACCGGAATAATCATGATATAGACTGCCATGGTATCTCTTGTCGATGAAAGGACATCTCTGCCAAATATTGCCATCATTTTTTTAAACATAAGATCACCTCTAAACGGTTAGTGTTTTTTTAAACCGGTATTTGGCAATTAGTAATAATAAAAATCCGCTAATCAGATAAACAAGTGAATAGATCCAGACATAGGTCATATCCTTGTTAAGCAGAATATCCCTGAATCCATTGAGAATGCTATAAGTTGGAAAAAATCTTAAAATGACCGGATCAAAGCTTGGTATGATGTATGGAAAAACGGGAATCATCAGGATAATCATTACCAGATAAAGAACACCAAAGGCCTTGTCGATAGAATCATAAAAACTGGCAATCAGCAGTCCAAGTGCGGCGAATGTGAAATTGGTCAGGATGAGAAAGACATAAAAAGGGAAATAATTAATCGATAATCCCATGACAGGCAGAGTGATAATACTTGCCGAAATGACGACGGTCGTTACAATGATCCCTATTTTACTGAGAAGATAGGTCCAAAGAGATGAAGGGGTAACGGCATAGGCTTTAATAACACCTTCATCTTTATCCAGAAAAATATAGGCCATAACGATAAAGAAACCCATTAGGCTACCGGTGAAGACTATAAAAAGAGGCAGCAGATTCTGACGGTTGTTCAATATCTCTTCATCGCTCAGGGTTCTTATGTTCTGTTGCTCTATCTGCTGAAGAAGCCTGTCAGACGAGTTATCGGATATGATATACAGCAGATTGACCATACGCTCCGTTTCATAACCCTGAAGGTAATAAGTGAAATAAACGGTACCGGATAAATCTGTCCTGATCTCAGCTCCCATGCTTTTTTCTGAAAGTGCCGCTCTCATCAGATCTTCCTTGTTTTCCATCATAAATAAGGTTTTTTCGAGCTTTCCGCTTTCGGGATTAATAATTTCAGCGGTATCAACCGTGATGATCTTCTCTTCGTCATAATAGAAAGATAGAGCCTCTCCCGTTTTCTCATCGGTTATCTCAAATTTGACAGCTTTCAGGGTGAGCTTTACGGGTTCTGTCAGTTTCATTCTTCCGGCGGTAATTTCCCGATGCATTTCTATCTGTTTGATAAGCTCCGGAACGTTATAATAGATGAATTCTTTTTCTTTTGATACGGGATTTTCCTGAACGAATACGAGCAGAATGATTAAAAGCACAATTGCCATGAATAGTTCCACATAAAAATAAAACCCTCTTGAAGCTATTTTCAGTTCCTTTATGTAGCTGCTCCAGAGTTTCATGTTAAGCAAGCCCCCTTCCGGTCACCTGGATGAAGATTTCCTCGAGGGTTGCCTCCTTTGTATGCATGGTAGATATCTGATAATTTCTCGTTATCTCTGCGAGCCTCATCAGATCATTTTCATCTATCGTTTTCAGGGTTTCCTTAAAGAGTTTATCCCCCTTGAAATACTCGATATCGACCAGTTTTTTTCCATATTGCAGTTTCAGATTTTTAGGCGTATCAATCAGTTTGATCTCACCGTCGATGATAAATGCGACCCTGTCACATAGTTCATCTGCGATATACATGTTGTGAGTTGTCAGGAAGGTGGTAACCCCCTTGTCTTTCTGATCCCTTATGATTTCCTTTATAGTTGCGGCAATAGCCGGATCCAGACCGGTTGTCGGTTCATCGAGAAACCAGAGTTCTGGATTGTTTAGCATCGAACGGGCAAAGGTGAGACGGTGTTTCATCCCCTTTGAAAAAGTTCCCGCCCTGTCATTTTCCTTTCCGGAAAGTCCTACCAGTTGCAGCAGCTCTTCCGGGGCTCTTGTCTCAACGTCAAAGAGTCTGGCATAAAATTCAAGATTTTCCCTCGCGGTGAGTTTGCTGTATACGTTAGATTGTTCAAAGGAGACGCCTATCTTGTTGAAGCGTTTATTATCAACCTTCCTGATATCATATCCGGCAACGACAACATGACCTTTCTGAAGTGGGAGCAATCCGGTCAGGATTCCCTGAGTAGTGGATTTGCCCGCACCCGACGGGCCCAGAAAACCGAATATTTCCCCTTTTTCCACTTCAAAAGATACATCTCTGACCGCATAATGATCATCGTTTGTATACGAATGACAGAGTCCTTCGACCTTTATCACTTTCAGCACCACCTCTCTGGAAGTCTTGTTTTTTCAGTTTAATGAATCCATGTTTTATTTTTGTTTAAGAATCTCTTTAATAGACGTCTTACAAGCTCATTTTCTTCTTTTGTGCCTATTGTGATCCTTACGAAATCACTCAAATCTCCACTGAATTTTCTTGTGGCTATCCCATTTTCGAAAAAATACTGATAACAGTCCGCCTTTATCAGAAGAAAATTTGCAGACGATCTGACTGGTATTATTTCTGAAAATTCTTCGAATAAAGCATCTCTTTCGGTTTTTATAAAATTTAGCTTTTCCTTCAGCAGATTGGATTCTTCTATCATTTCATAAGCAACTCTGGAGGAAAAAGTATTCAAACTGAAAGGTGAATGGGCCTTTCTGAATTGTGCTGCAATCGTTTCACCCGTCAGAGCGTATCCGATTCTCAGACCGCTTAAACCGAACGCCTTTGAAAAAGTTCTCAGAATAATCAGATTCTCGTAGTCTTTGAGCAGATGACTATAATCTTTTTCGGAAAATTCCACATAAGCCTGGTCAAGGAGGACGGGAATACCTTTGTCTAGTATCTCCCTGATTTTGGCCTCCTCCATATCATTTCCGCTTGGGTTGTTCGGTGAGCAGATAACGATGAGGGCAGTCTTTTCAGGATCAGGCTCTATGTTTTCGGGAAGTGCAAAGCCGTTGTCGAGCTCTATTTCAACCGTTTCGAGTCCCATTCTTGAGGCATAAAAACTGTACATCGAAAATGTCGGTGTAAAGGTAATGATCTGTTCCCCTTCAAACAGACTGAGGATCTCCGGAATAAGGGCATCTCCACCGTTGGAAATAAATACGCCATTTTCAGGACTTCCCGTTTTATCCGCTATCTTTTTCCTCAGACTCTCGGAATCTATCTCTGGGTAGCGGTTAAAATTATTCGTCTTAAAATATTTAAAAACACTCTCTTTGATATAATCCGGTACATCAAATGGACTTTCATTCTTATCCAGCCTGATAGGAGGCAATTTTGCAGGAACCCGGTATGGTTTCATTTCAAGGATGTTTTTTCGGAATCGCATCATTTCCTCCTTTTTGCCAGTTCCTCAATGATCTCATCAAATTTAATATCGTTATATGCGAGGAGGACAAACAGGTGATAAAATAAATCTCCCAATTCATAGATCAAAGAGTCTCTTGTCTCAGCAACAAGGACTTCCACGGCTTCTTCACCAAATTTTTTATAAATCTTTTCCCTGCCGTCGGTAAAGAGTTTTGTTGTATAAGAACCTTCCGGCATCTCGGCTTTTCTTGTTCTGATGAGGTCTTCCAGTTCCTTCAGATAATTCAGAGAATAATCTATCTTTTCGACGGGCTGATCAAGTTCTCCGGTAATTGTTTCGTAAAAACAGGAATAATGTCCTGTATGACACGCGGTCCCCTTTTGTTTTACAGTCAACAGAAGCGCGTCCTGATCACAATCCAGTTTGATTTCAACAAGTTGTTGCGTATTCCCGCTGACTTCCCCTTTTCTTCTGATTCGTTCCTTTGATCTGGAAAAATAATGAGCGAAACCTGTTTTTAACGTCAGGGAGAGGGCTTCTTCGTTCATATAGGCAAGTGTTAACACGTTTTTTTCCCTGTCCTGTACGATAACAGGTACAAGGCCCCCGCTTTTTTTCCAGTCGATCTTTTTTGTGAGTGCTTCATATTTTTCTGACATTAATACCATTCCTTTCAAGATTATTTTTTAATTCAGAGATGCTGACCGTTCCATAATGAAAAATTGATGCGGCAAGCGCTGCTGAAGCTGAAGTTTCAGTGAATACTTCAATGAAATCTTCAATTTTTCCCGCACCGCCGGAGGCGATTACGGGTAAGGTAACGGCATCGGAGATTATTCCTGTCAGTCCGATATCAAACCCCTCTTTTACACCATCCGTATCCATAGAGGTCAGGAGAATTTCGCCGGCACCGAGTTGTTCACATCTTCTACACCATTCAACTGCATCAAGACCTGTATCAATTCTTCCCCCGTTTATAAAGACATGCCAGGAATCATTCATTCGTTTTGCATCAACCGCTATGCAAAGATTGGCTGAACCAATTACCTCAGCTGCATCGGAAATCAAAGCCGGTTTTTTTACGGCTGCAGAGTTGATGAATACTTTATCGGCACCGGATTTGATGATCGTCTTCATATCTTCAACATTGTTCAATCCACCACCGACCGTGAAGGGAATTGAGAGTACAGACGCCACTTCAACGACAATATCCTTCAGAATCCCTCTCCTTTCATGTGAGGCGGTGATATCCAGAAAGACAATTTCATCCACTCCCTGTTTTTCATAGTTAACGGCAGAAAGAACGGGATTACCGACTTCCATAATATTCTGAAATTTAATTCCCTTGACAACCTTTCCATCTCTGATGTCAAGGGCGGCAATAATCCTTTTTGAAAGCATTTCATCCCTCCCTTAACTGATCAGGTGTCAGAATTCCTTCAAACAGTGCCTTTCCGACTATCACGCCGTTGAAGCCCATATCTTCCGCTTTTTGAATATCCTGAATGGAAGAAATGCCACCCGCGTAGAGGACTTCTTTTCCGTTCCAGAAATTCTTCAGATCTGAGATTCCTGAATTTGTCCCGTCTTTTTCTATATCCGTGAAGATAAAACGACTGAATTTTGATCTTAAATCGCTGAACGTCTGAATCAGGTCCTTTCCCGATTCCTGAAGCCAGCCTTCCGTTGCAATCTTTCCCTTTCTGAAATCAAGACTTACAGTGATAGAATCAAATTCCCGTATAAGACGATCAACAAATCCGGTATCGAAGACCTTCGTCCCGATGATTGCAGAAGATATCCCTGCAGCATAAGCCTTTCTGATATCCTCCAGACTTCTCAACCCGCCGCCGTACTGAATCTTCATTCCCGTCCTTTTCACAATTTCACTGATCACGTTAAGATGTCTTGGTGAAGCTTCAAATGCACCGTCAAGGTCTATAATATGAAGGTACTCAAATGATTCGGAATATTTTAAAGCAATCTCAACGGGATCACCATATATCTTCTTTTGTTCTTTTTGGCCTTTGTAAAGCCGGACGGCCTTACCATCCATTAAATCAATCGCAGGGTATATTTTCATAAATTCTTTCCTTTCTTAAATACTTCCAGAAACTTCTTTCCCGTCTCTCCGGATTTTTCAGGATGAAACTGAACACCCCAGATATTATCCTTTTTAACTGCAGAACAGAATCGAATCTTTTTTTTACCAATATGCTCGGTATAGGCTGCTTCAAAATCTTCACCCTTTTCCGGCAGATAGTAAGAATGAACAAAATAAAAATATGGATCCGCTCCAAGGGTACTTTCAAATACGGCATCTTTGAACTGAACCAAATTCCATCCCATATGTGGGGTCTGTACCTCTTTAAATCTGATGATTTTTCCTTTAAAAATCCCGAGGCCCTCTTTTTCACCTTCTTCGCTCCCTTCAAAGAGAAGCTGCATGCCAAGGCAGATTCCAAGAAATTTTCTCCCGCTTCTGATAAATCTGAGAATTTCTTCTCTGTAATCTTCTATCTTTCCGGCAATCCCGTCAAAAGACCCAACACCCGGCAGAACGAGACTTGAATACCGATTAATTGATTGAGGATCCGAACACATCTCACCGTCTAATGCCCGGCATACATTGGCAAAGTTCCCTATTCCAAGGTCAATCACTCCGATTTTTGACATTACAACGTCCCCTTTGTACTTTGAATAGTTACCGCAGGTTCAAAGGCCTGTGAAAATGCCTTTCCCATTCCTTTAAAAGCGGCTTCAATGATATGATGGGCGTTAATACCGGACAACTGCCGAATATGGATACAAAGATTCAGAGAACGTGCAAGACCGTAGACAAATTCCCTGAACATACCGATTTCAAATCCTTTCTCCTCTTCTTCAATCTTCAAATCTACAGCAACAAAGGTTCTTGAGACATCCAATGAAACGAGAATCAGTGCATCGTCCATCGGCATGATTGAAGAGCCGAATCTCCTGATTTTTGTTCTGTCAAATTCTTCGGACAGAAAATTTCCTATGGCTATCCCAGTATCCTCCCAGAGATGATGTCTGAGATCAAATTCAGCGGTTACAGAACAGGCAAAACCCATATAGAAGAAAAAGGAATTCAGCACATGATCAAAGATCTTATCACCCGTGTTGATAACAATATCTTCTTCATTTTTTTGAATATCTATCTTTGTTTCAAAGGTCTCCCTCTTCATTCTCTCACCTCCATCGATTTTCTGTGATGTTCAAGGCCTTCTATCTGAGCCATTCTGATTCCGAGATCTCTGTCTGCCATGAATTCCTCTTTTGAAAGGCTTGCAACGGTCATCCGTCTTTGAAAATCATTCACCGTTAATACCGATGAAAAACGGGCGGCTTTTCCAGTTGGCAGGACATGATTTGAACCGAGAAAATAATCTGCACTGGGAACCGGGGTATATTCGCCAAGATAGACCGCTCCCGCATTCCTTATCAGATCGACAATCTTCAACGGTTTTTCAGTCACGATTTCGAGATGTTCCGGTGCAATACTGTTTGCCCTTTCCGCACACTCTTCCAGTGTTTCCAGAATTTCTATATCGATGGATGAATCAGAGCAATATTCAGCGAGTTTTTCCGAAGTAGTCAGCAGCCAGGCCTTTGAATCTTTTCCGTGTTCTCTCTGAGAGAGCAAATCCTCTTTGATAAATGATCCCGTTGCCGTTGAATCTGCAATCACACAGATTTCTGAGGGACCGGCAAGACTATCAATGCCGACATCACCGTACACCTGTCGCTTGGCTTCATTAACAAAGGCATTTCCGGGTCCGAATATCTTGTTAACCGATTTGAATCCGGCACCATATGTCATAGCGGCAATAGCCTGAACACCTCCAACCTTATAGAGTTCTGTGATGCCGAATTTCCTTGCAATATAGATGATCAGAGGGTTTATCGAACCGTTCTTTGGAGGCGTGCAGACCACAATATCCTTTACACCGGCAAGAATCGCTGGAATTACCGTCATCAGGAGCGTAGAGGGTAATGGTTTTCCGCCGGGGACATAAATTCCCACTCGGTCGATTGACCTGCTGACCAGCCCGAAAACAGAATCTTTCTTGAAGTAAATATCATCCTTTTCGAGCTGTCTTGAATGATAATCCGTGAGTCTTTCGGCAATTCTTTCTACAACTGTACGGTCTCTTTCCGAAACCTGTTCGGCACTTTCCCATTCTTCTTCAGAAAGGTTCAGACTGCCGGTATAACCGTCAAATTTCTCAGAATAATTTTCAACTGCCTTAAAACCGTTTTTTTCTATATCTTCGAGTATTTCCCTTACCGTTGTCTTGATATCCACTTTCTCCCTCCTTATAAAATCCCACTCAATTGATCTATCAGCTCATTGATCTCATAGAATTTTGTCTTTTGTGAGACCCTATTTACGATCAATCTGGCTCCCACATCCTGAATCTTGTAAATCTCTTTCAGACCGTTAGCCTTAATCGTGTTCCCTGAATCCACGATATCCACTATTGCATCCGCAACGGCTGTTTTTGGCGCAAGTTCCATAGAACCGTGAAGCTTGATCACGTTTACATCAATCCCGGCACTTGTAAAGAATTTTTTTGTGATATTGGGGAATTTAGTGGCGATTCGATAATTGTTCATCTGCTCTATTCTGAGTTCTCTATCTACCGGTGTGATGACACTCAGCCTGCATTGACCAAACGGCAGATCAAGGGGGATAAAGACATCAGATTCGAGTTCATCGATGACATCACTACCGGCAATTCCCATATCGATACCGTTTTCAACAAATACCGGAACATCGAATACCCTTGAATAGATCCAGCTGAAGTTATCATCTCTTACGATCAATTCCCTGTCTTCCGGTTCCTTTATCTCTATATCGATTTGTTTTAACAATTTTGCCGCTTTTTTCATCAACCTTCCTTTTGGCATAACAAAATTAATCATCTTCCTCACTCCCTTTTTCATCAAACTGTGCCATTCCTGAGAGAACTTCGAGATCAAGTGCAAACCCGAAACATTTTTCGGATTTATATTGATACTCACCGCCGCCCCCGATAGCACGGCCGTGATTTCTCGTATAAACTTCAAGAACAACATCGTCGTAGTAATCAAAATGCCTGATTGTGCCAAAATCGACGGTCAGCGTCTCTGCGTTGATCTTATTTGTGATCCAGTCGATGAGTTCATCCCCCGAACTTTTTCCCCTCGATTTCAGATTTTCGAGGAGCTTTTCTTTTGCCTTTTCTGGTATATCGAGTCTCTTAATCTCTGAAAAACTTCTTTTTTTAATCGCTTCATAGATGGTTTCAGAATCCAGATCAAATTCAGAGATAACATCCTCCCATTTTTTCAGAGAACCAATATCTATTTGAAAATCAGAGATCTTAAGCTTCTTCAGAATTTCTATGATCAGATTAATCTGCTCGTAAATCTTATATCCCCTTCCACTTTTGCCGCCTATCCATTCAGCCCCTATCTGCCATCTTCCTTTGGGGAGTGAATTGAGAACCTCAGAGACATAGAAGATTTTCAACTCTTCGTCTTTGACCATTGAGGTTAGAAGATGTGAAGTAACATCCGGTTTTATCACATAATATTCGTTGTTGAAGGCCGTTTTAAGCCCCCCATGAAGTCCTGGTGAGTGTTTGTCAATTACGGGCAAGAATATTTCAGAATACCCTGCATCATAAAAGCAGTTCCTTGCAATTCTTGCCGCCTTGCCGAGTTTAAATGAGTTACTGATTGTATCTTTATACATGCTTTTCTCCTTTCAGCGGTTTAATTAGGTAAAAAAAAGAGGTCGATGCGTATTTATTTCGCATCGACCTCAGGTAATTTATCCAAAAATTCTAAAGCAAAATCCCCTCCGACGATGCGGATTGATGATGGATATTGCCCCAATGAAGTTTATTAAATTCTACAATTGTAAGACGGAATAACTTTCTCATAAAATGCTCCTTGGATATATTTGTTTCAGTATATCATAAATCTATCCGTTTTACAAATCATCATAAAACTAAATAGTTGTTTCACAGATACTGAGCCCCTGTTTTTTCGTGCGGAAAAAGTAAATATGCTACAATTAATCAAGGATACGTTCTGAATACGGGAGGGAATATGGTCATTCAAAAATTGGAAAAATCTTCCAAAGAAGAGATGAGAACCCTGTTTAAACAGTGTTTTAATTCTATGTTTGACAGTCAGTCTTTTGATTGGTTTATCGATTCGGATGAACTCTGGCGGTACATATGGGGGGTAAAAAAAGACGGCGTATTGATAGCCTCTTATATTGCCTATGAAGGTGAAGTGAAATTCAGAAAGATCCCTTTCAAGATAAATTTTTTCGACGGGGTTGTTTCAAAACCGGGTGAAAGAGGAAAGGGAATGGTCAGGGAAATGCTGAATCATCATGTGATGATCGCCGAGAACGATTCGATAGAGTTGTTACTTCTTGATCCCTTTAAGACTTCTTTTTATGAAGCCCTTGGCTATACGACAGCAATCGATATGGCAAAATATGAAATCCCATTTGAACTCATCAGAAAACCCGAGTCGAAAAAAATGGGGTATGAGGCCTTTTCCGGTTTCATCTCGGAATCAGAACCGCTTCAGAAGAAGATCAGAGAAATTCTGAAGATGGACTGGGAACATGCCAATTATAATCCGATGAAGATTCCTGACTGCTATATCAGGAAAATGCTGATGAGCAAACTCCATCAGACCTGTATCTTTGAAGAGAATGGCATTCCGAGGGGGTATATCCTGTATACGGTTGAAAACAGAGTCCTGTCGATCAGAAGAATCATTTATTTTGATATTGAGGTTATACAGGCGTTGAATCACTTCATCTATCAATACAAGGATCAGGTGGACAGGATCACGATGGATTTTATGCCCGATGATCTTCCGGTTCATCTGTTGTGCAGCAGCATGAGAGCCGGAACAAAAGAGGTCGTTAAGACAAAGAAGCCTTCAAGGATGATAAAGATACCTGATATCGAAAAACTGCTCAGAAAGCTGATGACTCATTCAGAGAAATCTCTGCCCGAATTTCTACTGACAGTTGAAGATCCGTTTATCGAAAAAAATAACAGGACTTTCTGGTTTCGAGATAATCAAATGTTAACGGTTGATGATAGAAATAGAAAAGGCGATATTGACCACATAAGATTGAATATCTCTGACTTTGTTCCTCTGTTTACCGGATACAGTTCTATTACAGAAAAGTATTTACAGAAAAAGATTTCCGTGAATAACGGCACATCCTCCGGTTGGAATCAGTATGCTATTCCCGTGATACTCAGAGAAATAGAATTTCTACTGCCGCCTTTACAGACATACAGTACCGAATTCTGTTATTAAAGTAAAGAATGATTTTCGGTGATCTTAAAATATTAAATCTCGATGTATTTCATGGCGAGTTCCAGTTCATCCGCTGCTTTTTCATACGTCCATTCTTTTCTGTAATTCAGGCAATTGCAGAGGTATCTGACACCGTGATCGACATACTCTTTTCGATAATGGACGTGTCCCATGATGGAATATCTTACAGAATCATGATTTCTTATCAGCTCGGTATATCTTGACGAACCGAGATACCCGTTAAAATATTTCCAGAGATCCTGATTTTTTACCGTGAATTCATTATGGGAGAGCATGTGTGAGACTAAGATGATATTTTTTCCTTTATTTTTCAAAAGCTGATCATCGATCTTTTTTCTGAACCCTTCAGTAACTCTCACATCATCCATCTCCCACGAGATATATTCCTTGTCTTTCCAGTTTCTCTCTGCATATTTTCCCGTACTCAGATCTTCAAAAGAGAACTTGCTATCCGCAAATGAATAATCGTACCACAGAATATCTCCTACGACCGTCCATCTTTCGTTTAGCTGTACGGGATTTCCGCAGAGATTTCCACCGAATTCTCTGAGTTTTTCATAGATATAGGAGGTACTTTTATCATCATTCTCTATATTCCACAGGTCATGATTTCCCGGAACGAACAGAAGCTTGACACCGGATTCGTTCTGGATTTTATCGAGATGATACAGGCTTTTTTTATAATCGTTAGACAGATCTCCTGCGATGATGAAATACTCCGGCTGATCTTCTTTTAATTTCCTTATCAGAGCCTCCTCAAGGGAGTCCTGTTCTGAGTAATTGATATCAAAGTGAATATCTGATAAGATGGCAATCTTCATGTTTATCTTTCCTTTCCATACAAATGACAGCATACAAAATGATCTTTCTCTATTTCTATCTTTTCCGGTTTGATTTTTTCACAGACAGGCATCTTCTTGAAACATCTCGGGTGAAAAAAACAACCGCTTGGAGGATTCAGCGGATTTGGGGCATCCCCTTTAAGAAGGATTCTCTCTTCCATAAATTCATTTTCTCCTGGAATAGCCGATATGAGTGATTGGGTATAGGGATGATAAGTCTTTCGGTAGAGATTCTCCGCATCAGCGAGTTCCATGATTTCACCGAGATACATGACAGCTATCCTGTCACAGAAAAAATGGACCACGTTCAGATCATGCGAGATGAAAAGATAAGTCAGCCCAAGTTTATCCTGCAGATCATTCATCAGATTCAGTATCTGGGCCTGAACGGAAACATCAAGGGCAGAGACAGGTTCATCGGCGATAATGAAATCTGGTCTGAGAATCAATGCACTCAGGATTCCTATTCGCTGCCTCTGACCACCTGAAAGCTCATGCGGATATCTTTTCAGATAACTCTCATCGAGTCCGACGAGTCCTATGTTTTCCAGTATGATCTTTGTTCTCTCCGCTTTACCGATTCCGTGTGCGATAAGAGGTTCATTCAATATCCATTCAATTGTTTTTTTGGGATTCAGAGCACCCGTCGTATCCTGGAAGATGATCTGAATATCGCTTCTTATCTCTTTGAGTTCTTTTCCCTTCAGTGTGGTGATATCCTGTCCCTTGAAGAGAATCTTTCCCTCGGTGGGATCGAGCAGACGTATGATCGTATGACCGGCAGTAGATTTCCCACAGCCCGATTCACCAACAAGGCCGAAGGTTTCACCTTTGTATATAGAAAAATCAATTCCGTTAAGGGCCTTGACAGCACCCGGTTTTACAAACAGTTTTGTCCTCTTGAGTGTATAATGCTTTTTTAGATTGATTACTTCGAGTATCTTTTCTTTCATTAAAAATCACCTGCAAAGAAGCATCTCGAGTCATGTCCTTCATCAATAGGATGAAATTCGGGAAATTCCTGAGCGCATCTTGGTTTTTTATAGGGACATCGTGGTTCAAAGGGACAACCTGGAATTGTATCCGTTATCGACGGAACTTTTCCGGGGATATCGAATAACCTTTTACCCTTTGATGCCGTGGTTGGAATCGATTTGATCAGTCCCATCGTATAAGGATGTTTTGGAGCTTCGAAGAGTTTATGTACGGAGGCCTTTTCGACGATATAGCCCGCATACATGACACAGACTTCCTGACAGATCTCCTTGATTACCCCGAGATCATGTGAGATGAAGATGATAGAAGACCCTTTAGTCGCGTTGATCTCTTTCAACAGTTCGAGAATCTGAGCCTGAATTGTAACATCGAGTGCAGTTGTGGGTTCATCGGCGATGATCAGCTTTGGCTTGCATGCAATGGCTATTGCAATTCCTATTCGCTGCCTCATTCCACCGGAAAGTTCATGGGGATATTTATGATACAGATTTTCCGTATCCGGCAGACCAACATCTTTCATGATGTCAAGGACCTCTTGATAACGGCCTTTTTTATCAAGAGCTGTATGCATCTTCAGATTTTCATCTATCTGTTTTCCAACTTTCCAGAGTGGATTCAAGGAAGTCAGAGGTTCCTGAAAGATCATTGAGATGTCGTCTCCTCTCAGTTCACGTATCCTCTTTTCTTCCATCCGGTTTATATCTGCCCCAAGAAACTCAATCGTTCCTTTACATACGGCATTTGAAGGAAGCAGTTTCATGATGGAAAGGGAAGTAACACTCTTTCCGCAGCCTGATTCGCCTACAATTCCCATAATATGATGTCTGTTTACCTCGAACGACACATCCTTTACAGCCGGAAAAGTTCCTGAAGGCGTATTAAAGGATATCTGAAGGTTTTTTATCTTTAATAGCTCATTATCTTTTTCAAACATAGATTACCTACTTTCTTTTATCTTGAAGATCACGAATGCCATCACCAAGGAAATTGAATCCGAGAACGATCAGAGTGATCATGATACCGGGAACAATGGCATACCACGGTGCTATTGAAATATACATCTGTGATTCATTAAGCATCCTTCCCCAGCTTGGATTTGGCGGTTGTACACCGAGACCGAGAAAACTCAACGCGGCTTCCGAAAGAACGGCGCTTGAAAATCCCATCGATGCGGCTACAATTATCGGCGAGATGACGTTGGGAAGGATATGACTGAAGATGATACGTATGTTGGAAACACCTTTAACCCTTGCATTTTTGACGTACTCGAATTCCTTATGCTGAATATATCCGCTTCTCGTTATTCTTGCAAAAGAGGGAATTGACATGATACCTATCGCGATAATCGTATTCCGGATCCCCACACCGAATATGGAAACAAACATGAGAGCGAAAAGAATACCGGGGAAGGCCATCATGGCATCCATAATACGCATGATGAAAACATCAATCCATCCGCCGAAATAGCCTGCAACGGCACCTATTACAACTCCAAATAACAAACCGATAGAAACGGCAACCAACCCAACAAAAAAGGCCGTCTGTGATCCAATCATAATCCTGCTGAGAATATCCCTTCCGAAGTTATCCGTACCAAACCAGTGTTCGGAAGAAGGGGCTGAAAAACGCTTGATTCTGTTCATTTCGGTAACCGAATAGGGTGTATAAAAAAAACTGACGATCATCAGGATCAACAGCGATACTATTATAATTATGCCTATGTATAGACTTATTTTCTTTTTTTTCATCAAATCACACCTAATTAAGTTTAATTCTTGGATCTATAACGGTATAGATTATATCTATCAGAAAATTGATAATCACTATGACAAAGGAAATATATAAAATCATCCCCTGTGCAAGCGGAAGATCCCTTGTAGAAATCGCATTAATCAGAAGTCTTCCGACACCCGGAAGGGTAAAGACCTGCTCGATAACGATACTGCCACCGAGTATGTTGGCGGTGATCATACCAAGGACCGTAATGACAGGAATCAGAGCATTTTTTAGAACATGTCTGAAAAGGACGCTATTTACTTTCAATCCCTTAGAGTAGGCCATTCTGACGTAATCATGTTTCATCTGTTCCATCACTGTGTTTCTTGTGTACCTTATGACCGTTGCAATAGAGGGTAAAGCAATTGCAACAGCGGGAAGGATCAAAGATTTAAACCATTCTGAAGGGCTTACTTCCCATGAAGTATATCCCCCAGGTGAGACCCATCGTAAAAGTAATCCGAAAATGAACATCAGGATAATGCCCGACCAAAAAGAGGGGATGGCCATCCCAATTTGAGAAACAAGGGATATTGTGATACCTGGCCATCTGTCTCCGTATTTGGCACTGATGATTCCAAGGGGAATTCCTATAATCACAATCAATAGGAGGGATATTAAGGCAAGGGACAGGGTTACTGGAATTCTTTCCCCTATCAGTTCCCCAACGGGACGAGAATATCTGATAGAGGTTCCAAGATCTCCTGTAAAAGCACCTTTTAACCACATGGAAAACCTTAATGGAAACGGATCGTTTAAATGAAGTTCTTCCGTGAGTGCCTTTACCTGGGCCTCATCTGCATCTACACCAAGTCTGGCGAGAACCGGATCACCCGGAATTATTTCAAACGATATGAAAGTTATCACTGAAACAAAAAAAACAGTTATTAACATAGAAATGATTTTCCTGATATAGATGTACAAACCTTTCTCCCTTTCATCCTGAAATTTTTTCTGATCGTATTGTATCAAAAATCATGAACTACGACTTCCTAAGCTCATCATTTTTAAAAGGCGATTTTGATATTAAAATCGCCTTTTAACGATAAGTAGATAAGAATTATTTCTTATAGTACAGTGTAGACATATCCTGAACGTAAAGTGGATAAACATTGTATCCGAAGAGATCCGGATCCATGGCCACGATAAAATTCGGGTCCATGATATAAACTGCAGCCGCATCTTCTGTGAGCATCGTCTGGGCTATCTTGAACATCAATGCCTTTGTATCAACATCTGTCTGTTCGATTGCTGCCCTGACAAGCTGATCATAAGCCGCACTTTTATAATTCATGAAGTTTCTGCCGTAATCTGAAAGATATCTCTTCAGAATATCATAAGCGCTGAGCTTTCCGGTCAATCCGATGATTGTCATATCATATTCTCTTCCGGCATAAACCTGTTCAAGCCATACTCCCCATTCAAC
>ERZ795048.859-NODE-859-length-30018-cov-58.292527_pt1 | contig 30018 bp, 30 predicted proteins | sample MGYA00375132_ERZ795048 | MGnify/ENA primary metagenome ERZ795048 (study PRJEB30177, sample SAMN05720225) | activated sludge metagenome | isolation source: Anaerobic digester | place: Hong Kong | collected 2014-12-17 ... | reverse complement strand
TCCCGGGGGGCATGGATGCTGTTTCATGGCCGGTTGCCCCGGAGTCCTGGGAGTAGCAGGTCAGGGCTTTCCGTTCTGAGCCTTCTCCGGCGGTGCTATAAGGTCCCTGAGATAGGGCTTGAGGAGTCTGTGTATCAGAGCAAGCAGCCCAACTCCGATAAGCACCCCTATCACGATGTTCCATGAGAACCCGGCTATTATCACCCCCAGGGCGGTGCCTGCGGCGGGGGGGTGTTCAGTGTTGGTGGAGGCCATGGCCAGCATTGCCCCGCCCACTCCCAGGGCATACATGGCGTCCTGCAGTATGGCGCTCTCCGGCGATACAAGGGCGAACACCGAACCGAAGAGAAGACCGAAGGCGTGGCCGCCGAGTACGTTCCTTGTGGAAGCGGTAACGCTCCCTGGCATGGTGAAGACGGTAAAGGCCGTGGCGGCGAGAGAGGCGGCAACCACCAGGTTCTGCTGGCGAAGGGCCACCAGCACCAGGAAAATGCTTACGGAGGCCAGCAGACTCTGCACCACATAGCTGATCCAGTGCAGCGGGAACCGTTTGTCAAAGGCGTCCGAGAACCTCATTTGCACCACCCCTCTGAAGCAACGGAAAAGATTATAACTGTTTTCAAAGCGGTGTGAAGCGCCACAGCCAGGGGCAAACCCATGGCCAGGAGCTGGAACAGGTTCATGATACATCGGCAAAACAGAGCAACGCGCAATACGGAGTTAGTGAAAAGGATCATGAATGGAGCACTTGCCAGAACAAGCATGCATTTCTATGATATGACATAAAAGTCATAGTAAGGAAATGAAATGGCAAGATTCTCTGAGTTCATCGCTCTGTCGGAGAAGCTTCCCGTGGTGTCCCTGGCGGACATTCGCGCTGCAATGCCGGAACTTCGACGGGAAACCCTATACAGGTGGCACCGAGCGGGAAAGATAGAGATCATTGCCCCGGGATTCTATTCGCCCAGAGGCTCGATACAGAGTGAGGAGCAAATGTTCGCCGTGGCAAACAGGATATACAGGCCTTCATTCGTATCCCTGCAGTCAGCTCTGGCGCACCATGGGCTTGCCGCTGAAGTGCCCCTTGCCGCTACTTCGGTGACAACAGCGAAGACCCGCACCGTTCATTCTCCCTCCGGACAGTTCATATACAGAACGGTGAAGCCTGAAAGGTGGTTCGGATACAGGGTGGAGCAGGGCATACGCTTCAGCTATCTCATGGCTTCGCCGGAGAGGGCCATCGCCGATGTGCTGTACCTCAGCCCCCGCCTGAACAGCCCGGCTGATCTGATTGAACTGCGGCTGGATCCCCAGGCCTTCGAGAAGCTTGCCGTCAACCTTGAAGAAACCGTGGAGAAGTACCGGAGCAAGGCTCTAGTGAAGAGGTGCAGAGCCCTCAGGGAGGCAATGGAAAATGCTTGAACCGGAACTGGTCTTCAATGCTTACCCCGATATACCCGTTTCCTTCAGAAGGGCCATGCTGACCGAGTACTTACAGTGCAAGGCCATGGGATACATATTTAACTCAACCTCCTCCACCGGACTGGTGTTCATGGGAGGGACTGCACTCAGGGTTTTCTACGGAACCAGGCGTTTTTCCGAGGACCTTGACTTTGACTGCCGCAGCCTCACCAGGGACAAACTGGAAATGATCACGGATACCGTTGCCGGCGGGTTCCGCATGGAGGGAGCACAAGTCGATGTTTCCCTCAGGAGAAAAGATGCATTTTCAGCAGTTTTCCGGTTCACGGAGATACTTCAGAAGTGGGACCTTACCGGGCACAGGGACCAGGTGCTGAAGCTGAAACTGGACGCATCTCCCCAGTGCTATTCATACGATCCGGTGATAAGGGTTCTTAACAGGCTTGATGTCACTGCGCTGGTGCCGGTGGCTTCAGACAGCCTGATCCTTGCCCAGAAGCTCCACGCAATACTTCAGCGCAGCAGGGTGATGGGCCGTGACCTTTACGACGCCGCATTTCTCTTCGGCAGGACCCTGCCTGAGATGAGTTATCTTGAGCAGAAGCAGGGAACTTCAAGCGCCTTAGAAATAGCCGACAAGATTCTTGCAAGGATTCAGAGCTGCAGCATGACCGATCTCGTACATGATGTTGCGTCTTTCCTTCCCAACAGGCAGGAGACTATGAAGGTGGAGCTTTTCCCCGGGATACTTGAGGAGTGGGCTGCTTCCTCATGCTGAGAACCCTTGTTCCGAACCAGCCAACAGGAACGGAGAGACCATGAAGAAACTCATAATGGCAACAGCGCTGTTACTCGCCGCATGCGGCAGCAACCCCTCTGAAAGCCACACCATTCAGAACGGCAGCTGGCAGGGAACGGCCTTTGACAGCACGGAAGTGACCTTCACCGTAAATGACGGCCAGATACAGAACATGGCCTTCCAGGTTACCTATGACATGGCAAGCCAGCCTGACACAACGGTTGCGTGGAGCTTCGATGCCGATGTAACCGGCAACATGTTCCAGTACATGCAGATAACCGGAGAGAACAACTGGGAGTTCGGCCTGAACATAACCGGCACCTTCATCCCGCCGGACCATGTTTCAGGCGACATCACCACCTGGGCAGTGTTCACCGAAGGCGGCGGAACCGAGACCGACACCCTGGAAACATCCTGGAGCGCGGCACCGGAGTAAACCGGTAAGAAATGTTACCGGTTAGGCTCTGAACTGGAAAGAAATGTTGCCAGTTTCCCCATGTGAGCACTCCGAATACCGGCAAAACTGAAGGACTTTGCGGAATTGCCTTGACAAATCCGCAAAGTGTTGCATAATTGCCATTATGAAAAGGCACATTGAAGAGATCGTCATTGAGGATCTCCGGAAGAAGATCGTGCTTCTTACCGGGCCAAGGCAGGTGGGCAAAACATGGCTTGCCAGAAAAATTGCCGGGGAACACTTCAAAAGGTCCTGTTATCTCAACTACGACAGTATTCCAGACGCACAGGCCATTCAGCGTCAGAGCTGGCCGGCGGACGCCGATCTGATCGTCTTTGACGAGATTCATAAAATGCCAGAATGGAAGCGTTTTCTTAAGGGTGTGTATGACACGAGGCACCCGGGGACTTCGATCCTCGTTACCGGAAGCGCACGAATGGACACATTCAGGCAGTCGGGGGATTCACTTGCAGGAAGGTATTTTCACCATAGGCTGTGGCCGTTCTCCGTAGCGGAGCTGAAACATTCCTATACCCCGGATGAAAGCCTCAGGCTGCTGCAGGAGCTGGGAGGCTTTCCGGAACCTTTTCTGTCCTCCGATGGGGTTTTCATGAAGCGCTGGCAGTCACAGTACTTCACCGATATCGTAAGGGAGGATGTGGTGGAGTTCAGCCGACTTCATGAGATCAGGGCCATGCGCCTACTTGTGGAACTGCTGAGAAGCAGAGTGGGTTCCCCGCTGTCCTGGTCTTCAATAGGGGAAGACCTTCAGATTGCGCCGAACACAGTCAAGAAGTACGTGGAAATACTGGAAGCCCTTCATGTGGTATTCCTTGTGAGACCCTATCACAGGAACATTGCAAGGGCAATTCAGAAAATGCCCAAGCTTTACTTCTACCACACCCCTTATGTAAAGGGAAATGAGGGTGTTCTTCTTGAGAACACCACGGCAATATGCATCAGAAAGCACGCCGATTTCCTGTCAGCGGTCACCGGCAGTGAAGTTGCCCTTCACTACATCAGAACCAGGGACAAACAGGAGGTTGACTTCGCGATAGTGTCAGATGGCCAGTTGGGATCCCTGATCGAGGTTAAAACCGCCGACCGCACCGTTCCGGCCTCCCTCAGGGTTCTTGGAAGCCGCTTGCCCGCCGCTGAAAAGCTGCTGCTGGTAAGGGACCTTCCCGTTGAGACCGATGTGGATGGCATAAGTATAAGGAAGCTCTCACGGTGGCTCTCGGAACTGAAGGCTTAGGACTTGATATTCCCCCGCTGAGTCATTCCTGGAAAACAGTCCTTCCATCAAAGCCGGGAAGGAACTTATTGCCGGCCCTTGCATTGTAACTGATAACCCTCGATGTTCAATGACAGATGTAAGCATCAGCGGAAGCAATGGAAGGAGCATAAGATGAACGAAGGCACACTGAACGCCATCAAGGAAGCCATCCTGCTGGAAAAGCGCGGCCAGGTCCTCTACAGAAGCGTTGCGGAGAAAACCGGCAGCGCCGCCGTCCGGGAAGTATTCACCAAGATGGCCGAAGAGGAGAAGAAGCACGAGGAAACCCTGAAGCTGCATTACTCCTCGCTGGTCAGCAGCGGCAAGCTGGCGGCAATCTCCAAACTCGGCCAGGTGGACGACCACACCGGAGAGATACTCAGGGACAAGGTAAGGAAAGAGATAAAGGCAGCGGGGTACGAGGCTGCGGCAATTGCGGCTGCTATAGCCCTTGAGAAGGAAGCGGAAAGGTTCTACCTGGAAAAGCGAGACGCCGCTGAATCCGATATCGAGAAGGACCTTTTCGACTGGCTGGCAACCTGGGAGCACGGCCACATGGAGCTCCTGGCTTCCATGGACAAGGCGCTGATGGAGGACATCTGGTTCGAGAACAGCTTCTGGCCGGAGATCTGAAGCTAGGTTCGGTCAGTTCTGCTGGGAGGATGACCGGCCCGGACCCTGTAGTGGAGCCACAGGCACCCTTCAGCTTCATTCGTTGCGGACAGAAGCTCAAGCTGGGCAGGGGCTCCGCCAGGGGCAAGGTCGTCGCAGTCGGCCAGGGTGGGGGTCTTGCGACCGCCGATGATTACAGGTCGAAGAATCAGGTGAACTTCGTCCACCAGGCCTTTACGCAGCATCACCCCGTTCAGGGTTCCCCCTCCCCAGAGCCTCAACGCGTTCAGCCTGAGCTTCTCGTGCAGCTTGAACAGGGCGCTTTCAAGGTCCGCATGCCCTTCTCCGCCGATGAGGTATGGGATATTCTTTGAACGGAGGAATGCCAGATAGGCAGCCGGGGCTGAGGCAGAGACCAGATGCAGGATGTGATTCCCGGGGGTTTCAGTTGCCTTGTAACCGGAACGGCACCGCCCCCTCCCGTCCACGAGAATGGCCCATGTGGTGGTTCTGCCAAGAACATCCCCCGGCAGGAAGTCCTCGTACAGACCTCCGGCGTTTCCGGCATGAACCGGGAGTTCCCGAAGGGGAGCGCCGCTGCTTATCACGGTGCCGCTTCCCATTATGGTGCCTTCGGGGTGCCACTCCTCCTCGATGGCCAGGGAGATCTTCTCCCAGAGCGCAGAATCATCGGGTATCAGGGCATCTGCCTGATGGGTGTCGAACATGGTCATGTCCGGCCCCAGGGCTATCCGTCCGTCAACCGAGGCGGCCATCTGCATAATCACATGAGGGCGGTGTTCTCTTCTCACTGTGAACCCATTCCATTCCCGGGTGTTTCAGGGGTTTCATCGGAAAGTAAACATATTACCATCGTATGTGAAAGGGGGAAACGAATGCCCAGGCTCTCGACCCGATTCCACGAGAAAACCGCAGCTGTGCCTGAGATAGCCGTTCCCAGTGGAGAAACCGGCGTCTCACAGAAGAAATGCTGGCCTGAGGGTTATTTCCAGCTTTTCGGTTCGGTGGCCGATGTTTCCTTCTCAGAACCGGAAGAGCCAGACCGTAAGTAACCGAACGGCAAATACGAAGGAGTTCGGAAGGATAGTGGGCCTGAAGCACGAGAACTGGACATTGGCATAGCGGTCCTGAAGCCAATCAACAACGAACCCTGTAAATCTTCCCCAGGCGATCAGGAGAACCCCGGGAAATCCCCTGAACTGGATTTCACCGGCGGATGCGAATAGAATAATCCAATACTCAAAGCAGCGTGTTCGGAGGACAAATGGATATGGAAATAACCTTCCCCGGGGGGAAGAGGGTAGACGCGGACTATAAGGGTTTCACAGTGAGGACGGACCAGTCCCAACGCAACGGCGGAGACGGAACCGCCCCTGAACCCTTCGACCTTTTCCTGGCCTCCATGGGCACATGCGCGGGGATATACGCCCTCACCTTCTGCCAGACCCACGATCTCCCCTGGCAGAACATGAAGCTCGTCCAGAGAACGGTGAAGAACCCTGAAACGAAGCTGATCGAGAGGCTGGAGATAAACATACAGGTTCCGGAGGACTTCCCGAAGAAGTACCTGCCGGCCCTTGTGAGGTCGGCGGAACTCTGCACGGTGAAGAAGCATGTATCAAGAAGCCTGCCGGAGTTTTCCATAGGCGTGAGCGTTCAGGGAGAAGGCGAGAAGTAAAATGATGATAAGGAAAGACACCGACATTCCGGCATCCGACGTAACCACTGAAGGCGCCGAGGGAGTGAAGATAAGGGTGATCATCTCCGCAGAAGACGGAGCCCCCAACTTCATAATGAGAAGGTTCACCATCAAGCCCGGGGGACACACACCCTACCACACCCATTCCTGGGAGCACGAGGTCTATGTTCTCTCCGGCACCGGCCAGGCCAGGCACTCCACCGGAACAGTGGATATCGGCCCGGGAACCGTCATCCTGGTGGAACCCGACGACGAGCACAACTTCACCAACACCGGAACAACCGACCTGGACTTCCTCTGCATAGTGCCGAAGCAGTGAAGGGCGCCGGAATGCGGCAAATCCGCATTCTGAGATTGACAATTTCGCATTCCGAGATTAAAATTGTCATGTATATGCAGAAGAATAACTTACGCAGCACTGGCTGGGCCATGACCTAATGGAAAATCTGAAAAGGGCCGAGTTCCAGCCGTTTTGCGGAGTACAAAACGGTTTTCCGATATGAAGCAGTGTAACCAAAGCTGACGGTGCCCGGCAGCACATCAGGTAAATAGCTGAAGTGCCAGAGTGATACGGGATAGGCGGTCAACGGTCTGGCTGATTGGAAATTCAATTGACAATCAGCCAGAAACGCTGTAAGTACAAGGCGTGATCGTAGAAAGAAGTGCCCAGGAACCCTGGAACTGCTGTCAGGTGAGTACCCGCCGGTATCGCGATCCGCTATCCCATGATTAGTGAAATCACTCGGGTCCTATATGAATTCCCGATTAACAACACACAAGAACGTTTTCAAAACGCGGCTTCCCACGCATGAGGACCTGCAGTAGCTCTCTATTACTGATTCGGCGAAAGGGGAGAGCCTCTGCACATGCAGAGCAGTTGCAAATGGTATCGAAAAGTGGTACTATATGCAGACGGATAGCAGGGATGGTGAGTATGGCAGACTTCATCGAAAAACTACAGGCTTCGGGTATCTACGGTTTTCGAAAATCCGATCTGGATGGCATTCTAAATCTCTCGGACAAAGCACTGAAAAGCCTTATCAGCAGACAGGTCAAGGCTGGAAAAGCGATTCATCTTCGCAGCGGGTACTATGCAGTTGTTCCTGCAGAATATCGGGATTCAGGCGCACCGCCTGCTTCCTGGTTTATCGACGGGTTGATGAGACACTTGAACCGCAGTTACTATGTGGGCCTGCTCTCTGCGGCAGAACTGTATGGAGCAGCACATCATAAACCACAGGTGTTTCAGGTTGTCACCGATACTTCAGACAGACCTGTTATCGCCGGAAGGAACCATATCAGGTTTTACAGGAGTTCTACCATCGCCGAGTCTCAAACAGTGCTGCGGAATACCCCAACCGGTTATATGCTGGTATCATCCGTGGAGCAGACTCTTATTGATCTTGTACTTTACATCAGTGAATGCGGCGGCTCAGGTAATACCGTGACCGTTTTTTCCGAACTTGCCCCGGAAGCAAAACCTGCAAGACTGAGAAGTATTTTGAAGAAGCAAAATACTCCAGTGGTACAGAGAGTCGGTCTCCTTCTTGAGGCAGCAGATCAGCTGAAGCTTTCCGGTATTGCGGAAGTAATCCTGTCAAACAGAACTTCCCGAAAAGTGCGGCTGGTTGGAGGAAGCAACTTCAAGGCAAATGAGTACTCAGAAAGATGGAAGGTGAAGTATTCAGGATCATTGGAGCCTGAAGCATGATACCGAGAGCGTATGTAACGAATTGGAGAAGCAAAGCCCCCTGGCCGGAAGACTCCCAGGTTGAGCAGGATCTTGTTCTTTCGAGGGCTCTTGTGGACATTTTCGGTTCGGATGCGGGGAAGAACCTTGCTCTCAGAGGTGGTACTGCCTTAAACAAGCTCATTCTCAGTGAACCAGCTCGTTATTCAGAAGACATTGATCTGGTTCAGCTCGAACCAGGACCTATTGGAGGCATTCTCAGTTCCATTAGAAAAGGGCTTGATGGATACCTCGGTTCTCCTAGAAGAACTTTCAGCGCTATCAATGTGACCCTCAAGTACAAATTCGATTCTGAGACGATGCCTTCAGTACCATTGAAGCTGAAAATAGAGATTAATGCCAGAGAGCACACTTCCTTCTGTGACTTGGTCGACTACCATTATGCGGTTGACAATCCCTGGCGCAGCTGCAGAAGTACAGTAAGAAGTTATTGCATTGAAGAACTGCTTGCTACGAAAACCAGGGCGTTGTACCAGAGAAACAAAGGCAGGGATCTCTTTGATATCTGGTTCACCCTCAGCAATCATGAGGTCAATACTGTCACAGTCATGAGTATCTTCAAGAAGTACATGTCTTCAGAAGGAAGCTGTCCGAGCTTCGTGGATTTCGCCGATAATATCAGGAACAAGCTTCAGCACGAAAACTTCCTGCGTGACACAGAAAACCTTCTCAGAAAGGGAATTGCATACGATCCAGGCAAAGCCTGTGAGTTTGTACTCAGTTCGTACAGAAAAGCAGGATATTCATGAGTTCGCTTGTACAGTACAGCGCCATTCTGTCATCTCATCCCAAGGCCTTTCTGCGGGTGTTAAGCGAAGCCCTGGAAGCGGGAGCAGAACCCGGGGAAAGAATGATGAAAGCCTTTGAAACAGTAAAAAACCGGTGAGTTCCCAAGGCTCTGACCGGCAGACAAGGAATCCATACGCATCTGCTTCGGCACCCCTGACAGCCAGGCCTGCTCGGAGTACTTGACCTGTGCCATCTGCATCTCTTGACTTGTGCGCTTGATTCATGGATTATACCAAGCAAGAAAGTCAATCAAAGAGGTGGTGATAGTATGAACCATTCAAAGGGTATCATGAATCTCGCAAAACAGAACAATGGTATTGTCACCACGGCAATGGTTGTTGCAGCAGGTTTCCCCAGAGGCAGTTTGAAACACCTGGCCGATAGCGGGCGCCTGGAACGAGTCTCACGCGGAGTTTATGCGCTGCCGGAAGTCCTGGAAGACGAATTTGTCAACATTCAGAGCAGATTCAAGCGTGGTATCTTTTCGCTGGGCACAGCATTGTTTCTCTGTGACCTGACGGATCGTACACCCGGCAGATTCCACATGACCTTTCCCGGCACATATAACCTTTCCGGCCCGAAGGAGGCGGGTATCATCTGCAGTGGATCGAAGGAGCCTCTATACAGCCTGGGCATAGAGTTTTTAACCACACCTGGAGGCAATGTCGTCAGAGCTTATGGCGCAGAGCGTACTTTGTGTGATATTCTGAAGCCGCGAAATCATACCGACCTTCAGATCGTTACAGACGCTATCAAAAAGTACTCGGCAGGAAGAGAGAAGAATATTCCACTGCTTTCCAGATATGCCAGTGAGCTGAAGGTTGAAAGCAAGCTGCGCTCCTATCTGGAGGTGCTGCTATGAAGAACGCAATGCAGCTTAAGGCTGCTATAAAAAAGATAGCGAAGGAAAAGAAGATATCTGCTGCACTCGTTATGCAGAACTATATGCTTGAGCGAATCTTGGAGCGTGTTTCGGTATCTGAATATAGAGACAAATTCATCATCAAAGGTGGATTTCTGATTGCCTCTATGGTCGGACTTGATTCAAGAGCGACGATGGATATGGATGCTACGATTAAACGTTATCCGTTAAGCGAAGAGACCATCCGGACGATGGTTGAAGAAATACTCAATATCGATCTTGATGACGGAGTTTCTTTCTCAATTAAGTACATAAGAGAGATCAGAGTAGGCGACGTATATCCAGGGTATCGTGTAGCGCTGATTGCGAAGTATTCCCCGATAGAGGTTCCTTTGAAACTCGATATTACTGCGGGAGATATTGTTACACCACATGAGATTGATTATGAGTATTTACTGATGCTGGAGAATCGCAGGATAAATGTGCTTGCATACAATCTGGCAACCATATTGGCTGAGAAGCTGGAAACCATCATTTCTCGAGGAGATCAGAACACAAGACCGAGAGATTACTACGATATCTTCATCCTGACAAAACTGCAGGCGGGGAATGTCGAGCCTGGTACCCTGGCTTTGGCTCTGGAAGAAACAGCCCGGAAAAGAGGTTCGGAGGCTGTAGTCAGGCAGTTCAGGGAGATAATGGAAGTGGTGAGAAACAGCAAAGCAATGAACAGCCAGTGGAATGATTACCGCAAGGATTTTTACTATGCAGCCGATATTGAGTTTTCTACAACCTGTGATGCTGTTGTTGAATTGTTCTGCGAAAATAGAAATGCGTATACCTTGGGAAGTCGCCTTGCAATCTATAACACAATGTGATATATTCACTCATGGATAAGCTCGTAACAAAATGGTTCTTGAGATGGGCAAGAAAAACTGATCTGTCCAACTCGACACTCAATGAAGCCCTTGTGAATCTTGATAAGGGGCTTTCGGCAGCTGATCTCGGTAAGAACCTGTACAAGGTCAGGGTGAAACGAGAAGACCAGGGAAAAAGCTCTGGTTACAGGACGATCGTAGTGTACAGAAAGAGGAAACGGGCAATCTTCTTGTATGGGTTTGCGAAGAATGAGAAGGATAACTTTAACCGCAAGGAATTGCATTACTTCCAAAAACTGGGTGATGACCTTCTGAAGCTGAGTCAATCTCAAGTAGAGAAGGCAATCAAAGACAAGGTATTATTCGACTTGGAGGAGGTTAAATGAGAAAGGCAATGCGAGAAGCAATCGGTGAAACAGTGCAGGATATGCTTAACTCTGATCTGCCTGTCTCCTTTACAAAAAGAGATTTCGATGAACTCGGAATTGAGTTCAGTGATGTTACAATTACTGCTGAGGAGATCCAGGCAATCCGGGCAAGAACCAGACTGAGTCAAGCTGTTTTCGCCAAACTACTCAATGTATCACTCTCTTCAGTAAGGCAGTGGGAGCAGGGAAAAAGAAAACCAACTGGATCAACCAAGGTTCTCTTAGATCTGCTAAATAAGTCTCCTCACATTCTTGATTACAGGATCAATGCCTGATATAATCATGTATCAAAGCAGAACGACCACTGAATGCAGCAGAACTGCACAAGGGTAGTGAATAGCAGAGTTCTCACAGTCTGCTGATTCAGATTGATCAACAGCCTGAAACCCGGGGTGTTCTAAAGATGTTCGCCCCTGCGGCAGCGGAAAGAAGTACAAGAAGTGCTGCGGTGGCTGACCGGGGCCGCGAAAAGTAACGTTAAATCTGAAAAAGGGCCGAATTGTAACAGTTTTGCGGAGTTCGTAACGGTTTGTCGATATAAGCAGTGCCAGCAAAGCGAACGTGGAAGGCAGATCCATGCTTGATTACACACAGAGAAGCGCAAAGCGCTTCAACCTCCAGTGGAAAGACCTCCCGGAGAGAAGCGGAGACCACTGGAAAGTGGAAGTGGAGATGTTCGGCAGGGTTCCCATGCTGCTCATCGTTCATGAGCAGACACTCTTCACCCTGGTTCGCAGGAAGTCCGATTTCAAAACCCCGGAACAGCTCGTCGACGAGATTCGGCTGTGCTGCAGCTGGTACAAGAACAATGGTGAAGCAACCTTCGGCAGGAACAGCGACAGGCGCCTCACGGGGAGCATTACAGAGATGAAGCGGATGATCCGGATACTGGATTTCTCTCCGGAGAGGATCAACGGCATGGAGATGGCCATCAACCAGTGTCCGTTCTCATATCTCAGGAACAGGGAAACGAAGAGGTTCCATAATCCCTTCGATGCGGTGGAGTGCTATGTGAAGGGCGAGACGCCCTGGCTGGGGTGACCTTGAGAAAGAACCGAAGCGGCATACCCCTATTGAAACGAACCGCTCCAGCCCCGGACTGATGAGGCACAGGCAGGGTTCACAGACTTTTCGAGATTATCATCTCCCTTCCCGCGGTAACAAGGGAACTCACCGTCTGGATCATGTGTTTCAGGGTTCTCTGAGAGGGAGGGTTATCTTCTTCCTCTGCGGGGTCCGAGGAGTTCGTCAGGTCCCTTACAAAGGCTATCTCACCAGCCATGGCCCTTGTGAGTAATCCCTTTTCTACCAGGCTGGCGTTTATGGTGGCCGAAGATGGCAGACTGTCTCCAGGTTCGGATTTACCGTTGATGGCCACTATGGAGGAAACGGCCCAGGCCAATGCTGCACCCACAGGCTTCACCGCCTCCCCGGGGAACCCGCCTTTTATCAGCACTTCGGCGAGTTCGATCTTCCGCTCTGCCTGTTCAAACCCGCTGCGGACCTTTATCAGCTTCTTTTTCAGTTCTTCCCTGGGTGACACAGTATCCTCATCGTAGTGTCCCGCAATGGTAGCTTCGCTGTACATCTTTTCGATATCGCCTCCGAGTATGCTGATAAGGGCTTCGTAGCCGTTACGGTCGAGCACATCCAGCGCGGGTCGTCGCCCCTCCGGGAAACACCTCTTCAGTATCCTCTCCGCGTCCGGCTTTATCTCCCCGGCGTCGCTGTCCACCACCACCATTATTCTTTTGGCTTTACTGCCCTGTGGGAAGGCCGGGGTGTAGCCGATTATCTGCAGAAGCCTTGATTGATGGGCCTCTATCATCTCAGCCATAAAGGCTCTCACCAGTTCGCTGTGGAAAGGCTTTCTCCCGGCTGTCTCATGGGATTCACCGGCTTTTTTCGCCCGGGGTTCCGGCTCAGCCCAGGAGGGTCCTTTCTCAGCGGCAAAAGATGTTTCGGTTTCAGCTTCCGTTTGCTTCTTCTCGTCATCGAGGATTTCCTGCAGCTGCTTCACCACCTGCTGGCCGGTGTCGCTGAAGTCAATGGAGTCTACGCTTTCGTCGGTGCCGAAGACTCCCTGGAACACATCCCTTTTCGCGCCCAGTGTGTCCAGCATCTTTTCCTCAATGGTGTCCTGGGCAATCAGGTTAATAACCTGCACGGCATTCTTCTGACCGTGGCGGTGGGCCCTGGCTATTCTCTGCTCCAGCACCGCCGGATTCCATGGCAGGTCGAGGTTGATGACCAGATTGGCCGCCTGGAGGTTCAGCCCGGTTCCTCCGGCATCGCTTGAGAAGAACACCCGGCAGTTCTCGTCATTGAAGAACCTGTCTATCAGCGCTCCCCGCTTCGCTGATGGCACAGCCCCTGAAAGGGTAACGCTTCCAACTCCCATCTGGGACAGGGCTTTCTCGGCGAGGGCCAGCATGGTGGTCCACTGGCTGAAGATCACAGCCTTCTTCCCGCCGTCCAGAACCTCGTCCTCTATGATCTTTTTCAGTTCCCTGAGCTTTGGGGAGGAGGACTCAACATCTTTCCACGGCATATCCTTCACATGGAGGGCAAGGGCATCGCAAAGCATTCTCATCTTCTGCAGGGCCCGAAGAACTATGTCGTGCTCTTTGGGTGTGAGGGGCCTCTTGTTCATTATGGCCAGTATACGGGCCACGGTTTCCCTGTACTCCTCGTAGGGCTTTTTCTGGGCGGTGGTCATCTCCACGAAGTAGTTGTTGTCGGTCCTGGGGGGCAGGTCGGAAAGCACCTGGTCCCTGGTGCGACGAAGTACATGGGGTCCGATCCGCTCCCGCAGCTCCTTCATGTTGCGGTATCCCAGCACCTTGTAGGAACCGGAAGGTCTTTGCTCCACTCTGAAATACCTCTGATTGAACCGCCAAAGGGGGCCGAGCACCGAAGGGTCTATGAACTGGAATACGCTGTAAAGCTCGTCGAGCCTGTTCTCAAGCGGGGTTCCGGTGAGTACGAAGGCATACCGGCTCTTCAGCCTTTTAACCGCGTCGGCGGTTTTTGTGCGCCAGTTCTTTATCCGCTGGGCCTCGTCGAGAATTATCACATCCGGCTGCATTATCTGCATGGCGTCGGCGTCCCGGCGCACGAGTTCATAGTTGATGATGTTGAAGAATGCCGGTTTCCTGTAGTGCGTCTCACGGAGCACCGGAGGGCCGGCGATGACCGAGACCGGCAGGGAGGTGAACCTCCTGATCTCCCTCTCCCACTGATGCTTCAGCGAAGCGGGGCAGACAACCAGCACGCGCTTGATGTCCCGCAGCTCCTGAAGCAGAGAAACCGCCGCGATGGCCTGCACCGTTTTTCCCAGACCCATGTCGTCCGCCAGCATTGCCCTGCCCCCGAAGGCCAGGTGCAGCACTCCGTCTTCCTGGAAGGGGTAGAGTTCGGTGCGGAGCAATGAGAGAGACCGGTTACCGGAAGCAAGTTGTGAGAGGAACCACTTCTTCTGCCTGTCTATGTCCTCAGTATGCTCAATGCTTTCCACGAAAGCGGTAACATCCGGGTGAATGAATATCCGTTCCCGCAGCGCTGAGGGCAGACCATCGATTTTCCCCATAACGGTTCTGAACACTGGAACCACTGCTCCCACCATCTCGCCGTCGCACCCGAAGTGCCGCAGGAAACCCTTTCCCAGCGCCGCAACCAGTTCAGGATCCGCCGGGGTCATCCTTATGGAAGCGTGTTCGCCCCTGTGCAGGTAAAGCTCACAGATCCGGGGAGGTGAAGAGGAAAGCTCCGCAAAACCTGCAAGCGTTTTCCGCAGATGCAGCAGAACTCCCTCTATATGCTTGCATGTTCCTATGGTGTTCGAGGAGTAGTCCGGGCAGCTGCAGCTGTTGATGAGCGAGTCAACCGACCGTATCCGCACGGTGTATTCCCGCCTGGTCTCCGAGACCACCCTGAACGAGCTGAACACAGGGTGCTCACCCAGGTTCTCCACCGACCGAAGTTCCTTCCCGGCCTTCTTTCTCCTTCGGGCGATCTGATCCTCTGCGGTTACGATCTTCACGAAGCCTCCTTCTGAAATTGAAAACGAAATATAGCCCCTGCCCGGTGCATTCCATAAGCCAAATTACGGAAGCGCCCGAGGGATGCAGAAGGGGCGCTCAATGGTCTGGCTGATTGGAAATTCAATTGACAATCAGCCAGAAAAGCTGTAAGTTCAAGACATGATGGTAAAAAGAAATGCCCAGGAAACCCTGGAACAGCTGTCAGGTGAGTACCCGGCGGTAATAATTACCGGTCCCAGGCAGTCGGGAAAAACCACTCTGGCCGTGTCCGCTTTCCCTGAAAAGGAGTACTGTTCGCTGGAGAACCTTGACATGAGGCTGCTGGCCCGTGAGGACCCCAGACAGTTCCTGGGAAGGTTCCCTGAAGGAGCCGTTCTTGATGAGGTACAGCACGCCCCTGACCTGCTCTCCTACCTTCAGGAAAAAATTGACTTTGACGGAGTACCTGGGAGATGGATACTAACGGGCAGCCAGCGTTTCGGTGTGCTCTCAGGATTCTCCCAAAGCCTTGCTGGCCGAGCAGCTTATCTTGAGCTGCTGCCCTTCAGCCTTGATGAGATTCCAGATCACAAAGACGAAAGCTCCCTGGATGATGTCCTGCTCCTGGGCCTCTTCCCCAGGGTTCATGACAGGAAGATGGACCCTGGGATCTGGGCGCAGAACTACATCCGTTCCTACATCGAACGGGATGTTCGCAGCATTATGAATGTCAAGGATCTCATCACATTCCAGAGGTTCCTGGGACTCTGTGCTGCTCGAACGGGGCAGCTGATCAACCTGTCCAATCTGGCCTGCGATGCGGGAATATCCCACAACACCGCCAAAGCGTGGATTTCCCTTCTCGAGGCATCTTATGTGCTTTTCTCCCTGCCACCATACCACTCCAATTTCAGAAAGAGGCTTGTGAGAACGCCAAAGCTCTACTTCCATGACACATCCCTGATATGCAGCCTTCTTTCCATCGAGTCAGCCAAGGCATTGAATCTCTCACCGATGCGGGGCGCGATCTTTGAAAACCTGGTGATCACGGAACTGCTTAAGAGCCGCTTCAACAGTGGAAGAAGAAGCAACCTGTATTTCTGGAGGGACAGGGCCGGCCACGAGGTGGACATACTCATTGACGGAGCCAACGGCTTGATACCGGTTGAGGTCAAATCCGGGTTATCTATGAACAGAGACTACCTGAAAGGTCTCAAGTGGTTCAAGACACTGTCCGGCGCTCCGGCAATGAAGCTGGTTTACGCGGGTGATTCATCCTGGGAGCTGGATGGGGCAGAGATCCTGTCCTGGCGTGAACTGTTATCTCTGAAACATCCCTGAAATAGATCAACCAAGCAAATTGCCGGGCTTCTCCGGGCTTGAAAGAAAAAATACAAAGCTTGCATAATAAGCCTATAACGGTTATACTCAGCAAGAATTGTATTGTATGGCCAACACTGAAAGAGGTTTTTGTTGGGCATGAAACTGCTTTCCCAGTACATCGATTCACTGATAAGTGATGGTAAGTACAGCTTTTCAACCTCCCAGGCGGTTGAATTGGTTGACTGCAGCCCGGACTCGTTAAGGAAGGGCATTCGTAAACTCAGAGGGAAAAAACACATAGCAACCCCCATGAGAGGGTTTCATGTTGTCGTGCCCCTTGAGTACAGAAGCTCAGGGTGCCCTCCTGCGGAATACTTCATTGACGCAATGATGAGCTGGCTGAATGAGGACTACTATGTCTGTCTGCTTTCCGCCGCTGAAGCTTACGGAGCTGCTCATCAGAAGCCTCAGGAGTATCAGGTAATGGTCTCCAGGGCCAGAAGGAACACCAGGTGTCACGATGTAAGGATTCGCTACATAGAAAAAAGCAGCATTCAGCAGATGCCCGTTAACCTGAAGAACACCCGAACGGGAACGATTAATCTGTCTTCACCGGAGCTTACCGCCCTTGACCTTATGGGGCACCCTTCGCACGCAGCCGGACTGAGCAATGCCGCAACCGCTGCTCTGGAATTAGCGGAGAAGATCGACCCGGAGAAACTTGTCTACACTGCCTCATTGTGCCCCTTGAGCTGGAGCCAGAGGCTGGGCTATGTACTTGACTCCTTCGGTGAAGAGGAACTTGCCGGTTACCTGCACCATCACACCAGTGATAGATTTGAGGTATACACGCCGCTCCGAAGGGCTGCTTCACAGACGAATGCTTTCCGTTCAAGGAAATGGAAGGTAATTGTGAACTCGAAGGTTGACCCGGACATATGATTCCCGTCTCGTCCATTGAAGCCTGGAAGAAATTGCCGGCACAAAGTTGAGGGCACTGTATCAGCGTAAGAAAGGGCGAGACCTGTTCGATCTCTGGTATGCGCTCAGTACTTCTGATGTTGATGTGATCAGTATTGTGGGTTGTTTCAGCAGATACATGTCCGAGGAGCAGGGAAGGGTCACCATGGCAATGTTTAAAAAAATCTCCTTGAAAAGCAAAGTGATCCTGACTTCATCATCGATGTTATTCCTATTCCGCGCACTGGAATTCAGTGGAATGTTGAAGAAGCTCTTGATTTAGTGAAGAACACACTAATTGCTATGCTTCCCGGAGAGCCATTACGGTTAAGTTGATTCGATCAACAGAACACGCGAAAACTCTGCGAAACCCGCTTCTGGAGACACATGAATGACTGGATAAGTGCAGAAGTTTACCAGATGCGATGATCGTGAAGAAGAGCCTGCCGATCTGAGAGGTCAGTTCCAATCGAGTAACGAGGGTTCCTGAGACCATACTGATCCCATATAGTTCTTCAATAAACGGAGGGAGTTCATTGAGGAAGGAACCGGCCTCGTTCTTCAGGTTCGCCGGGAAGTGGTTCGCCCTGCTGGAGAAGCTGTTCTACACAAGGCGGGGCTTTTCCGACGGAGAGCTGTACAGACTTGTGTGTCAGCATCTGGGTGATGAAGACCCGGCCCCCGACCATCTGATTACACAGCTCCGTGACCTGATGATCATAGATGAGGTTCCCGGGGAAACCGCCAGGTGGGAACTCACCCACCCGGTCAGGGCGCTTCTGCGTTTTCTTCTTCGTGAGCAAAGGCTTACCTCGGTTGAGGTGCTGCATGGTTATCTTCGGGCCCTGGAGTCTTCCAGGGTGGAGCTTCTCTCCTTCGTGAAAGAGGGTGACAGGAACGGAGTGGTTCAGACCCTCTCAGATGTGTCCGAAACGGTGGAGAGGCTCCGTCAGGATTCGTCGGACAACTACTCTGCGATACTTGCCGAGTGCATGAGAATGAAATCCGGCGGCGAAAGAAGAAGCCCGCTGGAGAAGTTTGAAACGGTCAACAGGCTCTGGAACAGGTATCTGATGCCTATGCAGGACCTCATCAGTGTGGACAAGAGCATGGAGGGGCAGCTGGACGGCCTGGAGGAGACCATTGCCGCGGGTATCGTACGTTTTGCGCGGCACGGTGAAATGGAAGAGGTCCTTCGGGGAGCAGGGGCCAGGATACTCAGGATGCGCAGGGAGACAGTAGCCGACTTCCACAATGCCCTCACGGACATACTGCCGCTCTACAGGTCCCTGAAAGCGGACAGCGAGTTTGCCAGGGGCGCCTCCGCGGCACTTGAGAGGATAGAGAGAAAAGGGGTTGCCTCCCTGACGCTGGATGAACGGATGCCGGTGTTCACCTGGAAAACTTCCGGGCTGCTTTCGGACACCGATCTCAGATCACTCATCTGCGAGGTCATGGGGTATACTCCCGGGCAGAGCGTAAGTATAAACATTCCTGGAGATCTCACGCCGCCTGTGTTCCGGTCAGTTGACGATGTGAGGCGGGAGCTTCAGGGTTCGCTTCCCGTGGACGATGTGCTCAGCTGGCTTGAAGAAAACTGCTCCGGGGAGGATTCCTCGAATGTGCTCAGGCTCTACAGTGGAGTTTTCAGCGACCCGCCGGGAAAAGTGTTCAGAGGCCTGGGAAAGAGGGAGTACATGATTCGTGGAGTGAGAATGAAGGCGGTTCCCCTGGGGGTGGCGAAGGAATGAGCAGAGAAGAACTGCCCCTTATAAAGGAACTGTTTGAAAGGCTGCGCACCGGCAGGCATGTGTACCACGCCGACGGCGAGTGCTACCGGGCCCTCTGTGGGAATGAGGAGGAGTACAGGGAGTTCTTTGCCTCCCTGGGGTTCACCCTCACCCGTCACCAGAGGGACTTTTTCTACCTCCAGGGCAGCGGCGGAGGCAGCTTCAGCGCAAAGGCGGCGGTGTTCTTCTTCATACTGGCGGAATGGGTTTCAGACAATGGCGAAAGCGTTACCGAGGCCCTGTTCGAGTCCCCCGTACCCCTGAACAAACTTCCCCACCTCGAGAGGGAACGCTACAGGAAGTACATGGCTGAAACCGGGGTCGATTCCGAAGAGACCCTCACGAACCTGCTGAACAGGATGCAGCGGCTGGGGTTCATAGAGTTGCAGGGGGCAGAGGGTATCATCTTCAGGGAACCATCATACAGGTTTCTTGACCTCTGCGCCGAGATAACCACCGAGGAAAAGAGCGAAGCCGATGAATGAACGGTCCGCAAGGCCGGTGAAACTGGTAATGATAAACTCCGGCAAGTTCGACTACGGCGAGATAGACCTCAGCCTGCCGGTTCATCTGGTGGGGCAGAACAATGTGGGCAAGACCACTCTGATATCCACCCTCCAGTTCCTCTACATTGACAATCAGCAGCAGATGCACTTCTCCCGCCCAATGGATGAAACCCGCAGGTATTACTTTCCCGGGACTGAAAGCTACATCCTTTTCGAGTGCCTTACCCCTGCGGGTTACATGGTTACGGGGGTCAGGGGCCTTGGCCCCCTGAAAAGGCATGATTTCGAGCGTTTCGTGTACCGGGGCAGCTATGACAGAAACGACTACATTGACCCCCATACCGGAGAAGTACTGGAATTCCAGAGCCAAATAGCCCCGGCCCTCTCATCCAGGGACTACGCCACCCTGAGCCCGACGGAACTGATGGAAGCCCTCACAGGTGTGGGAAGGGGCAAGACACCACTTCTCGGCCTCGTTCCCGTGAAGAATAGAACCGATTACGGCAAGTTCAGGAAGATATTCAGGAACCTGCTTCACCTTGCCCATCTCAGCCAGGAGGAACTGAAGAAGTTCCTCATTGATGTTAACTCTTCGGAGCTGAAGATCACCGAAGTGGACCTCACAAGGGATTTTTCAGAGAAACACAGGCTGGTAAGGAAGAGCGCCCGCACACTGACCGACCTGAAGGGCAGCGCAGAGAACGCCCTCAAGATACTGCAGCTGGATGATAACCGTACAGATGTGCAGAGGGAACTGCCCTGCCTCTTCAGCACCGCCCTGGAAGCCCTTAAGCGGGAAAGGGAAGAAGCCAGAAACGAGATAGAGAGCCATGACAGAAGCCTCACAGAGCTGAAGCAGAAGGAAGCCGCCCTGAGAGAATACCTGAACAGAAATGCCCACAGGGAAGGCGAGCTGCAGAAAAGAACCGGCTCCCTGGAAACGAAGATTAAAGAGTTCAGTGAGATCGAGAAGAGCACAAAGGGCTATATGGAAGAGCTGGAAGCCAGCAAAATGAACAGCCTTGAGCACAGGCTTACAGAGGTGGAGGTAGCCCTGAGAGACGCCTCCAGGGCAAACGAAGGAAGAACCCGGGAAAGGCAGCGCAAAGCGAAAGAACGGCTGGAACAGCTTGAAAACAGGCTGGAACACATAGGCAGTCTGGCGGTCTCGTCGCTGAAGAACGCTTCACCCGAAACCCTCTCCGCCCTCAGGCTTTTCAATGAAAAAATACTGGAGCTTCCCGAAGGCATCGGGGGAATAGAGACCGCCGGTAGAGAAGAACTGATCAAGAACCTTGAACACCTGGGCAGTTGTATAGATGAAGAAAAAGAGCTGTTCAGAAACCCCTTCATAACCATCGATCTGAAACGGGTCCCGAAGACCGACCTGAAAAGACTCACCGACCAGGATGCCCTCAGGGAGGAGATAGCCGCCCTGAAGGAACAGACGCAGGCAGACAGTGAAGTGCTCAGGGCCATCGAACGGAAGAACAGCCTGGAGAATGAAAGAAAGACTCTGAAGGAACAGATAGAGGAGAAGAGAAGTCGCAGGGACAACTGGCTCAGATACAGGGAAACAGAGGAAAAGGCCAGCCTGTGGCAGAACGAACTTCGCGTAGTTGAAAAGGAGCTTGAGGAAACAGCGGCGGAAAAGGAAAAGACCAGCAGAGAGCTTGAAGCCCTGGAGGAAAGTGGCAGGCAAATCCAGAAGACCCGTGACGCAGCCGAAACAACCCTGAACAGGCTGACAAAGGCAATGGGGGAAATGCCCGCATCTGAGCCTGGTTGGAATGAAGAGCCATTCATCAGTGATGGAGATGACGCCCTCACCCTGGTGGATATCTTCGCGAAGAAGTACGAAGAGAGGGGCAGGCTCTCACAGAGAATAGCCGACAGCCTTGCAGCACTTGAACGGGCCACCTACGCCGAGTACCGAGCTGCCGACGAAACGGCGGCTCTCGTAAGGCTGAGACAGGACATGGACGCAATAGGCGAGAAGGAAGACGCTCTCAGAAAACTCTGGTCCGGCCTCGCCAGCGATGTGTCCCAGTCCATGAAATCACTCCTCGCAAGCCTGGACGCACTGAGAAGGAAGGTAAGCTCTCTGAACAACAGGCTTTCTAAGGTATCCGTATCCGATTTGAAGCAGCTGAAGCTCGTCCTCAACGAGAACAGCCGCATTACAGGCCTTGTAAGACAGGGCATGGAAGCCGACGAAATGCCCCTGTTCGCGGACAGGGACCAGGTGGAAAGGTCTCTGGAGTCACTGGGAAAACTGCTGGAGACAGCAGGCGGCAGAATAGAGCTGAAGGACATGTTCAACCTCAGCTTCGAGATACTGGACTCCACCGGAAGAACAAGAAAGTTCACCCGCCTGGAAAACATCGAGTCAAACGGCACCACCATAACCATAAAGGTGCTGGTGAACCTCATGCTGCTCCGAGACCTTCTGCCTGAGAACAGGGCAAGGATCCCCTTCTACCTAGACGAGGCCTCCAGCCTCGACAGGGACAACCTGGCCTCGGTGGTGGACATGGCCTTTGAAATCGGGTTCCCCGCAATCCTTGCAAGCCCCGAGCCCATGGATGTTGCCTCCAGGGTCTACTTCATGAAAGACACCGGGGGCAGGGTCTACCTCGACCCCGACCTCTCCTGTATAGAGGTGGAAAGACACATCCGGAATGTCTGAAGCAAGGAAGGAACCCTTCGCCGCACTGCTGGCAAAACTCCGTGACAGCGGAACCATACCGGCAAGCGCAGTTTCCAGAGCGTCAGAGGAAAAGCTCAAACCCCTCTTCCAGTCCGAAGTGCTCACGAAGATACCGCGGGGCAGGGGAACCGCCGTTACTCTAAGCAAACCTGAGTACCTGCAGGAGTTCATTGACAAGCACTTCCCTGAAGGCCTTGAGAACACGGCGAAAACAAGCATGGCCAGAAGCGAGAGCGCCCGGATATTCAGGGATTCAAAGAAACGCTCAGGAAGAACCGCTCTCCCTGTCTTCATCAGGGGCTTCGGGGAATCGACTCTGATGTACCGAAGCAAAGGCCACACCCTCAACACAGCCAGGCAGACCGAACTTTTCGGCGTGACATCCATCATGCTCACGGAGGGTGAACCATTACCTGAATACAAGGGAAACATCGCAACCGTGGAGAATCTGGAGGTATTCACAGCTTTCCAGCGACTGAACCCGAAAAACACCATCGCCGTCTACACCGGCGGCAGGATCCACAGGCTGCTCCTCCACTGGCTCTCCTCACCGGAGACATCAAAGGCAGAAGTTATACACTACGGTGATTACGACCCCGCCGGCCTGGGAGACTACCTCAGGATAAAAGCCGCAAGGGAAGGCAGAACAGAGCTTTTTATACCACCTGACCTGAACGCCCTCGTGAAGAAGTACGGCAGCGAGACTCTCCTGGAAAAAAGCGCCCATCTCATTCCCAGACTCCACGAAACCGGCGACAAAGCGGTGAAGACTGTTCTTGAAATACTCCTCAAGAACAACCGTGTCCTGGAGCAGGAGGTACTCACAGCCATGAAGGAAGCCAGGCAAACCGGAAGCACCGAGCAAGGGAAGGAATGCCTGAAACAATAGACTGTATGAACAGCCGTAAAGCGGAGAGGGATTGTGGTCGAAGCTGTCTGGAACGGATCGTTAATCTGTATTCCTGAAGATGCCCTTCTTTTCCAGTTTGTTTGCGAGGGTTTTTGCGAACTTGCGGTCTGATACGGCAACAACCGTGTCTGATATCAGTTCGACTTTGTCTCCGCCTGATGATTTCACCTTCAGGGCTGTTTCGCCGTCGGGGCATATGAAGAGAACTCTGGTTGTAATGGTGACTCTTCTGCACTGAGCCGACCAGTTCTTTATCTGCTCTTTCACATTTGGGGGAACGGGCTTTTCGGAAAGCCCTTCCAGGGTATTGAGAATGCAGCCGGCATCAAGCCCGATGGATGCGCCTTGCAGAATGCTTGTTCGCGAGAGTCTGAAGAGGGTTCCGATTCCGCTTCCCAGTCTGTCGCTGAACTGGCCTATCTGAACCTCGGCCGCAGGGTCGGGGCCCAGGAATACTATTTCAAAGTTCGGCTGAACTATGATGGCGTTGCCGCAGGTGTCTTCTGTCACTGGGAGTGTGTTTTTCTCACCGAGGAAGTAATGCCCGACATCGTTGACCTCGATTACATGCTGATTGGAACCCTCGACTCTGCCGATGTTCAGCATGCCGAAAGGAATCGCCGTGTTGATGATGAAGCTTTGTAGATTGCGATACCATTCGTTTACCATTTCTCTGTAGTCTACTGTGTTGTCTTCAAACCAGTAGCGGTTGACTGTGAACGGTATCTGGCTGTGAAAGAGGGTGAAATAGGGGTTTTCAACAAAGAGTTGATTATCAAGGAATTCCTGTGCATCGACGGGACCTCCCGCCGAGGACACTTTCCTGAAAGCACCTGCAACTGAGCCTTTTATGTTGAAGGGCGCGCGATTGCGATCTAGCCTGCCTCTAACAGTGTTCACTACACCGGTCCAGTTGAGGTTTTCACCAAGTCCGCTTCGGGTAAGATCCTCACATTTTTCTGCTGAATAAGCATTACGCTGAGCCTGCATAACTTCTTCCAGCTTCTCGTGCGGGGGCAGCTTCAGCCATTCTTTGCTCTTTTTCCGCGCTGTCAGGTATGTCTTCTTCCCGATGGTTTCCAGGGAGGCCAGTTTCAGTCTGCCGGCGGCTCCCACTGCCAGATTCACTCTGTCCTGGTCGGTGTATGTGTGCATGAAGTTGCATTCCTCGGGAAATGCCTGGAATCGGGAGGCTATTTCTTCCACCGATCTGGAATAGGGTTCATGGTCTTTCTGCGTTACTGGTATGGGTTTAAGCAGCATGCCGACCAGAAGAGTTGTGAGATCATCAACCAGAAATGGGGGACACCGGGAGACCGGCTGGTCCGAGACTGTCAGCGCGGTTTTTCCAGCGTTGATGAAACGGTGGATAAACGGGTGTATTCCGATCACCGGCTTCAGGGTATTCCGATCCGTAGACAGATAAACAAAGATGTTCTCCAGAAGGAAAACCACCGCCTTTGCCGCTTTGTTTCTTTTTCTGTGTCTTGCTGCGCCGGTCAGCGTCACGGGGTTGTCGCCGTGAATGAGTTCCTGAAGAATCTCTTTCGCCATGTGCCGGTAGTCAGAGTCCGGTTCCTGGTCGAACAGCATCGGTTGTGTTCTGCGGTTTTCGAGTTCCACATTCCAGGTGTAGGGATTATTTGCGGTCAGAAACCTGCTCAGCCATCTGGCGCAGCCTGTTTGCTCCAGAAGGTCTCCATCGGTTCTTCTGTAGCCCCCGTGATTTTCTGTGAGGTTCAGCCGCTCTTCATTTGTGTAAAAGGTTTTCAGGTAGCTTATCTGCCTGTTAATCCTGTCGTTGTCCGGTGCGAAAACATCATGCTGCCCGAGACTTTTCAGGAGTTTGTGGAACTGTCTTGCATTATGGGTCATCTCGAGCTTATTACCGGAGGGGGAAAGGGTCAGGAAATCGCCGTCGATCAGGGGTTGAATCAGTGCCGCATCCGTGCCGGAAGCTGCTGTTGCCGACAGAATGCCGTCCGACAGGTAGAAGGCCCTGGATTCAACAGGAACATCATCCCATCTGACGGACAAATCGATAACCGATTCCCAGTTGCAGTTAAATACTTTCATCGCTGTACCTTATAGTGTATTCATAACCCTGTTCACAGAGAAAGAGCTGTCTCTTCATCGCGAACTCCTGTTCCTTGGTGTCATGGCTGACAATAGTGAAAAAATGAGCCTGATTTTTGCCTGCCTTGGGCCTGAGTATTCTTCCAAGCCGCTGAGCTTCCTCCTGACGGGAGCCGAATGTTCCACTGATCTGAATAGCCACCCCGGCGTCCGGAAGATCCACGGAGAAGTTCGCCACCTTTGATACGGCAAGCACTCTTAGCCTGCCGGATCTGAAGTCACTGAAAAGCCGATCTCTCTTTGCCTGTGAAGTTGAACCGGTCAGCAGGGGAATGCCAAGATCATCGGCCACTGATTTCACCTGAGATACATACATTCCTATAACAAGAATCTGCTCATCGGGGAACTGAGCAATCAGCTTTCTGATCACAGGCAGCTTGCAGGGATTTTCTGAAGCGATTCTGAACTGAGACCTGGCGTTGGATACCGCATAGTGCATTCTCAGGCTCTGGGGCATAGGTACAAGAATTTCAGTGCATACCGCCTTTGCTATCCAGCCGTCATGTTCAAGCTCTTTCCAGGGAACATCCGCCTTCTTCGGGCCGATCAGGGCGAAAACATCATCTTCCAGCCCGTCTTCCCTGACAAGCGTGGCGGTAAGCCCGAGCCTTCTTCTCGCCTGCAGCCCGGCAGTTGCCTGAAACACCGGTGCAGGCAGAAGATGCACCTCATCATAGATGATCAGTCCCCAGTTTCTTTCGTCGAACAACTTCATGTGTTTGAATTCGTCGTTTCTGCTTTTTCTGTATGTCATGATCTGGTATGTTGATACAGTAACAGGTCTTATTTCTTTTCTTGCTCCGCTGTACTCACCGATCTGATCCTCTGTAAGGGTGGTTTTATCAAGCAGTTCAGCCATCCACTGTCTAACAGCCGTAACATTTGTTGCAAGAATAAGAGTAGACGACTGAACCTTCTCCATAACCGCCATACCAATGATTGTTTTGCCGGCGCCGCACGGCAGAACCACCACACCCGAACCGCCCCTGTCGGTGCCTTCGGCATGAAAAAGGTCAACAGACTCAGCCTGATACTGTCTCAGGGAAAAGGGAAGACCAGCCAGTGTTTCACTCCGAAAACTGAAAGAGAGATTTTCTCCCGTGGTGTATCCGGCCAGGTCCTCCGGAGGATAACCAGCCTTGACCAGAGCCTGTTTCAGTTTGCCGCGGTTATCCTGACGGACGAAAAACGATCCCGGCTCCGGGTGTTCACAAAGGTACTCTGAAACCTGCCTGTTGAGAGAGATTTCCTTGGCAAGCGCCATGTCATCGGTGACGAGAACAAGAGATGAGTTTTGCCTGACAATTTTAAGGCGCCCGTACCTTGACGCGAACTCCTTTACCTCAATCAGAACATGTGCAGGTACACTGTATTTTGAATAATCCGTTAATGTGGATGTAATCTCTTCAACGCTCACGCCGGAAGCACATGCGTTCCAAATGGATAGTGGTGTAAGGCGGTAGGTGTGTATGTGCTCAGGCGATTTGACAAGCTCGGCGAACCTGAGAAGTCTGTTGCGGGCTTCTATGTATCCCGGATTGTCCACCTCGATCAGTATGGTGTGATCACCCTGTACTATCAGAGGATTCTCCGGGTTGTATTCATTCATGAAGGTGCGGCGCCCTTTCTTTCAGCGTCTGGTTCAAATTCGGTTTCATATTCCGGGAATCTGTCAGATGCCGATAGATAATCTCATTTGTCCTTTTTCACAATTGCATGGATTCATGGAGTGGCTGGTCAGAGACGCTGCTCACTGAACACTGGAGTGGAGGCAAGCGAATTTATTGCAGAAACAGGTGATATTACTTTCTTTATCTGCGGCTGCATACATATTCCGGAATGCTGCGGTTGTAAGAATGAATATGACATCAGAGCCTTACGGTACCGGCGCGGTTCTGAATGGCTGTTCGCGCAGCTGTTTCAGTTAATGCGGTAGGCGCTGTTGAAGCGCTCCTCAAAAGCGGGAGGGGCTGGAATGATCATTGAATCCACCGCTTCCAGAAGATCTGTGAAATGGTTTAGCCGGGCCGTTCCCATCATCGTTTCGTCATCGGAGGGCAGGTGAAGTTCACCGCCGTCAATCGAGCATGCCACCGGGTTTTCGCCTGAGAAGTAGAAACGGTCGGAAAACAGAGGATTTCCGTTTTCCTCCCATGTGGAAACGCAGAGTGTGAGTGTGCCGGACTCGTCGGCAAAGAATTCCGATGTGATGGTGAAATCGCAATGGTTAAGCGTGCACGTAAGGTGCCTTGGAACCTCTTCTGTGAAGAGTATCTCATCTTCAACCCAGCTGAGCACTTCTTCCCTTAGCACCAGTTCGCAGGAATCGTACCCTGTTCCCGGGATGCATCTCCCCGTAATGCAAAACCGTCTTGTGTTGAGGTTGCAGAGGCTTTCGCACATGCTGTCCGCTTTAACGATCAGTTCAGCCGTTTCGGCTGACAGTTCCGCAATTCCCGAAATCGCAATGAGAACAAACAACTGCAGCATTTCATCTCCCTTGTTGCTGAAGCTTCAGCTTTTCCTACAGGCCAGCAGGAAGGCTTTCCACAGGGTATTCCACCAGGTACGCTACTGGAATATTCCTTTTTCTGCCGGAGCGAGGGAAAGTTTCCAGATTATCATTGACTGGTCATCCATTGTCACATCATTCCCGTTGCGGTCGATCTCTGGCTCTATTTAAGCGATACTTGGAGCGTGTTTCGGTATCTATATATGAGGGCAAGTTCATCTGTGACACGAAAGCCTCAACGCTCTGAATAACCTGCGCAAATATTGCCAAAGCCACCAAAACCTAAGCGTTAGCAATGCTACTTAAGAAACTTCCGTACAATTGGATAGATTCCAGACTATAAGGTCGTGTATTGTCTTACACATTAGCATGTGTTATGTTTTGTGTGGAGGTGATATTCATGGCAACAAATCTACAGATTGACGATGAGCTTATAACCAAAGCAGTAAATCTTGGGCATCATAGGACAAAAAAAGCAGCAGTAACACAGGCTCTTATCAACTACATTCTTCATCTTGAGCAGGAGAACATACTATCTCTGTTTGGTTCTATTGACTATGCTGAGGATTACAACTACAAAAATCAGAGATCTCGAGTATGAGGATTCTGGTGGACACATGTATCTGGTCTGAAGCTCTTCGCCGGAAATCCTGTAAAGAATCAGATGTTTCAAGAGAACTCCAGGCTTTAATTCTTGAGCACCGTGTTGAGATAATTGGACCAATACGACAAGAACTATTGTCTGGATTACGTGAAGAGACACAGTTCGATAGGCTTGCAGAGCATCTAGAACCATTTCCGGACATCACTATAGAAACTGCTGATCATGTTACTGCAGCCAGATTTTTCAATAAATGCAGATCAAAGGGAATTCAGGGATCTAACACTGATTTCTTAATATGTGCAGTTGCAGTACGACGAAAAATGGCTATTTACACAACAGATAAAGATTTTCAGCAGTATGTAAAGCATCTCCCAATCGTTTTGCATGAGACAAGAAGATTTAAGTCTTGAGATATCCCGTATTCTTGTGATTTCGTTAGTCTGAGGTATTTACTATAACAAGTAATGTACAGCATAATCCTTAGAAACTCCGGGAGGTACAGTGGAAACCCTCGACATACTGAAAGCCCTGACGGACCAGACCGGTACGAACCACACTCTCGCAGCAGAGGAAGCGTTCGGCAGGATGGAGGAGTTCAGGCCAATTCTGCTTGAAGCGGTGGAATATGCCGCTGCTAACCCTGCGAAGATATTAAAGACCGATTCAGATCTGCACCTGAACGCTCTGTTCATACTGGCAAGGGCCAGGGTTCACGAGGCTTTCGCCCCCGCCATGAAGATATGCAGAAACAGATCGTACAGCGCCGACTACCTGATCCCGCAGGATGTGAAAAACTTCTTCTACCACAGAATACTGGCCTCCCTGTTCGACGGTAACCTCCAATCACTGAAGGAGCTGATTCAAAAGCCCAGACTGGGTGAAGACGCATACCTGACCACCCTGAAAACTCTGTGCCTACTGGCGAAGAAGGGCATCGTTAACAGAGAGGATACCGCGGAGTATCTGAAAAGCAGAGAAAAAGCGGCAAAACTGCAGGACAGGCGTACCGAGCTGGGCAAAGCGGTGAAGCTGCTGGGAATGGATGAAGAGAAAGGAACAGCTGACGATCCAAGCCTGCCCCTTCACATACAGGACTACTACGAACTGATAGAAGACTTTGCAGGGATCGAGTTTCTGCAACAGCAGTTCCGGCATGATGACTTTCTTGACTCGTATTACATTCCCGCAGAGAATGATGATACACACCAGGAAGCCGAGGAGCGGCAGCCCACGTCTTTCACCCCCCGGGCGGTAAAGGTTCCAATCAGAAGTACTAAGACAGGGCGGAACGACCCCTGCCCCTGCGGCAGCGGAAAGAAGTACAAGAAGTGCTGCGGTGGCTGACCGGGGCCACGAAAAAGTAACGAAAAATTTTCCAGAAGGCCTAATTGCAACAGTTTTGCAGGGTTCCTGACGGTGTTCAACAAGAGAAGGGACCGGGAGATCAAACTGTATGTCTTCACCCGTTTCCTCTTTGAAACCGATCATCCCGAGGCTTTTCTGCGGGTGTTAAGCGAAGCCCTGGAAGCGGGAGCAGAACCCGGGGAAAGAA
>ERZ795048.858-NODE-858-length-30050-cov-9.576629_pt1 | contig 30050 bp, 15 predicted proteins | sample MGYA00375132_ERZ795048 | MGnify/ENA primary metagenome ERZ795048 (study PRJEB30177, sample SAMN05720225) | activated sludge metagenome | isolation source: Anaerobic digester | place: Hong Kong | collected 2014-12-17 ... | reverse complement strand
CATGGCACACTAAAGGATGTTTTTTACATTAAGGAGTGGATTCCCGCCTTCGCGGGAATGACAACGATAGGGACAGTGATGACAACGATAGGGACAGTGATGACAACGATAGGGACAGTGATGACAACAGGAGAGGCAGGAGTGACAACAGGAGAGGCATATCAACGACAGAAGACTCGTAATGACTGAGAGATAAATTAGTAACGGAAAATAAAACGCGAGTGGATGGCGACATATTTCAGCCGGAATTTGCCGTTTCAATTCCGGATCGTGTCCCCGCAACGGGCCACTTCAGCGGGAACCGTCCCACAAGAAATGTTCTGCGCTCCCGCCGAGGACGACGGGATCGATTATCTCAGAACCCCGCGATTTCGGTGCGCCGGATCAGCTCATTCTGCAGCGGGCTGCCGAGGTCTGTGAAATACGCGACGTAGCCGCTGACGCGCACTGTGAGGTCGCGGTAGCTGTCCGGGTCGAGCTGGGCCGCGCGTAGCGTCTCGTTGTCAACCACATTGAACTGCGCGTGCATCCCGCCCATCATGAAATACGCCCGCAGCATCGACTCGAATTTCCGCCGCCCCTCGTCCGTCTGCAACAGCGCCGGCATCAGCTTCATGTTCAGCGAGCATCCGTTGCTGATCAGCGCATGATCCAGCTTCGACGCGGAGCACATCGTCGCGGTCGGGCCGCCGGTGTCCAGCCCGTTGGTCGGCGAGATGCTGTTCGAAATCGGCTCCCCCGCGAGCCGCCCGTCGGGAGTCGCCCCGAGCATCATCCCGTCAAGCACGTGCATCCCGTATGAAAAGAACCCCGGCCTGAACGCCGCGTCACGCACCCCTGCGCGATGCTTCATCACTTCCTCGCAGAACATCGACGCCACCTCGCGCGCGCGCGCGTCCGCCTCCGGGTTGTCGGTCCCGTAATGCGGACCCCTGCTGCGAAGCATCGTCCGCAATTTCTCACGCCCGCGGAAATTCGTATCCAGCGCGTCGCACAATTCATCCATCGTCACGCTCCCGTCCTCGAACACGAACTTCCCGACCGCGGCAAGCGAGTCTGCAACGGTTGCCAGTCCGCGACCGCTGATCGACGCGAAATTATACTTCGCCCCGCCCTGCGTCATGTCCTTCGCGTTCTCGACGCAGCCGTCGAGCGTCATCGAAATAAACGGATTATGAAAATGTTCCGCGTATATTTTATCTTTCTCGTTAACGCAACGTGCTACGTGCGCCACGCTGTGAGCGAGCTGGCTTCGATATGCGGACTTGAACGTCTCGAAATCGCTGAACCCGCGCGGGTCGCCGGTCGGCGGCCCGAACCGCCGGCCCACCATCCGCACGCGCCCGCCGGTGAACGCCATCTCCAGCGAGCCCGCCATCGACACGTCATTGCCCGACGTGCAGCCGAACGTGTTCCCCTGCGGCGTCGGCTCGACGCACCCGATGATCCCGTAGTCGCGCGCATCCTCGATCTCACAGCCCGAATCGACGAGCGCCGGGATGATCACATCATCGTTGAACAGCGCCAGCCCGGACGTCACGGAATGCACCTCGGATATTTTTTGCATGAATTCAGGTCCGGTTTTGCTGCTGATCCGCACCGAATACGAATTGCTCATCCCGCGCATGTTGCGGATCGCGTCGAGGAAGAGACAGCTCAGCCTGTTGGTCGCGTCCTCGCCGTCGCGCCCCACCCCGCCGAACGTCGGCGCCATGCTGTCGGCGCCCAGCTCGGAACTCGTATCCTTTCCGAACGACGGCAGCATTATCAGGTTGTTGCTGAGAAGAATCAGCGTTTCTCCCATCAGCTCGACCGCCTGCGCCTCATCCATCGCGCGGCTCTCGATATCGCGCATGAAAAACGGGTACAGGTACTGGTCCATCCGCCCCACCGCGCTGATGCTCGCCATCCCGTGGCTTATCACCGCCATAACCTCGACGAACCAGAAAAACTGTAGCGCCTCGTGGAACCCGCGCGGCGGCAGCCACGGCACGCGCTCGGAGATTTCGGCAACCTTCAGCAGTTCCCGCCGGCGCTCCTCGTCCGGCTCCGCCGCCGCCATTCCGTGCGCGAGTTTCGCGAACCTGCCCGCGAACATACGCGCGGCCTCGCAGCTTATCAACACGCCTTCGAGGAACTTCCGCCCGTCTTCCGACGCCCCCGGCAGCAGCTCCAGCGCCCTGTCATGCACGCCCTTCAGCCCGGTTTCAATCACATTGTTGTGGCCGATTATAAGGTGGCCCTGCACGTCGAACACGTTGTTTATCAGGTTCGGGTTGTTCGCCGACAGCGCGCGCGCGGACATCTTCAGCTCCCGCGGGCCGCCGGTGACAAACCGGGACAGCGTATTTTTGACCTGCCTGCCGCCGAACGCACGCGCGAGCCGGTACGCGGTGAGCGGCCCGTGCGCCGGCCCGAACAGCAGCCCCTCGCGACGGTACGCCTCGTACTTCATGTCGCGCACCGTGCGGCCCCGCCAGTACGGGAGAATCTCGCCGAACAACTCTTTACGATCCGCCGGGTCGATGCCGTACGGCTGCTGCTCGCGCCTGAGAAGGTTCTTAATATCGATATCCAGTATCAGGCTCATCTCGCCCCGCTCGACCGACAGCGCGGTGCCGACCACACGGCTGCAATAATTGCCGACCACCCTCTGGCCGTCCTGTATGAATATGCTCATGTTGCGCAGCGTGTTCTCGAACGCACGCGCCGCGCGTATCGACGGATGCGCGCCCTCGTTCGCCCTGTACGCCTCGGTCACATACCTCGCCCGCTCGACGCATATCCAGTACTGCGCCTCCAGCACCCGCCGCTTCAGGCTCTCCGTTCGTGTTTCGCTCTTCGTTGCCGTCACTGTCATATCACGTTGTCCCGTTCTGTTATGTTTGAATAAGGCCATTCGCACGCCGGATCATCTGAATTCCGCGCCTGCCTGTTCTCTTCGTTTTGACACAATTTATATCTTTTTCTATGGTATTCCCGCCCGCGCGGGTATGTCAAGAAATCATAATCGCGCCGCGACTGCCCGTATGCTCACCCCGCTGTGATTCCGGTATTGCCCCGCCGGGCCGGGTTCGAATATACTTAGAGTCTATCCTGAAACTCGCTCCGTCCGGCCCGAGACCTTTCGGCCCGAGACCTTCCGGCCCGAGACCGAGCGAATAGGATGAGGGCAAGGCGGGCGAAGCAGGCGATGCCGGAGACATCGGCGATGCAGAACAACGCGGTCATCATCTTTTGCAGCCGGTCGAAGCCAGGATGGGGTTTTGTGATAGACTCTTAGCGTGATCACGCAAGGAACGCGATCTAGAGCGCCATAACCGGGGAGGCACCTCAATGAAACGTTTAACCGCCGTACTCGCCGTCATGTTTTTCGTTTTTTCCGCCGCTTCATCACATGCCGGAGCGCTGAAAAAAGTCTGGAGCGTCGGGAGCGACAACAAAGGCTATGTCGAGTTCTCCTCGCTGCCCGCATCTCAGGTTATGAACACATACAAACAGAAATTCAAAGCCGGCGAGTTCAGGATCAGGGCGGGCAAAAAAGTCGATAAAGGCGGGTTTCCCGGCGTGCAGCCCGGCCCGATGGACGGCTGGGGCGACTTCAAGGAATGGCCCGTTCGGATTCAGTTCAAGGTCGAAACTCCCGCGCCCGGCGGCTATATACTCAGCATAGGCACGCTCGGCTACTCGCGCGAAACCGACGCCGTTCTGAACATTTCGATAGGAGACTACGAAGTCACCAGCATAGTGGCGCCCGGTCTCGGCGATGAGTTCCTTTACATCTCCACCGGCGCGGGCGAACCCCGCACGCTGTTTTTCAATATCCCCGCAGACCAGGTAAAAACAGGCGTTAACGAACTGACGCTCACCATCGAGCGCGGCACGTATATCGTCTACGACTACATCCGGCTGGATGCGGTAACGGAAACGGGCCGGCCCGCAGTGAAAAATTTCGAGGTCGATTCGCCCCGTTTCCTTGTGCGGCTCGGCGAAGGCGCGGGGCATCTCGTGCGCGGCAGATTCTTCTCCGCCGGCGGTGCCGCGAAAGCAACTGCGCGAGTCCGCATCGGCGGCGCCGAGTACTCCGCGGAAACAGAAATCTGGAACGGCTACAACGAGCCGGGCGTGATTATCCCCGAACTGAAAGAACAGGCGGACGCGGAATTCACGCTCGAAATCGACGGTGAAATTATCGGAAGCGGAACAACAACCGTCAGGCCGATACGGCACTACGAGATAACGCTTGTCCCTCATTCGCATCTCGATATCGGGTACCCCGACCTGCAGCCGAACGTCATGCTCGGGCAGGATCATTACCTGCAGCGCGCGGCGGACCTGATCGAAGATTCGCCGGGCGAGCCGATGACATGGATTTCCGAGGTGTCATGGCCCGTGCGCAACGTGTTCAACGGCGTCGGCGCATACTCGCTTTACGGGCCGTGGATCGACGAGGTGCCGCTGATGCGCACGGTGTCGAAAGAGTTCCTGCGCGACACGAGCAGCATGCGAAACGTCGCGCCGCTTGCAAAGCTCACCACCTCGTCGAAGGAAACCGGCGGCATGAACCTGCTGCGGCTCGTCGATGGATCGAACCTGGGGTGGATGACCGGCAGCCCGGCGGCGCAGACATGGGTCGGGATGGAGTTTGAAACCACACGAAAACTCTCTTATGTAGCGGTTCGCGGCGGCAAAAACTCCGATAACCAGATACTGAAGGTGAGGCTTACGCTGGAGAGCGACAGCGAAACCACAGTGCTGGAAGACGGGCCGATGGGCGCGACCCGGGAGCGGCTTCTTTTCGAGCTCGGCGAGATACCGGCTAAGAATCTGAAGATGGAATTCCTGGACGCGGCCAAACCCGGCGAGCCGGGCGAGATCATGGAGATCGAGGTCTGGGAAAAAACCCCTCACGATGTGCTGAAGGGGCGGCTCGTGGACGCCATCCGCGCCGGGCGGCTCGAAGTCACCGGCCTTTACCTCAACTTCCTGACCCAGCTCATTCCGACCGAGTGGTTCGTGCGCTCGATGCTGCACTCGAAGGAAGTTGCCGACCGGGCGGGCGTCGAGTTGACCACCGCGCTGATCACGGATGTGCCGGGCTATTCGTTTCTCGTCCCCGACCTGCTGGCCGGATCGAACATAAAATACTTCTATGCCGCGCTCAATCCTTATCATGCAAAAACCTGCCAGTACAATATGCCGCGGGCGTTCTACTGGGACGGCCCGGCGGGCGGGCGCGTGCTGGTGTACCACACGTTCGACAGCTACAACGAGGCGTGGCGCATGGGCTTCACGCGCGGGCTCGATCTCGCGCAGGGCAAAGTCGAGGAATTCATCGACAGGCTCGAATCTGAAAGCTACCCGTATGACGAGATTATCCTTCGCACGCTGGGCGACATCACCGACGACGGCCCGGTGCCGGAACTGCTCAGCGGCGTCGTGCGCGACTGGAACGAAACATGGGCCTACCCTCACATAAAAATCGGTACGCCGGCGGAATTCTTCCCGTCATTCGAGAAAAACAACGCCTCCGCGTTCCCGGTGCTGAAAGGCGACTGGACCGGCTACTGGGAAGACGGCGCGGCATCGACGGCGAAGGAAACGACTGTCATCCGCAGCGTGCATCGAGACCTCCAGGCTGCGGGCGCGTTCGCAGCGGTGAAACAAATCCTGTCCGGCGATGAGCCGGAACTGCGCGAGGAGCTTCGCGCCGCCGAGGAAAATCTTTATCTCTACGACGAACACACATGGGGCGCGGACGAGAGCGTCCGCAAGCCCGACACCCAGCGCACTTTCGGGCAGTGGCACCTCAAGGGCATGCCCGCCTGGGACGCCGCCGACAGGATCGAGCGCGCGTTCGATATGCTGCGCCCGCTCGCGCAGCAGTTCGCGCCGGCTCCGCGACACGGCGGCACCATCCGCGCCGTCGTTAACCCGCTCGGCAATCCGAGGTCCGGCTACGTTACCGCCCCCGCGCCGAAAGACTCAACGGGCGCCGCTGTCTACGACGCTTCCACGGATAAAGAAATAGCTTCATCGCTCATATCCGATTCAGATAAAACCAGGCTGATGTTCCGCGCCGAAAATGTGCCGCCGATGGGGTTCTCCTATTACGAGATTACCGGTAATTCCGGCGCCCCCGAAACTGCGGCGCCCGTCAATCCGCTCAGGATTGAAAACCAATTCTACTCCGTCAGCGTGGACGGCGGCACGGGCAGGATAACCGGCATTTTCGATAAAGAGCTCGTCGCCGAGCTCGTGGACACCACCGGCGGGTTCGGCATGAATGAGTTTCTTTTTGTCGAAGGATACGCGAACGACAACCCGGCGCGTCTGTCAGAAGTGAAAATCAGGCCCGGCGACGCATCCCCTCTTTTCAGCGAAATCGTGATCGAGGGCACCGCGCCGTTCGTGCCGAAGATCGTCCAGAAGGTGCGGCTCTATAACGATACGAAGCTCATCGAGTTCGTGAACGACATCGACAAGACACTGACTTACGACAAGGAGAGCGCTTACTTCGCGTTCCCGATGAACGTGCCCGGCGGCGAGCTTCGCGTCGAGGCAACGGGCGGCGTTCTCGCGTTCGAGAAGGATCAGCTTCCGGGCGCGAGCCGCGATTACATCTCGATCCAGGACGGCGCGGCGGCGGTCGGGCCCGATTATTCCGTGCTGCTCTCCATGCCCGACGCCCCTATCGTGTCTCCGCTCGGCATCCGCGTACTGTCGTTCCAGAAAAAGCTCGAAATGGTCAATAACTCGCTTTTCTCATACGTCTTCACCAACTACTGGACCACCAATTACAAGGCCGGTCAGGGCGGCGAGTTCACGTTCCGCTATGCGCTCACAAGCGTTCCGGGCCGCGCCGCCGATTCACAGATCACCCGGTTCGGGTTCGAGTACGCCGATTCCATGCGTGCTATGCGCGTCGATCCGGGCCGCGCCGACGGCAAGCCTGTCTCGTTCCTCGGCATAGAGGCGGACGGCGTGCGGCTGCTCGGCGTGAAAACGGCGCACGACGGCAACGGCGTTATTGTCCGCGTCCAGGAAATGAACGGCAGAAAGGCGGACGTTTCGCTGAACGTCAACCCTGCACTCGGCTTCAACGGCGCGGAGCTTACCAACCTGCTCGAACAGAAAACCGGGGATGCCTCAATAAGTGGCGGAGTCGTAATATTCAGCGTCCCGCCACACGCGATGCAGACCATCCGCCTGTGGTGACCATATAGCCTGTAGCTGAAGATATTTCTAAAAATATTCCCATCGTCCCCGCGGTGGGAGCGTGGAGTGCGGCGATTCATGAATCGCCGTGTTGTTTTATTATGTGCCGGGAATAAATTCCCGGCTATGAAAGCGAAAATGAATTTTCGCACTCCAGATTAACCACGCCTGCTGCAACATTCATCGTTACGATTCTCTGCGTCGTAACGCGATAGCCGGGCGCTCTGCGCCCGAAGTTGAATGGTGATATGTAGCTGACAGATAAATTAGTGAACGCGAAGCATGGGAACGAAAAGACACGTTAAGGTTTGCATGCACAAAGAACGGCGCTTTGTACATGGCACACCAAATAATATTTTTTACATCAATGAGTGGATTCCTGCCTCCGAGGCTGTTGAAAAATCCCCGCTCTGTCATTCTGAGGAAGCACAGCGACCGAAGAATCTCAATTATATAGTAATTCTCATAATAAAAACAGGTTCACAACTCGATCAGAAATCACAAATACAAGATAGTGTGCCATGCACAAAGCTATTTCCTTTGTGCATGTATTCAAGTTTATTTTTGAGAATCACTATAATCTCCAAAAGCGAAATCCTTCACTGCGCTCAGGATGACAAACTCTCTATGATACAATTTTCAACAGCCTCCTTCGCAGGTATGACAACATGGACTTCATGCACAAAGAACGACACTTTGTACATGGCACACCAAATAATATTTTTTACATCAATGAGTGGATTCCTGCCTCCGAGGCTGTTGAAAAATCCCCGCTCTGTCATTCTGAGGAAGCACAGCGACCGAAGAATCTCAATTATATAGTAATTCTCATAATAAAAACAGGTTCACAACTCGATCAGAAATCACAAATACAAAGATAGTGTGCCATGCACAAAGCTATTTCCTTTGTGCATGTATTCAAGTTTATTTTTGAGAATCACTATAATCTCCAAAAGCGAAATCCTTCACTGCGCTCAGGATGACAAACTCTCTATGTTGACATTATTCAACAGCCTCCTTCGCAGGTATGACAACATGTAAGGTCTCACTTCAGCGGGCAACGTTCCTTATGGATCCCCCATGAAAAGTCGAGCGAACCAAACGCGCGGCAGTCGCCGCGCGCTTGGTTCGCGTTCCAGAAGTTTTGAAGAGATTCTTAAGAGAAACTTTTTCAAAAGTTTCTCTTAAGCCTGCCGGACACCGGAAATGAATCTAACCTGCATTTCTCATCAGCGCAGGTTAAAAATCGTGAGAAGGCTGATAATTCAAGGAACAGCAAGTGAGTGGTAAGGGAGCATACTGTTGCGTATGTGACCGATCCCGAATCGCCGCTGTGACGCAGCAGGATTGGCCTTATCGCGGTTTTCCGGATTTCTCTGTGAGAAATCCGGTCTAAAAATATTTTTTGATTGAGAATTCCAGCTTGTTGCTGTTGATTTTTTCGCCGTATTCCGTGCCGCCGCCGCCACGGAGCAGGCTCAGCCGCAGCCTGAGCGCAATGTTCGTCGAAGGCGTGTAAACGAACTCCGGTGTAATCGAATAACTGCCGTCGTCCACATTGAAAATGGCCGTCGCCCCCGGCGTGAAATAGAGAATATCGTACGGCTCTTTCCAGCTCATTTTCAGGTAGACATATCTTCGCATGAGATTTTTTCTGCCGTAAACGGTCTCCGAAAGATTCTTCGCGTCCACGATATCCGCGCCGTTGCCGGTTCCGAGCGCGGTGTCGGCATAACTGAAAAACGCCGTCATCTCATCATGCGAGAAACCGTAACCGTTGCGGTAATATTCTGCTATGTACGTGATATCGTTCCTGTCGAGATAGCGCAGCCCGAGCAGCGAACTGTTCGGAGCCCTGTCGCGCCTCATGCGGTTACCCGCCGAATCGATGTACACCGAGTCATCGTGCGAAACCCGCGCCCATTCCCCGTGTATCTCCAGGTTGGGCATGAGATTTTTCGAGAAATCCAGGCCAGCGCGGTTCGGCATGCTATTGCCGCCGAGAAACATGACATCTATGTCGGTATCGTTCCACAGCAGGTAGAGTTTCCCGGCGAAGTTGACGTGTCCGGTCGACGCGAAATCCGGGTTGAGGTCGCCGGTCACCGGCAGCGCGACCAGCGTCAGCGCGGCGGTTTGCAGCGACCCGGAATAACTTTTTATGTAATCCGCCGACACCAGCGTGTAGCCCTCCAGCGCGAGTTCCGGGTCGTCGGGATCCTTAGGCCTGTCGATAAAAGCCACCGGGTTCCAGGCGTAACCCTTTCCCCATTTAACAACCTTTTTTCCGGCGTCCAGCGAGAACGACGGATCGGGCGTCCACGAGTAATACCCCTCGTAGAGATCGTTGCCGTGCGACAGGTCGGAGAATTTATAATCGATATCCGTGTTGGTTTTGAACACGATTTTACTATCGTCCATCCTGTAGCTGCCGTCGAACTGGAGCCGCAGGTTATACTGCGAGGTGAGGCTCGATCTGCCGTCGGATTCGTATTTCAGCCTGTACGCCGCCGAACCGCGGTTCAGGTCGAGCGCCGCCGGCTTGAACTCGATGCTGTACCCGTACTCAAACGGGTTGTCCTCCACCGCCGGGATGTCGAAATCGAAATCATAATCGGCGTAATCGTCCTGCGCGAACGCCACGGCGCACGCGGACACGAACAAAGCCGCCGTCATCAAAACCGCCGCGCATATATTTCTCAACGCAGGTCCCCCACCCTCGGCAGATAGTTGAGCGTGAACACCTCGTCGGAAAACTCGCGCGATTTCACCCTCGCGAAAATCATGACCGACTTGTACCCCTTGTGCAGCGGGCTGTCTGTCTCCATGACCGACGGGCGGACCACCCCGTCACCGAAATCCTTTTTGTTCCTGTAGTGCAGCGTCTTGATCAGCATATCGGTTGCGGTATAGCACTCTATCTCCATCGGGATCAGGTCCGTTTTATCAACGGTCATCTCCAGCCTGTCGTATGCAACGGTATCCGTCTTCGCCCTGAGCGTCATCCTGTATGCGTCGTCCGCTTCGCTCATATTTTCAACCCTGTACTCGAAACCGTATTCGAGCCGCATGATATCGGAATTATTGAACACGCCGCCGACAACCGACTGAAGGCTGGTTATCCTGACCGGCTTCCCGACGTTGGGGATGTGCAGCCACATGTTGTCGCCGAGCCTCAGCGTGGCCCTGCCCTTCTCGCTCTCCGGCGAAATGAACAGCGCGACGATCTTATCGTTGTCCTTCTTCACCATGTACAGCATGAATTCCTTCTTCTTGCCGTCCGGCTCGATGTTGATCAGTTTCTTGTACATCTCATACGACTTCGGCTGCATGTTGCGATCCACTTTTTCGAGCAGCTCTTCACCGGTCATGCCGAACGACGAGCAGGCCGCCGACACCGCGATTATAAATGAAAGCAACAGAACGTTTCTTATCTTCATGATGAGACTCCTTTACGTTTCAAACGTGGCGCAGCGCATCCACGGGCTCCATCTTCGACGCCTTATACGCGGGTTGCAGGCTCGCGAACACGGCCACCACCAGCACCACGGCTGAAATAAACAGCATCTGGCTGAAATCGATCGACGGCGACAGCACAATGCCCTCCTGCCGCCCGAACGACATTGTAATCCTGTTGATATTAAGCAACAGCACGATCGCCGCTCCGGTGATGTTCCCGATAATGACGCCGACCACCCCGAGCAGCAGCCCCTCGGTCACGAACAACCCCAGTATCCGCCCGGGAACCGTCCCAACCGCCGACATCGTCCCTATCTCCCGCACACGTTCGTATACCGCCGTCACCATCACGTTCATTATGCTGATCATCACTATCGCGATCAGTATTATTTTAACGAACAGGTTCATCACGTCTATGATCTGCACGATATTCGAGAACGGCGACAGCTTTTCCCAGTCATGCACCTCGAACACCGGCTTGCCCTTCTTGTTGACATACTCGCCGAGCGCGACCTCGAAACCGGCCTTGACCGATTCCAGTTTATTGAAATCTTCGAGCCGCACCGCTATCTCGCTGATCTCCGCGGTCCATTCCTTTTCCGCGGTCTTCTGCTTTTCTTTCTGTGCGGACTCCGCCGCCTCCATCGCCGCGAGTTCCTTCTCGAACTCGTCCATCTCGTCCATGCCGGTATCGACGGACGCCGCCGCCGCCGCGCCGGTTTTCCCCGGCTTGCCGTCCGTCATCCTCAGCAGCGAAACCGCGTCGTCTATATGTATATAACCGTCGCGACCGCCGGGGCCTGTTATCTGTTCGAGCATCCCGCTCACAGTGAACGTCTGCCCGTTGACCGAGCCGTCCTTGTTGGTCGCGATAATCACGATGTCCTGCCCGATCTCGATTTTCATGCCCTGCGCGATCAGGTACGGCAGAAGAATCTCGCCCCTCTTCAGCGTCATTGCGCCGGATTCATCCGCGCCGATGATCCGCGACGGCAGCAGCGGGCAGGTTTCCGCCTCTCTGTCGGGATAGATCCCGTTGAGCCTGATATTCGCGGTCTGGTCGAAATTGCTGATCATCCCGCCGAGCTTGATCCGGGGCGAGTACGCCGCCACATCCGGCGACGCATCGAGCATCGCGGCGAGCGTTTCATATTCTTTCCTGTTCATGTTCAGGTGCTGCGGAATATTTTCCAGCGACGCGACATAACCTTTCCTGTGAAGCTGGACATGTCCCAGCATCGAGTCGGTGATCTGCCCGACCATGAGCGACTTGAACGAACCCGAAACGGACGTGAACACGAGGACCACGACGATCCCGACTGTAATGAGAAGTGAAGTCATGATGGTTCTGCGCCTGTAGCGCGACACGTTCCGGGCTGCAATCTTCAGTATCCGGCTCATTATGCGTCACCTCCCGCATTTTTCACATCGGTAATTTTCCCGTCTTCGAGCGTGTAAATAATTTCCGCGTTATCGACGATCTTGTGATCGTGCGTGGAAAACAGGAAAGAAGTCTCGAATTCGTTTTTCATTCTCTTCATAAGGTCGATCACCATGAACGCGGTCTTGCTGTCCAGGTTAGCCGTCGGCTCGTCGGCCAGCACCAGCCTCGGGTTGGTCACAAGCGCCCTCGCAACGGCGACCCGCTGCTTCTGCCCTCCCGAAATCTGGTCCGGGAACTTGTGTTGCTGATCGGCCATCCCGACATCTTCGAGCAGCCGCGTGATCTGCTTGCGGCGTTCCGCCGGCGGCACGTTCCGCACCATCACCAGCGAGTACTCCACGTTCTCGTAAACCGTCAGCACTGGCAGCAGGTTGAAATTCTGGAACACGAAACCTATGTTCTCGCCCCTGAATACCGCGCTCGACTTGCGCCCCAGCGTTGCGACATCCGTGCCCGCCACAGTCAGCCTGCCCGCAGTCGGCCTGTCAAGCGCGCCGATGAGGTTCAGCAGCGTCGTCTTCCCGCTTCCCGACGGCCCGACGAATGACACGAGCCGCCCCGGCTCGATCTCGAAATCCAGCCCGTCGAGCGCTTTCAACTCGATATCCCTGGTGTAGTAACTCTTACTCAATCCTTCAGAACTTATCAGCGCCATACCGTCTCCCCCGTAAATAAGAGATTCACAAAAACAGATATGTAATCCAATAACCGCTTAACAATACAGTCTTCAACATTGTTCCCGGTGAAGAAGTTATCCGTGCTTATTATATCAGTGCAAACAAGTGAGAGCCAGTATTCGGGATGAGATATCAACAGGAAAAATCTTTTAAACAAATATTGCCCCTGCCCGTTGGGTTCCCGCGGGCAAGACCGCTGAAAAACATATTGCAGGATCGTTTACCATCCTGAGCGCAGTGAAGATTTTAGTCCCTGGAACTTATATTGACTATCAGAAAAAATTAAGAATGGCTAACCCGGATTTCTCACAGAGAAATCCGGAAAATAGCGATAACATCTATCCTGCTGCGTTGCGGCGTCGGTTCGGGATCGGTCACATACGCAACAGTATGCTCCCTCACCACTCCCTCGCCGCGCCTTGTATTACAGGCATTATCACGATTTTTAACCTGTACTGGTGAGAAATGCAGGCTAAACGGAGTTTTCCGGATTCCCGCCGACTGAGCCTGTTGAAAAATGTATCTTACTGACTTTGTCATCCTGAGCGTAGCGAAGGATCTCGCTTTTGGGGCTTCTATTGTTGAGATTCTTCAGTCGCTGCACTTCCTCAGAACGACAGAGCGGGGATTTTTCAACAGGCGCCCGCGCGTGAATTAAAAGAGCGAATCATTATGTAAAAGAGTGGAGGGAACAGCAACAGCGCGGCAAATTGAAACAGAAGGACAGCCGTCCCCGACAACAAAACTCGCGTTACCTGATTTAATTTTCAATAAAGGCGGATATAGCTGCCGTCAGCTCATCGGGCCGTTGCAGCGACACGAAATGGCTCGGGCTGTCGATCTCGACCAGTTTCGCGCCGGGAATCAGCTCCGCCAGTTCGCGCTCCTGCGCCGGATCGACGAGCGCGTCCTGCTTCGACGCGACCACCAGCACCGGCATCTCCAGCCCGCGAACCCGCTCGCGGATATCCATGCCCACAATCGCCTGTATGCAGCGCCCGACGCACGCGGGATGAAAATCAAGCTCCGGCTGCGCTCGCTCCGGGAACAGCTCGTCCGGCAGGTGCGCCGACTTTTTCCTCACCGATTTCGAGAGTATGCCCGGCACATACGGCAGTATCTTCGTCGCCGTCCGCATGAACCGCGGCTTCACCCGCCCGCGCATCACGCACGCTGTCGTTACAACCAGCACCAGCTTCGACACCTTCTCCGGGTACGCAAGCGCGAAATGCTGCACGATCATCCCGCCCAGCGACTGCCCCACGACAACCGCCCGCTCGATCCCCGCATGCTCCATCAGCCCGGCGAGATCCTCGACATGCGCATCGAACCCGCAATCCAGCCCCGGCCCCTTCTCCGTCAGCCCGTGGCCCCTTATGTCATAATTTATCACCCGGTGCCTCGCGGACAGCCTTTCGCCCACCACGCCCCATCTCGTATAATTACCGGAAAGCCCGTGTACCAGTATGATCGGATCACCGCTACCGCTCTCCAGCACATGCATCTCGATTCCCGTTCGCGGATTCTTTATCTTCAATTGCCAGTTCCCCCTCGCAGCATGATACCCAATTATACATCCCCGCGCCCCGGCCCTGTACTTTTTTTATATTCACGCAGGCGCGCGCGGGATGTTATAATGACCCGTGAACCACAACCTTTCGGAGGCAAAAATGAAAACCGTCCGCGCATTTATCATCATTCTCATATTATCTTTATGCAGCGCCGCCGCCGCGCAACAGGCGCTTCTGCCGCCCATGGACAACGGCGAACTCGACAGACCCGACAGGCCGTTCGACTACTTCGCGAGGCCGACCACCGTTCTCGGTGTCCTGCACGGCCCGAACGGGTTCGAGGTAACGCCCGAAGGCTCGCTCTATTCCGGCTATTCCGAGATCGGCTGGTTCGCCGGCCCGGAACTCGCGCCGGTCAACCAGCGCGTGAAAACGCTCAAAGACGGCTACCTGCCCGTCGTGGAGATCGAGTTCAGCATCGACGGCATCAACTACCGGCTGCGATACTTCGCGGTCACGCTCGACGGAACTCCGGAAGGCGAACTCGTCGCGCTCGCGCGCATGACGGCCTCGAACCCCGGCAGCGCGCCCGCCGCCGCCGGGTTCGGCATCGGCGCATGCTACGGCCAGTTCAAGCCCAACCGCATCCAGGCGCACATCTCCGACGTTACAACCGAGATGCTCAAATACTCGTTCAACCCGAAATGGAAATACGCGATCCGCCCCGGCGCGGCAACCCGCTCCGGCAAAATTATTTACACTTTCAACGAACCGGCGGACGGGATGTTCGTCAGGCCCGGCGAGCCGTACGACAGCAGCATGAAAACAGTCGAGGCCGGCAGGAACCCAGAGGACTGGGTGGCGATCTCATCATGGAACCGCGACCTGAAGCCCGGCGAGGTTTTCTCGGTCGATTTCTCGGTCCCGTACGTGCCTTCGAAAAAAGACCTGTTCCCGGAACTGTCCGCGCTTGACTTCGAGGAATCACTCGCGAAGACTTCCGATTCGTGGAACGCATGGCTCGACAACGGCACGCGGATCATCGTGCCGGAAACCAAAATCAACAACACATACAAAGCGAACCTGGTCTACCTCGGGATAGCGATGGACAAGGAAGGCGAGGACTACGCGCAGAAGGTCAACGAGTTCCAGTACGATCATTTCTGGCTGCGGGACTCGGCGTTCATCCTGACTGCGTTCGGCGTGACCGGGCACCCGTTCGAGAGCGAGCGCGGATCGCTCTACTTCCTCAAGTGGCAGCGCGAGAACGGCAACTTCGAGTCACAGCGCGGGCAGCTCGACGGTTTCGGGCAGACGCTCTGGACGTTCGGCAGGCACTACGAGCTGACGCGCGACAGGGAATACCTCGAAAAGGTGTGGCCGGCGGCATGGCGTGCGATCGAGTGGCTGAGATTCGCGCGCGCGGACCACAAGGGCAGGCTCGACGAAGGCGGTCTCGGCTACGGCCTGATGCCGATAAGCAACCCGGGCGACAACGAAAACGCCGACGGGCACGTCGTGGGCCACGATATCTGGGGCCTGCACGGGCTGGAGTATATGCGCCGCGCCGCGCCCGATGTCGCCGGCCCGGAACAGGTCGAACTGCTCGGCGGGGAAATCGCCGACTACCGGAAATGGCTCGACTACAATCTCAGCGAGGTGACAAAGAGAACCGGCGGGTTCATCTCTCCGGCGGTGGAGCCCGGCGGGTTCGACTGGGCGAACCTCAAACTCATCTGGCCGTCACAGGTGCTGCGGCCATTCGACATGAGGGTCACGGAAACGCTGAACATGGCCCGCTACAAATACAAAGAGCGCATCATGACATACGCCGGCGGCGAGTACCTTCACCACTACATCGGGATCGATATCGCGCAGAGCCTGCTGGTCCGCGGCGAGCAGACAAAAGCGCTGCATGACTTCTACGGGCTGGTCGCGCACACCGGCTCGACGCATGGCGGGTTCGAGTGGGCGATAAAACCATGGGGCGACCGCGACTACGGCAAAAACATCGCGCCCCACGGCTGCTTCGCCGGCAAATGGCTCCTCCTGTACAGGAACATGCTCGTGCGCGAGGAAGGCGACGAACTGCACATCGGGTCCGCGCTGTCGCCGCTCTGGCTGCAGCCCGGCAAGAGCGTGATCGTCGAGAACGCGCCGACATCGTTCGGCCCCATCAGCTTCAACATCAGGGTCAGGGAAGACGGCGCGACTGTCAACATAATACCGCCGAAACGCAACCCGCCGAAAAACATCGTACTGCATCTACCGCAGGGGTTCGACATCACCGCGGTCAACGCCGACGGCTCGGTGCTCAGCCGCCTCGATTTCTCGAGGGTCAGCTTCTCGCCCGACACCGCCCGCGCGGAGATCGACTGGAAACTTCGCAGCCCCGCGGCTTTCACTTACAGGGAAGCTGTCGAAAACTACCTGCACGTTTACTGGCAGTTGCATGAACATGACAGGCCGAAAGGCGCGCTCTTCGACGACTGATCACGCGGCGAGCCCACTCGCCTTATTCCCATGCCGCAACCCGGGTGACCAGTCGTACCCGGCCAACCGCCCTCATGCGTATGCTTTGCGTTATCGCGCGATTTTCGCCACATCACGCGCTCCGTTTTTTGCTTCAGTTCACGCATTCCGGCATGTTGATTTTGTCGAATCAGAGAAAAATATATTGAAATGGAACTTTTTTCCTCTTTTTTAGTGATATTAATCACAGGAAACATCCTTATATAAAGTGTCGGCGAATGTTATATTTTATTTGCGGCATGATGTTGATCGAATCTTAAGCACGGAGAGGTTTTCGGTTTCGAATGAGCGGCATTTGTGGTTTTGCGGGGAAAAGGGATGAAGACCTGCTGGATCGGATGATATCAGCGCTGGCGCATCGCGGGCGGGATGTCTCGGGAAAAATGTTCATGGGCGGCGAGTTCGGGCTCGGGTTCCGGGGCCAGGCAATCGGATCCCACAGCGACGCGATGCAGCCTGTTTACAACGAATCTGAATCGGTTTGCGTGGTTTGCGACGGCGAGTTATACAACTGGCGCTCACTGCGCGAACGCCTGATCGAACAGGGACACGTGTTCAGGACAGATTGCCCCGCCGAGGTGATCGCTCACGCTTACGAGCAGCACGGCATTGTCTGCATAGACCTCCTGCACGGCGGGTTCGCCCTCGCGATCTGGGACTATCACGAATCGCGGATGATCATCGCGCGCGACCGGCTCGGAAAGAAACCGCTCTATTATTTCCTTTCGCAGGATACTCTTCTTTTCTCATCGTGCCCGCGGTCGATCCGCGAGTACGGCGAAGCGGTTTTCACGCCTGATTACCGCGGCATAGACGGGTTTCTCACCGACGGCTTCGTATCCGATGAAAGAACGCTCAATAAAAACATAAGAAGGATCCCGCCGGGCCACATGATGATTTGCCGGCAGGGCGCGGTGCGGCTTTCGAAGTACTGGGATCTTGCATCGGCTGCCGGCCGGCAATACGCTGAAAAAGAGTGGCTGGACAGGTTCGGCGCGCGCCTGAAAGAGGCTGTGTCCGAACGAGCCGACGGCGCGGGCTGCGTCGAATCCACCTCCTGCTCGTATTCCACCGACATTGCCGAATCCATCGCTTCGCTATACGGCAACGATATAAAAATATTCTGTTCACAGCCCCCGGCGGGCGGTGTGCGTAAACACGTCCCCGTAACAATTTCACCGGGTGATATCGAGCGGCTTCCGCGCATCGCGGCGAGCATCGACGACCCGGTGTCGGATATAAAAATAATCGCGCTCGACATCGCGCTCGAAGCAGCGGCAAACGACGGCGGTGTTGTGATGTCGGCGGCGGGATTCGAGCGGCTGATCGGCGCTGACCCCGCTCTTAATGTGTTCCTTCGCATGAACCGGCTGATAAAGCAAACCCCGGACGGGCTTCGTGCCGCCATCAGGCTTGTTTCAAAATTTTCACCGGGGCTTATCGCGGGCGAGGATTTTGCCCGCGCGGGACTGAACGGCACACAGGGCAGAGAAAGAATTAAACTCGCGGTTGGCGAAAAACGGCTGCACAGGCTCTACCCCCGCCTTTTCTCTCCTTTCACGGCAGCCCAGCGATCCGAACTCTATTCGGCCCGCTTCATTTCCGGGCTTGCGGGACTGGATATTTCGGACCCTCCGCTGAATCTGCACCGTAAAGACAGCCTGCAAAAAATATTCTCGTCCGGCGTTTCGGACGGCGTGTCACGCGCGATTCCTTCCGCCGTTCTGCTTCCGGCGGAGTCTCTCGCGGATTCTTACGGCGTTCGACTGAGGTTCCCGTTCATGGACCATCGGCTGGTCGAGCTCGCTGTAAACATCCCCGGCTCCATCGCGTTGAACGACAGCCCGGCACGCACGATCCTTTCCGGGCTCGGCCGCAACCCGGCTGCCGATCCACACACCTCGCTTTCCCGGCCCGCGCTTTCAAAACTATGCGGGCTACTCGACTCCTTCCTCAACGAAGAGCGGGTGGCCGCCCGTGGCTGGTTTACGCCCGGCGCCGTGAAAAACGTGCTCGATTCCGCAAAATCCGGCTGCCCTATCGGTGTCCGCCAGGCGGTCTCGCTCGCCGGCCTCGAAATGTGGTGCGACGCCAACAATTATTAAGCCCGCTTGTCTTTATGAGAAATCCGGCGTAACCGGTGCGTTATTCGCGCCCCTGATGTAAAATCCCACTATGAAAACAACAACTTTTGCGACAATCACGCTATTAATGTTTCTTTTCACCTGCGCGGCCTGCGCGGCGGAACTGCCCGAAGCCGTGCGCAACGCCACGGCGCTGAAAAAGGTCGCGGACGGCACTCCGTTCGGGTTCGACGCCGACCACGTTCAGGGCGTGGCGGCCACGCCGGATTTCTTTTTCGCAACCAGCGTGAACAAATACCAGCTCAAGGGCTGGCTCTTCAAGTTCGACCGCACGGGAACAAAGCTGCTCAAAAAACGCAACATTGCAAAAATGCTGTATATCCATCCCAGCGGGATCGATTTCGACGGCAGGGTCGTCTGGGTCGCCGTCGCGATTTACTCGCCGGACAGCAGCGCGGAAGTAATGGCAATCGACCCGGAGACGCTCAAGACTAAGTTCAAGTTCGAGGTCGCGGACCACATCGGCTGCGTAGCCGCCGACGGCAAACGGGTTTACGGCGGCAACTGGGGCTCCGAGCAGTTCTACACCTGGGACTACCGCGGCAACCTGATCGAAAAGCGCGACTCGCCTACCGGCGTCGGCTACCAGGATTGCGAGTACGTCGAAGGGTTCCTCATGTGCGTGGGCGGCGATTATCTCGACTGGATCGATATCGAAAGCTGGAAACTCGCCCGGCGGTTCGATCTGGAAAAATCCATCGCCGGCAACCCGCTCAGCAGGGAGGGCGTGAGCTACCTCGACGGCCACGTGTTCTTCCTGCCGGACGACGGGAACGACGCCCGCGTGTACGAATACTCTTTCTCCGAGGAATAGCAACCGTCTTTTTTTGACGCGCACGCCCGCCGGTCATATAATCCATTAATGAAGGGATGGCGACATGACGGGTTTTCATTTACCGATCCCGGATCGTGCCGCCGAAACGACAACCCGGGGGGATGCGCAGCCGTGGGCGACGAGATGCAGCTTTACTTCAATGGGAACATATACACCGTGGACGACGACAGACCCGCCGCGGAAGCGGTCGCAGTTGCCGGCGGGAAAATCGCAGCCGTGGGCACTGAGGCGGAATGCCGCGCCGCGCTCGGCGACGGTGTCGAGGAAATAGACCTCGAAGGCCGCACCATGCTGCCGGGGTTTTTTGACACTCACCTCCACCTCGTGATGTTCATCTACTTCAGCCTGAACGTCAACCTGCGCGACACCGCATCGATGATCGATTTCGAGACGAGGCTCCGGGCTGCGAAACCCGGCGGGCCAGGCTCGTGGGTGGTCGGGCTGAACTTCAACGAGCAGACGATGGATATCCCGCGCGTGCCGGACCGCCACGATCTCGACAGGGTTGTCGCCGACCGTCCGCTGATTGTGATCAAGCACGACGGGCACAGCATAATCGCGAACACGAAGGCCATCAACGCGGCGGGCGCGGACGCATCGACGCCGGACCCCGACGGCGGCGGAATCGACCGCGAGCCGGACGGCTTCCCCGCGGGCGCGTTCCGCGAAAACGCGATGGCGATGCTGACGAAACATATCCAGATCCCGGATATCGACGACCTGCTCGCCGCGGCACGCGAGTCGTTCGAAAAACTGGCATCCTACGGCATCACGTCCATCGGCACGATTTACCAGACGGACGAGACCGGGCCGGAGGGCGCGGCGGGAGTCTTCGACCTGCCGCTGATGCAGATGCTGACGCCGCAGTCGCCGATCAACCTGTACGGAATGATCATCACGGACGATGTTAAAAAAATAGAGCAGGCGCGCGCAACGCCCCTCCACAGCGACACGCCGGGGGGACACCGCATCGGCGCGCTTAAAATGTTCGCCGACGGCTCGTTCGGCTCCAGCACGTCGTTCATGTCGGAACCGTTCACCGACCAGCCGGGCAATCGCGGAATGATGACACGCACCGACGAGGAAATTTACCGGCAGATGGAATCCGCGCACAGGGCCGGGCTGCAAATCGCCATCCACGTGATCGGCGACGCCGCGATGCGAAAAGTGGTGGATATCTTCGACAGGCTGCTCGGAGAATACCCGCGCGACGACCACCGGCACCGGATAGAGCACGCCTCGCTCGTTGACGCTGAAATCATCGACGACATCAGGCGGCTCGGGCTCGTGGTTTCATCGCAGCCGATGTTCATCCACACCGAAAAAGGCTACCTCGAAAAAAGGCTGGGGCCGGAGCGGATAAAGTGGACCTACGCCTACCGCTCGATGCTCGATGCCGGGATCAGGCTCGCGGGCGCTTCCGACGCGCCGGTCGAGGAACCGGACGTTCTGCAGGCGATCCAGTGCTGCGTGACGCGCGAGGGCATAGCGCCCGAACAGGCGATAACGGCTGCCGAGGCCGTGCGGATGTTCACGATCGATTCCGCGTTCGCGCAGTTCGAGGAAGACGTCAAGGGCAGCATCACGCCGGGCAAACGCGCGGATTTCGTCGTGCTCGACCGCAGCCCGATGGAAACGCCGCCCGATGAAATCAGCGGTATCCGCGTTCTGAAAACAATTTGCGGCGGCAAAACTATTTATTCGGCCTGAATAATGAAACTGCCCCGAGCAAGTTACAGGATACCAAAGGGGCGCCAGAAAATATCGTTCGAGTGGTAGGGGACATATTTCAGCCGGGATTCGTTTTGCCGGTTCCGGATTTCTTTGTGAGAAATCCGGGTTAAGCCTGTCATTCCGGGCCGAGACCCGGAATCCAGGGGGCAGGATGTCAGGGAGATTTCACGGGGGTGGGGAAGGGTTTTTACCTTAAGTGAACAGTACTGAGATTAAACGCAAGAGGAAATAATGATGGAAGATAAAGAGAAAACTTACTACGTGCCGGAGTGGTTCGCGGATACGTTCGACTACCGCATCCGGCGCTTTTTCATGAACCCGGAAAAGATCGTTTCGCCGCACCTCGCGCAGGGCGACACCGCGCTGGATATCGGCTGCGGGATGGGATTCTTCAGCATAGCGATGGCGAAACTGGTCGGCCCCGGCGGGAAGATTTACGCAGTTGACATTCAGCAAACCGTGCTCGACGGCGTGGCGCGGCGCGCTCGCAAACGGGGCATCGAAAACAGGATCGTCACCGTGCTCACGGACCCCTACAGATTCGAGATCGACGACATGCTCGATTTCGCCGTGGGTTCCTGGATCATGCACGAACTGCCCGACCAGCCGGCGTTCCTCGAAAAACTCTCCGGCATCATGCGCCCCGGCGCGCGGTTCCTCGTCATGGAGCCTAAATTCCATGTGACGGAAAGAGAATTCCTTGAGCTGACAGAGCTAATACGAAACCACGGCTTCGCAATCAGCGGTAATCCCCGCATTGCATGGTCGCGCTCCATCCTGTTCGAGAAAACCTGATCCGGCTGTTTTTACGAAAATATCATTCTGATTTAAGAGTGATCGAGCAGTTTTCCTGTTTCAGATATACGAAATAGCCGTTCCACGGCACGAGATTGCCGCCTGCGGAGATCGATATGTAGTTGCTGCCGGAATACGAATACGCCCTTCCGTCGGTCACCGAGCCGGCGATTGCCTGCGAGATGGTTTTGTCGCCGCCGCCGCAGTTGAATATTATGTTGTCGTTCCATTGCAGGAAGGTATCGAACGGGTTACCGATCAGGTTCCAGCCTTCTGAAAGATTCGAGACGGTGACCGAGGCGCCGGGGTCGGTCGTCGCGCCGGGGGTCGAGACGGTCACGCTGCCGGTCGCGTATACCCAGTAGCCGTGCCCCGCGGTGATCGTCACTGAATCGCCCTCGACATAGCCGCCGTTTTCAAACGCATAATCCTGCGGCGCGGGCAGGTAGGATGCCATGAAGGAATCGAGCGTGCCGGCGGTCTGCGAGGCGGGGAACGACACCAGGTTCCAGCCCTCGGAAAGGGTAAACCACGTGCTGCCCGATGCCGCCGAGATGGTGAAGAAATCCTCGCCGCTCCAGTTGCCGGGCGTCATTCCATCCGAGTCTATCGCCGCGACCGACCAGTAATACGCGCCGGGCGACGGAAGTTCGAGCGTCATGGACGTCGTCGCGCCCGCATTGCCGGACGGCGGGATATACGCACCGGAAACCACGTCGTTGCAGCCGGTGCATGATCCCACGCGGAGCTGGTATGTCAGCATCCCGGCGGGCGTGGTCTCATCATAAGCGGCGGACCACGCGAACCGAACCCCGACCGTGGAATCGGCGGTTATTATGTCGTCGATGGTAGTGACGGCGGAGTCGGACGGCGGCGAAAGCCCGGAAACGGTGTCGTTTCTATAAATTCGGTTAACCGAATTACCGCCCGAGAAGATCAGGTCGATATCTCCATCGTCGTCATAATCGCCCCATGCCGCGTCGGTCGAGTTTTCGGATTCCGACGAGTACCACGACAGGGAGAATCCGCCCATTCCGTCGTTTGCATATACCCGGTTCGGCCCGTTACCGGCGGCGGCGAAATCAATCCATCCATCCGCGTTGTAATCGCCCCACCGGACTGCGGCCGTCACATCCTCCTCAGAGGTAACCCATGCCGCGCTCAGCGATGCCGCAGTGTTGGCGTACAGCCTGTTGACCGTGCCGGAAGCGGAATCCGCGCGGCCCGCGAGCAGGTCCGGGTCGCCGTCGCCGTCGTAGTCGCCCCACGCGAGCGACGTTACCATTGCATTCGATAATTCAACGCTTCCCCGGGAGAAAGCCTCCCCGCCGCCGCCCGTGAAAATGTCGAGAACCGCCCCGCCGCCCGCGGCGAAATCCGGCAGCCCGTCGGAGTTCAGATCGGCGGCGGCCACCGCCTCGCAGCCGGTCGATTCGGCGTAAGACCATGCGGAAGTGAAGCCGTTGCCGTCATTTCGGAATACAGTAACGCCGTCGCCGGAGGCTGCCGCGAAATCGAGATCGCCGTCACGGTCGTAATCCAGCAGCGCCAGGTCGTCCGCGCCGCCGGACGACATAGACACCCAGCCCGGGAAGAAACTGTCGCCCCCGAAAGTTGTATCCGAGCGCAGTCCCGCATCCTGCGCTGTCAGCACATCCAGCCGCCCGTCGGCGGGCATATCGATCCAGACCGCCACGTTGTCGTCGTAATTGCCGGACAGGTACACCGTCGATCCGAACGAGCCGGTGCCGTCGTTTTTCAGAACGTATGATTTTTCACCCGACGAAACACCGATGAGCGCGTCGAGATCACCGTCGCCGTCGTAGTCGCCCCATGCGGCGGAACGCGAATCGTGGGCGGTCGGGCCGGACCACGCGAGTTCAAAAATGCCTTCCGGCGCCACCACATCGAAACTGTCCTCGTTGCTCGAATGCGAGGCGGCGAACCCCGTTGTATCAATCGCATAAACCGACCAGTAGTAGGTCCCGATCTGCGATGCGACAAAGCTGAATGTCCTCGTCGCGCCCGCGTTCGTGTATGGCGGAGCAAACCCGCCGGAGACAACATCATCGCAGCCCGGGCACGTGCCGACCCTCACCTGGTAGGCAAGCAGAGCGCCCGGCGTCAGGTCATCATAGGCGGAATCCCAGTTGAGGGTAATCGCCGCCACGCCGCCGAGTATCGGCGCATCCTCGACAGCCCTGGCTCCGGGTGCGGTCGGCGCATTATTCGCCGGGTCGAGCGTGTTATGGTAAACCGCCGCGCCGCCGCCGGTTCCTATCAGCAGATCGAGATCGCCGTCGCCGTCATAGTCGCCCGCCGCCACGGATTCGGATTCGTAACCCTCCAGGCTCCACACAAGCGAAAACACATCGCTGTCGTTTCGGAAAACCATGTCCTCGGAAGCCGCCGTTTCGGTCGATTCATACTTCAGCCCCGCCACAACCGCGTCGAGGTCGCCGTCGCCGTCGTAATCGAGCCATGCCGCGCCGCGCGACACGTTCGCCGTGCCGGAGTCCCATGCCGCGGTAAACGCGCCCGCGCCGTCGTTGCTCAGAACCTGCACCTGCGGAGCCGCGCCTGACGGGTCATCGTTTCCGATCAGCAAATCGGGATCGCCGTCCGCGTCGTAGTCGCCCCATGCCGCCGCAGATGTCGTGTATGTATTCCCATAATTCCACGCGGTCGAGAATGAGCCGCCGTCGTTTTCACGCACCGCGAGCCCGCCGTCGTATGTCGCAATATCCTTGTCGCCGTCACCGTCGTAATCCGCCGCGGCCACAAAGCGCGCGCCCGCCGCGCCGGTCGTTGTAAACCCGGTCCCGTCATTCCGGTACAACCCCGGTCCGCCGCCCGCGACCGCGAGATCGAGATCACCGTCGCCGTCCATGTCGAACCATGCGGCGTCATCGGTGTTCAGGCATTCGTCGCACAGCCGGCCCGTCGTGAACAGGCCGCCGCCGCTGTTGCGGTAAACATAATCGGCAGCGCCGTCGCTCACAGCCGCGAGATCGAGGCTGCCGTCGCCGTCGTAGTCACCCCATGCAAGCGCGGAAATCGCGTTCGACGAAGCGGACTGCCATACAGCAGTGAACGAAACGTTCCCGTCGTTGCGGAACACCGAAAAATAATCGCCGCCGCTCGCGGATGCCGCGAAGTCGAGGTCGCCGTCGCCGTCGTAGTCACCCCATGCGACGTCCGTCACCCGCGTTCCGCCCGACAGCCAGACTTTCGTAAACGGCTGCTCATAATTATTGAATAAGCGGAACGATTCCTCGTTGCTCCAGTCGCCGGTCGCGAACCCCGATGCGTCCATCGCGGCAACCGACCAGTAGTAGCTCACCGCGTTTTCGGGCGGCAGGAAAACAAACGATGTGGTCGCGCCCGCATTCGTGTAAGGCGGCGCGAAAACCGAACTCATCACGTCGGACGCGCCGGACGAAGTGCCGATACGCAACTGATACGAAAGCAGCGCGGCGGGCGTGTTGTCGTCGTAAGCCGCGAGCCACGAAAGCGCGACCCGCCCTCCCGCCGAATCCTGCCACAGGTCGCCGGTCTGAGACGCGACAGGCGAGCCGGGCGGATAATTGACCGGGTCGGAATCGTTCGAGTAGACACGGTCGCCGGCGGAATCAACGCAGGTGTAAAAATCGAGGTCGCCGTCGCCGTCGTGGTCGTAGAACAGCGCGCACTGCGAAGTCACGGCATCGGGCGTAGACCAGTCAGGCGTGAACGAGCCGCCACCGTCGTTGCGGTAGAGAGCATCCTTCGCCGCAGTCCGGGAGAACAACAGGTCGAGATCGCCGTCGGAATCGTAATCGCCCCACGCCGCGCCGGTCGATGTGTAAGATTCCTCTGAAGTCCAGGCGGACTCGAACCCCGCGCCGGTGTTGCGGTAAACCCTGTCGGCGGACGTGCTGTTGCCGACCGCGAAGTCGGGGTCGCCGTCGCCGTCGTAGTCGCCCCACGCGGCGGCGTAAGTGTTCTCGTTGTCGGTGTCCGACCATGCGGAGACAAACGAGCATCCGCCGGTGTTGCGGTAAACGATATTGCTCTCGAAATTCGCGTTGCCCGCGAGCAGGTCCGCGAACCCGTCCGCGTCATAGTCGGCAACCGCGACCGCGCGGGTGTTGTTCGTCTCCGAAGAGCTCCACGCGGCGTCAAACGCGCCGCCCCGGTACACACGCAGCGGCAGCCCCGCGCCGTTACCCGCCGCATAGTCCAGATCGCCGTCATTGTCGCAGTCGAACCATGCCGCCGCCTGGGTCGAATCCGATTCAGCGGACGTGTGCGCCGACGAGAACGCGCCGGCACCGTCATTTTTATATATCCTGTTCGGGGTGCCCGTCACGTTGGCCTCGATAATGTCCAGCGCGCCGTCGGAATCGTAGTCGCCGAGCGCGAGCGCGGCAGTGCTGTCCATATCGGGCGCGGTCCAGAGCGTGTCGTAATCCGACCCGTTAAAAGCGTACGCTGCCGACGGAGCCGACGAGCTGACCCGCGACACAACGATATCGAGATCGCCGTCGCCGTCGATGTCGCCCGCCGCCGCATCGCTCGTGGAAATCTCGTCCGGCGCGGTCCACGACAGAGTGAAACTCGTTTCGGGAACCGATATCACGAACTCGTCTTCCGCGCTCCAGCCGGAAACCGAGTATCCCGTAGTGTCAACAGCCGCGACCGACCAGTAATAGGTTCCGGCGGTCGTGAACTCCACCACAACGGAAGTCGTCGCGCCGGTGTTGCCGGATGGAGGCGCGAACGCGCCTGAAACCACATCATTGCAGCCCGCGCATGAGCCGACCCGGAGCTGGTATGTAAGCAGTTCACTGTCCGTCAAGTCGTCGGACGGCGCGCTCCAGGAGAAAGTCACGTTTGCCGTCGATCCGACGAGCGGCACGTTATCCAGAGCGTTTATCGCCGGTGTGCCGGGCGCGAAATTGACTGGATCGAGCAGATTTTCATACAGCCGGTTCTCCACATCCGTATTTCCGAAAAAGAAGTCGAGATCGCCATCCGCATCGTAATCACCCCAGTCGGCGGAAAAAGAGCCGTCGCCGTCGGGAGTACCCCAGAAGACATAAAACAGGCCGCTTCCTGCGTTTCGGAAAACCTTGTTATTGCCCAGATTCGCAGTCACAACATCCAGATCGCCGTCGCCGTCGTAGTCGCCCCATGCCGCATCGAGCGAGAACACCGGGCTGATGGTTGACCACACCGGCGCGAACGAGTCCGAGCCGTCGTTGCGATACACGCGGTTATTGTGAAACATATTGGCGACAAAGAAATCCGGGTCGCCGTCGCCGTCGTAGTCACCCCAGACAGCCGCAGCCGAGCTTTCCACGTCCGTCGCGTACCACGCCAGCCCGAACGTGTCGTCACCGTCGTTTCTGTATACTTTATTCGTCGAGCCGCCGTTGCTCACCACGAGGTCCGGCCTGCCGTCCGCGTTGTAATCCGCCCAGTCAAAAGAGTTCGAGCTGTAGGTCACCGTCGCCGTCCACGCGAGTTCGAACCCGCCGGGTACGTTTTTAAAAACCCTGTTCGGCGCATCGCCGTTGGCCTCCGCGAAGTCGAGATCGCCGTCGCCGTCGTAATCGCACCACACTGCGGAGTTCGAAGTGCCCGCAACCGGCGCCTGCCACGAGGTTGAAAACAGGCCCCCGCCGCTGTTTTCGATGACTTTTGTCCCGATGCCGCTGCCTGCGGCGAGCAGGTCGAGATCGCCGTCGCCGTCGTAGTCGCCCCACTCGACGCTGTTGGTGTAATCCGAATCGGGCGAGGTCCACAGCACCGAAAACGAATCGCCGGAGTCGTTTCTGTAAACCGAATCGGGCGCGTCGCCGTGCCCGACCGCGAGATCGAGGTCGCCGTCGCCGTCGATGTCCGCCCATGCCGCAGCAACGGTGGATACCTCCGCATCCGCCGTCCAGATTTTTTTGAAAGGAAGCTCGCCGGCATCCTGAAGCTCAAAGCTGTCCTCGACGCTCCACGCGGAGGTCGCGAAACCCGATGCGTCGATGGCGGCGACCGCCCAGTAGTAGGTTCCGGTGGCCGACAGCCGGATATCCAGCGAATTCATGCGGCCCGCGTTCCCGAGCGGCGGTGCGAACGCGCCCGAAACAATGTCGCTGCAACCCGCGCATGAACCCACGCGGACGGCGTAGGAAAGCAGCGCGGCGGGCGTGGTGTCATCCGCCGGCGGCGTCCACTCAAGCTTCACGAGCCCGGAGAAAAAATCCGGCTCGGCAACCGGAACCGGCGCGGGCGGCGCGGTATTGCCGGGATTGAGATCGTTTCTGTAAATGAAATCGCCCGTGTTGTAGTTGGAGGCGTAGAAGTCCAGGTCGCCGTCGCCGTCGGCATCGCCCCAGACCGCGTAATTCGTATATGTAGAGTCGTCCGCCGCGCTCCACGCGGCGACAAAGGACGCGCCGCCGTCGTTGCGGTACACCCTGCTCGGCTCGTCGTAATTGCCCGCCAGCAGATCGAGGTCGCCGTCCGCGTCGTAATCCGCCGCGCGGAACGACATCGTGCCGTCGGATTCTTCAGACGACCACGCAGACGTGAACGAATTCAGCCCGTTGTTGCGATACACACGGTTCACGCGCGAGTTGTTGCCTATAACCTGGTCGAGATCGCCGTCCGCATCGTAATCCACCCACTGCGCGGAATACGAGGATTCCTTTTCCACGGATGTCCAGATAAGCGTGAAGCTGCCGCCGTCGTCGTTGCGGTAAACGCGGTTGCCGAGCGATGCGGAATCGTTCGCGGTGAGGATGTCCGGGTCGCCGTCGCCGTCGAGATCGCCCCAGTCGAGCCCGCGCGTCTGGTCGGTTTCCGAGGAAGTCCACACGGAGCTGAACTCCGCCGCTCCGTCGTTGCGGTACACCCGCGTCGACATGCCGGGGTTTGCGGCTGCGGCGTCGAGATCGCCGTCGGAATCGTAATCCGCGGGCACGAACGCCGCGCTTTCCTCGGACTCGCCCGCAGTCCAGGCAAGCGAAAACTGATCCGCGCCGCCGTTGGCGTAAACGCGGTTCTGCCCGGCAGCGGCAACGAACAGATCGAGGTCGCCGTCGCCGTCGGAATCGCCCCAGCGAACGGCAGCCACATCTGGTTCCATCGCGCTCCATGCCTCAGAGAACATGCCCGATGTATTTTTATAAACGACAAGCCGGGCCGGGCCGGACGCATACGCCGCCGCAAGATCGAGATCGCCGTCAGCGTCATAGTCGGCCCACGCCGCCGATGTGCCGCCTTCGGTGGCGCTCGACATCGACGTGAATTCCGCAAGCGCACGCGACGGCATCACCATCGCCGCGACTATCAGGATCGCCGTCAGCACGGCGTAAACCGTAGTATTTTTCTTGATCATGATCATGCCCGGCTTCACATATCTATGTTACTTCCAAAATAACTATCTAACAACAGACTATCCTGCATTTCTCACCAGCGCAGGTTAAAATCGTGAGAAGGCTGATAATGCAAGGAACAGCAAGTGAGTGGTGATGGAGCATACTGTTGCGTATGTGACCAACCGATTTTTGCTGATTCATGCACAGAGCAAAGCTTGTGCATGTCACCCGGCGCAGCAGGATTGGCCTTATCGCGGTTTTCCGGATTTCTCTGTGAGAAATCCGGGTTAATGATTTAATATAGTAAAATGCGGGGCGCTTGCATGAAAACGGGCAGACACGC
>ERZ795048.854-NODE-854-length-30169-cov-5.495052_pt1 | contig 30169 bp, 18 predicted proteins | sample MGYA00375132_ERZ795048 | MGnify/ENA primary metagenome ERZ795048 (study PRJEB30177, sample SAMN05720225) | activated sludge metagenome | isolation source: Anaerobic digester | place: Hong Kong | collected 2014-12-17 ... | reverse complement strand
AAAAAAAAAAAAAAAACAATATGTTGCATAACATATTATTCAACCTTACCATCTATCTTCAGAAATAGATCTCAATAATTTACGAGTGATATTCTTCAGGTAATTTTTTCACTTAAAAAGTATGTACTCTACAAGAAAAATGAGCTGACTATTAAAATATATGCATTTTGAACAATCAACTTTGTTAACTAATTGTTGTTTCATTATTGGTTTTGCTTCAATTAAAATGCCTAACCCTTGTTATTGTTTCAAAACATCTACTTTTGCGCGACTTTAAAAAAGAAAAAATGTCGATTAAAAATATTGCAATTATTGCCCACGTTGACCATGGAAAAACTACACTGGTTGACAAGATGTTACTAGCAGGTAAACTTTTTAAAGACCACGAACGCCCCGGCGAGCTCATAATGGACAACAACGACCTTGAACGCGAAAGGGGCATCACCATTGTTTCGAAAAACGTTTCGGTTAACTACAACAATACTAAAATCAACATAATTGACACTCCGGGTCACGCCGACTTTGGTGGTGAAGTTGAACGCGTTTTAAACATGGCCGACGGTGTACTTTTGTTGGTTGATGCTTTTGAAGGCCCCATGCCGCAAACTCGCTTTGTTTTGCAAAAGGCTATTGCACTTGGATTAAAGCCCATTGTGGTAATCAACAAAGTTGACAAGCAACTGCCGCCCCGAAGAGGTGCACGAAATGGTTTTCGACCTGATGTTTAACCTCGATGCAACCGAAGATCAGCTCAACTTCCCTACCCTTTACGGGTCGGCCAAAGAAGGATGGATGTCGTCGGATGTTCACCGCAAAACCGATAACATAATCGACTTACTCGATACCATTATTAAATACATACCCGAGCCCCGTATCGATAAGGGTACAACACAGCTCTTAATTACATCGATCGATTTTTCGCCTTATACAGGGCGTATTGCCATTGGCCGTTTGCAACGCGGCTCGCTCAAAGAAGGACAACAAGTTAGCCTTTGCCACCGCGATGGTTCAATTGTTCGCACTAAAGTTAAAGAACTGCATGTATTTATCGGTTTGGGGCGCACAAAAGTTAGCAGCGTTGAAGCCGGCGATATATGTGCTTTGGTGGGCATCGAAAACTTCGAAATAGGCGACACCATTGCCGATATCGATAGCCCTGAACCACTGCCCCCAATTACTATCGATGAACCTACCATGAGTATGTTATTCACCATTAACAACTCACCGTTTTTTGGTAAAGAAGGCAAATTTGTAACCTCACGTCATATTTACGACAGGTTGCAAAAGGAACTTGAGCGCAACCTTGCTTTAAGGGTTGAAGAAACCAACAGCGCCGACTCGTGGAATGTGTTTGGCCGCGGGGTACTTCACCTTTCAATATTGATTGAAACCATGCGCCGCGAAGGCTTCGAGCTGCAAGTTGGTCAGCCACAAGTAATTATCAAGCACATCGACGGAGTTAAAAGCGAACCTGTTGAAGAACTTACCGTTGATGTATTGGATGAATACTCGGGCAAGGTAATTGAGCTGGTAACACGCAGAAAAGGCGAATTATTAAGCATGGAACGTAAAGGCGACCGTACGGTTTTGGAATTTCATATCCCTTCGCGTGGTATTATTGGTTTACGTAACAATGTGCTTACAGCAACTGCCGGCGAAGCAATAATGGCCCACCGTTTTATCGAATTTCAAGCTTATAAGGGCGATATAGAGAAACGCAATAATGGTTCGTTGGTTTGCCTCGAAACAGGCACTGCAATTGCTTATGCTCTCGACAAATTGCAAGACAGGGGCAAGTTTTTTGTAAAACCCGGCGACGAAGTTTACGAAGGACAGGTAGTTGGCGAAAACACTCGAGAGGAAGACATTACCCTTAACATTACCAAAACTAAAAAGCTGACCAACATGCGTGCTTCGGGTGCCGACGACAAAGCTAAACTGGCGCCACCAATTGTTTTCAGTCTCGAAGAAGCTCTTGAATACATTCAGCACGACGAATATGTAGAAATTACACCAAAATCGATAAGGCTCAGGAAAATATTATTGAAAGAGCACGAAAGAAAAAGAAGCAATAAATAGGCTACTATCATATTGGTTAACCTGAGTTCGATGCAAAAATCTTACTCAGGTTATTTTTTCCACTCCAGTTTTTGATCAATCCGTTTAATGATTTTTTCGTTATCGAGCAGCCAGCGAATAACCAGTTGTTTATGATCTTCGTTTCCGCTTAGTTTAAAAAACAATTCGTGTTGTAACATGGCTTGTTTCAACAATTGGGTTTTTATGTCTGTTTTAATCCGCTCGAACTCAACGTTACTGATTCCCAAATCATTTAAACTAAGGCATACATCACATTCGCCACAACGGGTTGCATTTTTCTCGTCGAAATAACGCAACAGCAACTGACTCCGGCAGGTAGCATTGCTCGAAGCATAGTTAAGCATGGCTTCAACCTGACCGACATATACTTGTTTGCGTTCGGTATAATTCTCGGCCGATATAAGCAAACGTTTTAGTGGCAGGCGTTCTTTCAAAAAAACAATAAAAGGCGTTTCTTTTTTGGGCAAATAATGAATTATTTTTTGGGTATCGAGTGCATTCAGGTATTTATAAACCAGCTCAATAGCAATATTCGCCCGCTTTGCGAGCAGTTGTTCGTTAATAGTAGTATAATCGGTAAACAAACCAGTGTACGAACGGAGCAAAAGTTTTATAAACGAATCGAAAGCGACATTGGCCACCTGAAAACGGTACAAATCGTCGCGATTAACCCTGAAATGCACCAACGAACCACGGTTGAGCTCATCGGTAAGCTGGAGGTAATCATCACGTTCAAGAATTTTTAATGAACTAAGCACATGTGCAAACGAAAACTGGTACTTTTTTGAAAAATCAATCAAGTCGAAATCGTAGCTCATCCCTTTGCCAAAACCTTCGGCAACCTGAAAATAATTGCACAAAGCTTCGTAAATACGTTTTATTTGATCGGGAGGTGGGAATTTTTCGTTGATTCCCTTTTTAAGCCTTACTTTATCGGTATTGTTGAAAAGCAAAAGGGCAACAGCTTTTTTCCCGTCGCGCCCTGCCCTGCCGGCTTCCTGAAAATAAGCCTCAATCGAATCGGGCAAATCAACATGCACAACAAAGCGCACATCGGGCTTATCGATACCCATGCCAAAAGCATTTGTTGCCACCATAATTTTGAAGCGCCCCTGAATCCAGGCTTCCTGTCTCGCATTGCGCGTTTCGGCGGCCAGGCCGGCATGGTAATAAGTTACGCTTAGCCCTTCTTTTTGCAACATCTCGGCAATTTCCTTTGTTTTTTTGCGGCTGCGGGTATAAATAACACCACTACCCTTCGACGATTTTAAGCTGCGCACCAAATAGCCGGTTTTGTCTTCTTCGATACGTACTTTATAAATCAGATTTTCGCGTTTGAAACTTTTGCGAAGTACATTTTTCTTCGGAAAATTCAGTTTTTCCTGAATATCGTCAACAACGCGGCCGGTTGCTGTTGCGGTAAGTGCCATTACATTAACACCGGGCAACAACTCCCTCAAATTGGCAATATTCAGGTACGAAGGCCTGAAATCGTAACCCCATTGCGAAATACAATGCGCTTCGTCAATGGCAATTAGGTTGATGTTCATTTTAACCAGTCGCTCTTTAAAACGTTCGGTTGCAATACGTTCGGGCGAAAGGTAAAGGAATTTATAATCGCCCCATGTTGCATTATCGAGAGCAACTTTCATCTCTTCGCGAGTCATGCCCGAGTAAATGGCCAAAGCTTTAATTCCGCGTTTGGTTAGGTTTTCAACCTGGTCTTTCATTAGGGCAATTAAAGGCGTAATAACCAAACACATACCGGGTTTCGACAAAGCCAAAACCTGAAACACCACCGATTTACCACCACCGGTAGGCATTAAGCCAAGTGTATCGTTTCCGACAGCTACTTGCCTGATTATATCTTCCTGCAAAGGCCTAAACGAGGGGTAGCCCCAGTAATTTTGTAATATGTTGGTAAAATCGCTCAAGCTAAATACTTTTTAACAACTGTTGGGTAAACTTAAAATTTTTTAAGGATTTACCTAACAATAATAAGCAATATTCGACACAACAACACCATTACATTAAGCTATTTTTTTTAGCTTTGCACACAAATTTCAAATAAATAACAATCGTATGTCATTCTTATCAGACAAAGTAATCAACGAAGGTTTAACATTTGACGATGTGCTGCTCATTCCGGCCTATTCCGATGTTTTACCCCGCGATGTAGATTTAACATCGAAGTTTACCCGCAACATTACAATCAAAACACCGATTGTATCGGCTGCCATGGACACCGTTACCGAAGCAAAAATGGCCATTTCTATTGCACGCGAAGGTGGTATAGGTGTTATTCACAAAAACATGAGCATCGAAGAACAAGTTCGGCAGGTTACTACGGTAAAAAGGGCCGAGAACGGGATGATTTACAACCCGATAACTGTTGAAAAAGAAAAAACAGTAGCCGATGTGCTAGAAATGATGAGTATGTATAAAATTGGCGGCATTCCTGTTGTTGATGCAGAGGGCTACCTTGTTGGTATTGTAACCAATCGCGACCTAAGGTTCGAAAAACGATACGATAAGCTCATCAGCGAAGTAATGACCAGCCAAAACCTGGTAACCACTAACGAATCGACCGACCTCGAGAAAGCTGCCGACATATTACAAGAAAACAAAATCGAAAAGCTACCAGTTGTTGACAAAAACAATAAACTGATAGGATTGGTTACTTACAAGGATATTACCAAAGCGAAAGATAAGCCCAATGCCTGCAAAGATCCCAAAGGACGATTAAGGGTTGCTGCGGCTGTAGGTTTTGGATCCGACAGCATGGATCGTATTGATGAATTGATTAAAGCCGATGTTGATGCCATAGTAATGGATTCGGCTCACGGTCATTCAAAAAATGTACTAGAAGTTTTGCGCAAAGCAAAAGCAAAATATCCCGATAAAGAATTTGTTGTAGGCAACATTGCTACTGCCGAAGCTGCATCTGATTTGGTTTTGGCAGGAGCCGACGCCGTTAAAGTAGGTATTGGCCCAGGTTCAATTTGTACAACACGCGTAATTGCAGGTGTTGGTGTACCCCAACTTTCGGCCATTTATAATGTTGCCAAAGCGTTGAAAAATTCGGGCGTTCCAGTTATTGCCGATGGAGGTTTGCGTTATTCGGGCGACATTGTAAAAGCTCTTGCAGCCGGTGCCGACTCGGTTATGGCTGGCGGACTGTTTGCCGGAGTTGAAGAATCGCCGGGCGAAACAATTTTATTTCAAGGCCGTAAATTCAAAGCTTACCGTGGAATGGGCTCGGTTGAAGCCATGCAGGCCGGATCGAAAGACCGTTACTTCCAGGATATGGAAGACGATATTAAAAAACTTGTGCCCGAAGGAATTGCTGCTCGCGTACCCTACAAAGGAACACTTTACGAGGTGCTTTACCAATTAACCGGAGGCTTGCGTGCCGGAATGGGTTATTGTGGTGCACGAAATATTAAAACACTGCATCAAGCAAAATTCACACGCATTACCGCTTCGGGTGTTAACGAAAGTCATCCGCACGATGTAGCAATTACACGTGAAGCACCAAATTACAGCAGCAGATAATTTTTCAAAAAAATAATCGTTATAAAAGGATTCGGCAGATTAAAATCGTGCCGAACCTTTTTTTGCTTAATCAAATTTAAACTTTTAACCATGAGAAGATCATTATTCTTTGTATTATTTGTACTTGTTCAAACAAGCATTTTTGCACAAAAAGACATTGTTGTAAAAATTGGCGACAAAGCCTTTACAAAAGAAGAATATGAAACAATTTACCGGAAAAACAACACTCAACTGAGCGACGAAGCCGAAGTGAAAACACCGGAAGAATACGTCGATCTTTTTGTTGATTACAAGCTTAAAGTAATCGAAGCCGAAAATTTGGGTTATGACACGGTGCAGGCATTTATCGACGAGTTAGCAGGCTACCGCGATGAGCTGGCCAAACCCTATTTAACCGATATTACCGTTACCGACTCGATGGTTAAAGTAGCCTATTACCGAACAGTTAACGAAATTAGGGCTAGCCATATTCTTATAAATGTTGCCCCCGACGCTTCGCCCGAAGATACGCTAAAAGCTTACAACCGGATTATCGAACTCCGCAATATGGCCGTAAATGGTTTGATGCCTTTTGCCAAGTTGGCCTACGAATTTTCTGAAGACCCATCGGCAAAAAGCAACAATGGCGATTTACGCTATTTTAAAGCATTTGGGATGATTACTGAATTCGAAGATGCCGCATACAATACACCTGTTGGAGAGATAAGCATGCCGGTGAGAACCAAACACGGCTACCATATTATTATGGTTACCGACCTCAAAAAAACCGAAGGCGATGTAAAAACAGCTCATATAATGAAAATATTCGGCGACAAAGACAATGTTTCGCCCGAAGAAGATGAACGTTATAAAAAAGAACTCGATAGCATTTACAACGAAATACAAAATGGTGCCAGTTTTGCCGAAATGGTTCGTAAACATACCGGCGACCAAAGCACCATGCACAAAGATGGCGAAATGACTTGGCTCAACCGCACTTTTGGTGTCGATGAATTTATTGATGCTGCTTATGCCCTCGAAGTTGGTGAAATATCGAAACCAGTAAGAACACCTTATGGTTGGCACATTATTAAGCTTATCGACAAACGCGGAATCAGGTCGTTTGAAGAAATGGAAAACGAATTATCGTTAAAAATTAAGCGTGACCCCAAACGCAGCAAACACAGCAAGCAATCGTACCTAAATAAGAAAAAAGCCGAATACAACTTCCAAGCTTTCGATGACAATATTCAAAAATTTGTTGATTACCTTAATGCACAAGGCGATACAGTTAACAACATTGCTCCCGAGATTTTAGCCCTTCCAATGTATCAGGTTGCCGATGTTCAATATACAGTAGCAAACTACATGGAACTTCAAGAAGAGAAAAAAAGCAATTCGGGCAAATTCTTAAGTAAATTAGTTATTCAACATTTAGAACCTTATGCTGAAGAGGTAATTGACTTTTACGAAAGCTCAAAATTGGAAGAAAAATATCCGGAGTTCAATAATATCATGCAAGAATACCGCGATGGAATGCTACTTTTTGCTATTATGCAAGACGAAGTATGGAACAAAGCAGCTCTCGATACCATTGGTTTAAACAACTACTACGAACAAAATAAAGATATATACCACTGGGATGAGTATTTCGAAGGTTTGCAAATACGCTGTTTTAATGCCGAAGCATACCAATTAGCCAAACAACTCATCGAAGAACAAGGCATTACCGATGCTGATACACTTAAGTCTATCATAAACAAAGACAATCCGAATAATGTACGTATTTATTCGGGACGTTGGGAAAAAGGCGATAACGAACGAATCGACCATATGGTATTTGGTGGTATTATTCCAGTAAGGTTCAATGCCGACCTCGAATTTGTTCATGGCAAGGTGGTACCTGCCGGCCAAGCTAAAACGTTGCAAGAAGCACGCGGCCTTTATGTATCCGACTATCAGAAGATACTTGAAGACCAATGGATGAACAAATTACGTAAAAAATACAAAGTAAAAGTGAACAAAAAACTTTTGAAAACTATCGAAAAAGTTTAAAAATACAATACATGTTTCGGATAAACAACAGTATCATTTGTGCAGCAATTTTATTGCCTATTTTATGGGGGTGCAAGCAACAAGCACCTGGCACAAAAGATATTGTTGTAGCCGAAGCAGCCGGAAAACAACTCTATAAAAGCGACATAGTTCACAACCCAATTGGCTATGCCGGGCTAACCGACTCCATTGAATTTGTTAACGAATTTGTAATTAACTGGATAAAAAACCAGTTGTTAGTTGCCGAAGCAGAAGCCAGATTGAGCAACGAAAAAAAGGACATCGAAAGGGAACTTGAAAAGTACCGTCAGGAGTTACTGATACACAAATACCGAAACATCAGAATTGGTCAAAATTCAAACAACGATATCAGCAATGCCGAACTGAAGAAATTTTATTCAGAAAACATACACCTTTTTAATCTCGACAGATCGATTGTACGAATTACTTATATGATTTTCCCAACCGAATTGGAATTACCCATTAAATTCAAAGAAAAAATAATAGGATCGGATGCAGATGAACTAGCCCAAATTGAAGATTTCATTTACAGTTTTGCTACCAAATACGATCATTTCGACAACAACTGGCTATACCTCGAGAACTTTCTGCAAAGCATAAACTACCAAACTCCAATTGCAGGAAAAACCATAAAAGAAAAAGATATTATCGAGTTCATTAGCGATAACAACCATCATTTCATTGTAGTAAACAACTACATTGCAGCTGGAAATACAGCACCATTCGAATTTGTTGCTCCACGAATACGAAACTTGATACTGAACCGCAAAAAATTAGATTTTTTAAGAGAAATTAAGGATAGTTTATACAATAATGCCCTAAAATACAATAATTTTAGGGTCTATAATCAATAACATTATACCATGCTAAAGAAACAGAAAACACTGGCACTTTTATTTATTATCAACATATTGCCATTCAGCATATTCGCTCAGGACAAAACCATCGATCAAATTGTTGCTATTATAGGCAGTAATATAGTATTAAAGTCCGAAATTGAATCGATGTACCTACAAAACCTTGCCCAGGGTATTACATCCGAAGGCGACATGAAATGCGAAATACTCGAAAATATGCTTATCGAAAAGCTTTTGGTTGCCGAAGCCGAACTCGATACCAACATTATAATTACCGATAATCAGATCAACCAGCAACTCGATATGCGTGTTCAATATTTCATGCAACATTTAGGTTCTGAAAAAGAGGTTGAGAAATATTTCAAAAAGCCAATTGTTCAACTTAAATCGGAACTTAAAGATGTTATACGCGACGAACTCATGAGCGGCCAAATGAGAAACACAATAATTGAACCGGTTAAAGTTACACCTTCGGAAGTAAGGTATTACTACCGTGCTTTACCCGACGACGAAAAGCCCAAAATAAATACCCAGTATGAATACGCTCAAATTACAGTTGTACCACAAGTAAGCGAAGAAGAAGATATTCGGATAAAAAATGAACTTCGGAACATTAAAAAACGAATCGAAGATGGCGAAAACTTTTCGATGTTTGCCGTACTGTACTCCGAATGCCCCAGTGCCCGCGATGGTGGCGACCTCGGTTTTTTTGGCCGTGCAACCATGGACCCTGCCTTTTCAGCCGCTGCATTCAACCTCAAACAAGGACAAGTTTCGAACGTTGTTCGGAGCGAATTTGGATATCATATTATTCAGCTAATCGACCGCCGTGGCGACCAAATACGTGCCAAGCACATATTAATGAAGCCTAAAGTTGAAATTGAAGTAAAAGAAAAAGCTTTAACATTGCTCGACAGCCTCAGCAACGAAATCAGAAAAGACAAAATTTCGTTCAGCGAAGCAGCAATGCGTTATTCCGACGACAAAAACTCGCGCAACAACGGCGGTATGGTGGTTAACCCCGAAACCATGTCGGCCCGTTTTGAGGTGAACAACCTTAAACCCGATGTTTCGAAAATACTTGCTAAAATGGAAGTAAACGAAATATCAAAACCATTTATTACAATCGACGACAAGCAACGCGAAGTAATCGTAATTGTAAAACTTATCAGCAAAATCGATGCTCATGTTGCCAGTATATCTGAAGATTATCCATTGCTTAGCAATTTGTACCTTCAGCAAAAACAAGAAGAAACAATTAAAAAATGGGTAGCCGAACGTCAAAACAAAACCTATATCCGTATTGACGAAACCTACCAAAATTGCGATTTTAAATACTCAACATGGGTAAAATAACTTGCAAAAATTCACAATTATGAATATAAAAGGAGACAAAGAAGGAATTGACCTGTTAAACGTTAAACACCAACAGCTTCTTAACGAAATTGGCAAAGCCATTTATGGCCAAACCGACATAGTAAAACAGGTTTTAATATCGATATTTAGTCAAGGTCACTGCTTATTGGTTGGTGTTCCCGGGCTTGCCAAAACCTTATTGGTAAACACAATAGCTAAAGTTTTAGGCCTTGAATACAGCCGCATTCAGTTTACACCCGATTTGATGCCTTCCGACATTATCGGAACCGAAATACTCGACCACAACAAAGAATTCAAATTTATAAAAGGGCCCGTTTTTGCAAATATTATTTTGGCCGACGAAATTAACCGTACCCCACCAAAAACCCAATCGGCCTTACTTGAAGCCATGCAAGAAAAATCGGTAACATCGGCAGGGCATCATTTTAAGCTCGACCAACCGTTTTTTGTACTGGCCACTCAAAACCCCATTGAACAAGAAGGTACCTACCCCCTACCCGAAGCCCAGCTCGACCGTTTTATGTTTTCGCTTTGGCTCGACTACCCTGCTTTCGACGAAGAAATGACCATTGTAAAAAACACCACCTCGTCGCTCGAGGTTGAACTCAAAAGTGTGATCAGCAAACAAGAAATACTCGATTTTCAGCAACTAATCAGAAAAATGCCCATAAACGACAATGTGCTAAAGTATGCTGTTACATTGGCAGCTAAAACACGCCCCAATACCGAGCTGGCTCCCGAAATCAGCAATAAATTTTTGAAATGGGGAGCAGGCCCAAGGGCTTCGCAATATTTGGTTGTTGGTGCAAAAACACACGCTGCGCTACATGGCAAGTATTCGCCCGATATCGACGATGTGAAAGCTGTTGCTGTTTCGATCCTGCGCCACCGCATTATCAAAAACTACAAAGCAGAAGCCGAAAACATTTCGGTTGAACAAATCATCGAAAAACTATTATAAATTACTGTTATTGAATGAATAACAAAATAAAATACACAACCAGAAGCCTGTCTGTTATGGGCAGGCTTCTTCTTTTCATTTTACTTACAAACAGCAGTATACTCTCTTTTTCTCAAAACAAAACCAAGAAAGTAATCCGCATTGAGCATGCCGACTCGCTGGTATCCGACAATGCTGTCGTAGCCGATGCCCGACGCCTGATTGGCAATGTATTGCTTACCCACAACAATATTGTTATGAAATGCGACAGCGCTTGGGCTTATGCAAAAACCAATACTGTTGACGCTTTTGGGAACGTACATATTATTAGCAACGACACTTTGAACCTGTGGGCTAAATACATTAACTACAATGGCGATACCGAAATGGCAAAGGCCCGACGAAAAGTGAAACTTCAAGACCCAAGCATAACACTTACATCCGACTCGCTCGATTTTGACATGAATAGCGAAATTGGTTATTACAAGTACGGAGGTAAAATTGTTGACAGTACCAACACCCTTACTAGCATTATTGGCATTTACTACACCCGCGAAAACGAACTATTTTTCACAAACGATGTTCGCTTGCAAAACGAAAGCTACGACATGACCACCGATACAATGTACTACAATACCGAAACACAAATTGCCACTTTCAAAGGCATAACCCAAATTATTGGCGACTCAACATACATTTATAGCACCGGAGGCTGGTTTAATACCGCAAGCAACGAAACCGAACTGAACAAAAAATCGACAATAAAAAGAAAGCAAACACAAATACAAGCCGATTATTTGTTTTACAACGATGAAAATGGCGAAGGCTTTGCACGCAACAACGTAATTATTAACGATTACGAAAACAGCATGATTATTACCGGCCAAAATGCCCGTTACGACGATTTTGAACAATATGCCTTAGTTACCGATTCGGCTGTTTGGATGCAATATTATCAGGGCGACACATTGTTCCTGCACGCCGATACACTTTATACAATGCCCGACACATCGGCTGTTGATGCAAAAATGCTAAAAGCTTACAACAAGTCGCGTTTTTACCGTACCGATATTCAAGGCATCTGCGATTCGCTGGTATATTTCACTAACGATTCAACCATAAAAATGTACAACGACCCCGTTCTTTGGTCGATGGAAAACCAAATGACTGCCGAAAATGTTGAATTCATTAATAAATCGGAACCGCCTAACGAGGTGTACCTGAACAACAATGCTTTTATTATACAAGAAATCGACTCAAGCAAATTCAACCAGATAAAAGGGAAGAACATGGTTGGCTACATTAAAGGCGAAAGCTTGTACCGAATTGATGTTAACGGCAACGGCCAATCGATTTATTATCCCAGCGATGACAATGACTATATTGGCATAAACAAAGCCGAAAGCAGCAATATCATTCTGTACCTTTCCGACAACATGATTAAACGCATAACCTTTGTTGGATCGCCTACAGGAGTGATGAACCCAATAATAGATGTTGTTGATGCCGATACCAAACTCGATGGTTTTAACTGGCGAATAAACGAACGTCCAAATAGCCGATTCGAAATATTTGGTCCGCTTTCGACTACGCCTGTTGTCACTACCCTTCCCGAAACCGAAATGATCATTGATCTTCCCAATATTAATGAATCGAAAATTGAATTACAAAAACAATGGGACGAAAACCTGCAAAAGCTTGAAAACGACACAACCTCGTTACAAATTATCGACCAGCACAGTAAAACAATTAAGCAACTTACCAATCCGGCCAAATAATGGCTAAAGAATGCTTTTTTTCAGAACTGATTCAGATTCGGGGCCGGTATTAAAAAGCAAATCGACTATGCTTAAATTATCGATAAAGCCATGCTTATCGGAATATGTTTGAGTGTATGGATAGGGCTTAAAATTATTATCTGGATTTAAAAGTCGCTTTGTTTTGGGTGTAATTAGCTCCCGGTAATCATCTCCATTAAACAAGTGCTCATACGTTTGACTCAATTTGCAAACAGTATCGAGTTCAAGAATTTCGATAATTAGCCCATGTAATTCCATGTTAAAATCGATCAAAAATTGCCACTTTTTTGAAAAGAAAGGTTCAAAATCGGGTGCATAAAACTCAAAAAAAGGCGACGAATTATAGGCCGAAGTAATTGATCGCCAATGATTATTTTGCCACCGGGTAGCATAATCGATTTCAATATCGCGTACCAAAGTTTTTTGCCCGTGCATTTTAACAATCGGTATCGATAAATTCAATAAACCGTTAGCACCAAAAATGGCACACCGGTTACGGTAACTCTGTTTCTGGTAGCTGTCGTACTGTTCAATTTGCACATGTCCATATTGCATTAAACGAGCGTAATAATGAACAGGCCCTAAGTAAGCTGTTGAAAAAATTGCGTTTTCCATAAATGTAAAAAAGCTGTAGCCCAACAGAAGCGAACTACAGCCAATTATTTAATATTTATATTTTTAGCAAAAACAAAGCTGTTACTTCATTTTATGTACACGCTTAAGCAATCGATTAAACCTAATGTTCTTAGGAAAATTTTTGTCCTTATCCATCGACATCCAAATAATAGATGCTTTACCAACCACGTGATCTTCGGGCACAAAACCCCAAAAGCGCGAATCGGCCGATTTGTGGCGGTTATCTCCCATCATCCAGTAATAATCGAGTTTGAAAGTATAGCTGTTTGCTGTTTGTCCATTTATAAAAACGGTACTGTCTTTAACTTCGAGCTCATTGCCCTCATAAACACGTATTACCCTTTCGTATAGAGGTAAGTTTTCAACCGAGATATCAATGCTTTCGCCCTTTTTGGGGATGTACAGTGGACCAAAGTTATCGACATTCCACTTATAATCGGAGTGATGTGGAAAAATATTCACATCGAAATTTCCTTTGGGCATTACAAATTTTTTGACCGAAACAACATTTTTCAATGCCGACAATTCGCCTACTTGCTTATCGGTTAGAGGAAACATGTACCTGCCACCCGAAAACATTTCCCTATCGTCGTTTGATATACCTACTTTATCGAGTACACGTGGGTTTAGCAGCGAACCGTCGGTGGTAACAACATAGTTGTATTGACGGCCAATATGTTTCATCTGCTCCTTGCCGTTGATGTACACCTCTCCATCGATAATTTCAATCACATCGCCCGGAATACCGATACAACGTTTAATGTAATTTTCTTTTTTATCGACAGGACGCGAATAAATTTTCCCAAAAGTACGCTGATCGTTCAAAACCCGGTCGCGCCCATACATCCTAACCAAATCGTGATAGTTTTGACTTGGGAAATTAATAGCAACGGTATCGCCTTCGGGGAAATTAAACACCACAACATCGTTGTTTTTTACGGTAGTTAATCCATTAAGCCTTTGGTAAGGTTTTTTAATCCACTCAACATACGATTTTACTTTATGGTTTGACATTGGCATTGACTGGTGCACAAACGGAAACGAAAGCGGGGTATTGGGCAATTTAGGGCCATAAGCAACTTTGCTCACAAAAAGGTAGTCGCCAACCAACATCGATTTCTCCATCGATGAGGTAGGAATAACATAAGCTTCGAAAAAGAACAAGCGAATGAACGAAGCAGCAATAACTGCAAAAATTATGGCATCGACCCACTCTACCAATTTAGTTTGTTTGCCATTGGGTGGATTTTTCTTTTTCCAGAAAGCCCAATGAACTTTTTTGGTAACATAAATATCAAAAATAACAGGCAAGCCAATTAAGAACCAATAATTTCCCAACCAAATTACCCATAGCAGGTACAATAAGCCCCAAAAAGCAAATTTCACCCATTTGTTTATTTTAATGTTCTTCATTTTATTATTTATCAATGTTTAACAAATCTTTCATGGTAAGCAAGCCTTTTTTTCCGGCTGAATACTCTGCTGCCAATACTGCACCCAAAGCAAAACCTTTACGTGTTTTAGCACTGTGTGTGATTTCAATAAAATCAACTTCCGAATCGTATTTAATTGTATGAATACCTGGCACATCGCCTTCGCGAACCGATTCGATTCCCAGCAAATTTTTCGAATCAGAATGTTGATTAACCCAGCCTGTCATTTGATCGTATTGTTCAATAATATCATTGGCAAGCGAAATGGCAGTACCACTTGGTGCATCGAGTTTTTTGGTATGATGAACCTCGGTCATTTCAACATTATAAGTATCGAAAGGTTTCATCAGTTTGGCAAGCAAACGGTTTATTTCGAAAAAGAGATTTACCCCTAAGCTAAAATTCGAGGCATAAAAGAAAGCGCTGTTTTTTTGCAAGCAATAGTTAGTTACTTCGTCCCATTTATCGAGCCAACCGGTAGTACCACTTACAACAGGCACACCGGCATCGAAACATGTTTTATAGTTGTTAATTGCCGAAGCAGGAATTGTAAATTCAATGGCAACATCAATGCCTTTGAGATTTTCAGGGTTCAAATCGTGTTGGTTATCAATATCGATAATCAAACCAAATGTATGGCCGCGCTCAACGGCAATCTTTTCAATTTCGTGGCCCATTCGGCCATATCCTATTAATGCAATATTCATTCTTAAAAAGCTATGGGTTTTAAATTAAATGCACAAAGATAATAGAATCATCAATTTTATAGCTTTTGTGCTAATGCTTGTTTTAACTAATTGTACCAGATACAAACTATTGGTGTTTGCAATTATTGAATAATTACAACACAAATGTTTAAATTTGTTAAATATTGGCATAATAATAATATGCGTACATAAATAAGTAAAATTGTAGCAAAACAATGCACAATGCATTTACTTTGTAAAATGAATGCCAAAACGATGGGCAAATTATTTAAAAGTTTGTATCTTTTCAACTTAAAACATATTTAAAGAGGTTTTTATGGAGAACAATGAGCTTAACGAAAAAACGATTCAAGAGCTAAACGATGAAAACCAACGTTTAAAGAAACAATTAGAGGAACTACAAAACAAACAGCCTCAATTTAACGATTACCATTTAATAGCAGAAGCCCAAGATATTGGTAAACTAGCTTATTGGCGTTATTCTTTTACCGAAAAAAAAATTGTTACTTCGGAAAACTTCAACAAATTGCTCGAGCTTAAAAAAACCGACGATATTACCAATATTGTTACCATAAAACGAATTTTACCAAGCCACGAACGTCCAAAAATCAAAGATTTTTTATCGCAAATAAAGGATCATAAGCAAAACATCGAATTTGTTTTTCATTTAATAATGAAAGATGGAAGCAGCCGTTATATGGAGCTTAAAGCAAAAACCGAAGGCCGTAAACCTCAACCACCAACAGCTGTATTGGGAATAATTAGCGATATTACCGAAACCAATTACCGTATTGAAAAGCTAAGAGGCAACGAAAAGCTATTTAAAAACCTTTTCAGCAACCTAACCGACATTTTCATAATTTTTGAAATAAAACACAACAACAACGGCGATGTAATCGACTATATTTACCGCGATGTTAACCCCTCGTACGAAAACCAGTTCGGGATTGAAAAAAACGATATAATCAACAGAACATTATCGACACAACCCCAACTTTTTCAGCAATTTAACCCCTATTTAAAAAACACGGCACTCACAGGCGAACCCCAACAAGATCGTTTTTATATTCAAACACTCGATCAGTTTATTGATGTTTTAATATACTCGCCAACCCCAAACACCATTGCTACTGTATGGCGCGACGTATCGCTCACCGTAAAAGCTGAAACTTCGTTACGCGAAAGTGAAGAAAAATACCGTCAAATATTCAACATAGGCTACGATGGCGTTCTGATTGTTGATTTATTTTCGGCGAAAATTATCGATGTCAACACTTCGTTCTGCAACATGATTGGGCTCAGTAAGCAAGAAATGCTCAAACAAAACTTTAAAGACATAATTAACGAACCATCGATTTTTGACGAGGACATTACCAACAACAAAGCCAATCAAATAACCGGCAATTTTTACAAATCGAACGGTCAATTGCTGCCATTCGAGGCATCGCTGTCGTATTTTAATTGGAGTGGCTACCGTGTTATACTCATTTCGGCCCGCAACATAAGCGAACGAATTGCAACGCAACGCGAATTGGTTAACAGCGAAAAGAAATACAAACAATTGTTTGAATACTCAAACGATGCAATATTCATAATTAAAAATTTCAGAATTGTTGACTATAACCAAAAATCGGTTCAGCTTTTTAAAACACTATCGGCAAACATTTTGAACAAAACGTTATGGAGCCTTTCGCCCCAGCAGCAAAAAAACGGAAAAGACTCACGCGAAACCATTGCAGAACAAATCCAAACCGTATTACAAGGCAAACAAATTGAAATAGAGTGGCTTTTTCAGCGCGACGATAAAAGTATTTTTTTGGCCGAACTTAAACTCTCGCCCATTGTAATTGAAGAAGATAAATTTGTCCAAGCCATTATTAGCGACATTGGTGATAAAAAAGAATTACAAGAAGCACTTGCTTTTAACGAACTTCGATGGAAAGAAGCACTCGACATTGGCAACACAGGCGTTTGGGAATGGAACATAGACACGAACGAGGTATTCTTTTCGCGAATTTGGAAAAAAATATTGGGTTTCGAAAAAGACGAGTTACCAAACAAATTCGAAGAATTCAACAAGCGAATCCACCCCGATGACACAATTGAATTATTCGATAAAATTAACGCATACATTACAGGTAAAATTTCGGAGTTTAATGCCGATTTCAGAATGCGTTGTAAAAACGGCAGTTATAAATGGATCAATTCAAAAGGAAAAATAAACTCGTACACCAATGAAGGAAAACCAGAAAAGTTTTTTGGTGTCCATACCGATATTACAAGGCATGTTATTGAACGAATAAATACCCAAGCAAAAAACGAACGTTATTCCGAAGCCGAAAAGCTCATTCATTTGGGCTTGTGGGAACTTAATATTAAAACAATGGTTATTTCGGGATCAAACGAAACATTTGCCATGCTGGGTTTCGAAAATACCGATAGGCTAACACTTAAACAATTAGAATCGATTGTACACCCCGAAGATCAACCAAACTTTATTACACAGTTTAATGCCGGCAGCAACAACCAATCGCAACTCACATCGTTCCGAATTATAGTTGACAACAACACTCGCTATATTCAATCATTCTCGATTGTTGTTAACGATTCAAATGGCCGTATTGAAGGTTTCAGAGGTGTTTTTCAAGACATTTCAAACCTTAAGAAACAAGAGATTGTATTCAAAGAAGAACAAAACCTGATGAATACCTTACTCGATAAAACCCAGCAAACTATTATTATTGCAAGTAATCAGGAAATAGTCCATCACAATGACAAATTTTTTGACCTAACAGGCTATACAACTAATAATTACTCACCTGCAATCAACACCTTTGCCGATTTGGTAATGCCCGAAGACAAACCATTATTCAACAAATTGTTTACCGAAATTGAGGCATCAAAAAACCAAAGTCAAAAAATCGATATCAGGATTGAAAATAAATTCAAACGATTAAAATGGATTGAAGTACTTTCTGCACCCATAAAATACAAGGGACAAAATTCAGTTTTGCTTGTTATTTCGGAAATAAGCACACGCAAGAAAAAAGAAATCGATCTTGAAAAAAGCCATTACAATTTGTTCAATATGGCTCAATCGTCGCCTATAGCCATTGCATTTACCGACTTGCAAGGAAAAATGAGTTATGCAAACCCCGAATTCATGATGCTTACCGGTATAAAAAACGAACAAATAAACAAAACTGAGCTACAACAACTTTTTAACGAAACCGAATATTTCAATATAAATAATGCCTTTATTTCAATCAAAAACCGGCTTTCGAAAGATTATCATAGCGAAACCAACTTAAAAAATGGTTTGGTTGTAAAAATTAAAGTAGAACCAATTTACGACCTCAATAACAACATTACCGATTTTATTATTTACTTAAACAACATCGATATACAGAAAAAACAAATTGAAATATTATCGGAAGAAAACAACATGATTAAAACTTTGGTTGAAAATGCTTCGGCCGGCTTAGGTGTTTTCGACGAAAACGAAGAACTGATTATTTACAACCAAACATTGCTAAACATTGCCAATCTCGATTTCTTAAACAAAACCGCCATTCATTTCTCCGACTTAAAACTTCAACACAAAAACAAACATATTAATTTTAAAGACATAATAATCAACGATCAAAGTATTGCTTTCGATTATCAGCCTTCACCAAACAAAATAACTTACATAGAGGTAAAACCGGTAAAATTGGGCGATAAAAAAGGCATCATGTTTATTATTCGCGACATAACCGAAACATTTAAACGCAACGCAGTTTTAATTGAACAACTCGAAAAATACAAAACAATTTTCGAAAGCGTACCATACGGATGTGCCCTTATCGACAAAAACAGGAATATCATATTCAGTAATTTAAAATATGCACAATTGCTTGAATACAGCCTCGAAGAAATAAAATTCAAAAAACTCGATCAAATTATCCATACCGATTTTCTATCAGAGTCGGTTACCAAGTTTTCAGAACTATTTTCAGGTGTAATTCCCAACTACACCCAACAATATCAAATAATAACCAAACACAACAAAACTCGTTGGATCAACTCAAAATCAACAACTTTCAACGACAAATTCAACGAAATAATATATGCAATACACATTATTGAAGACATTAGCGATATAAAAGAAAACGAATACCAGGTATTAAACCACGAACGTATTCAAACACTTAACCACATCGCCAATAGTTTTGCCCACAGCTTTAATAACCAGTTAATGTCGATTTATGGGAACAGTTTTTTGTTACGAACCAATATCAACGACGAAAAACTCAAAAATTTCGCCGATATGCTGCTTGCCTCAATACAAAAAACATCGGAACTAACCCAAAACCTGCTTTCGTTTTCGAAAAATAAAAGCAAAATCGACATTAAAACCAACATGAACAAATTGATTGAAGATTTGCTCGACCAAACGTACATACCTCCTACCATAATGATCAGGACCTCGTTTGAGCATAAAAACGAGAACATATTGGGCGACCCTACCCTGCTTCATAAAGCACTAAACAACATTATCGAAAATGCGTGTAACGCAATGCCTAACGGAGGCGATTTGCTAATTGAAACAAAATCGGTTTATTTCGAAAACGAAGATGAAACACTCAAAAAAGGTAAGTATTTCAGAATTGCAATAACCGATAACGGAAAAGGAATTTCGTCGGCCAACCTGCCAAAAATATTCGATCCCTTTTTTACAACAAAAAACGAAGAATTTTATGCAGGCCTTGGTTTAACCATTTCGATGAATATTATTAAAGAGCACCAAGGAGCTATAAAAGTGCAGAGCGAAACAGGCTTAGGAACATCTGTAATGATTTATTTGCCTCAACAGAACGAAGAATTTTTACATTCAATTCCACAGCCCGATGAACAATTGATCATAAAAGGCTCGGCCAATTTAATGATTATCGACGATGAAGATGTAGTACGTATCATAACAGGCGAATTGCTAAAAAAGCTGGGCTACAATGTTTTTAGCTTCTCAAGCGGAAAAAAAGCAATCAACTTTTATAAATCGAACTTTAAAAACATCGATTTGGTTATACTCGACAAACAAATGCCCGAAATGGACGGCATTACGGTTTATAGCCAACTAAAAGAAATTAAACCACAAATTAAAGCAATATTGCTTACGGGTTTCAACATCGACCAACATACTGAAGGTATTTTTGTAACCGACAATAACCTTGTGGTTCAAAAGCCTGTAAGTGTTGAAAAGTTGTCGCAGGCCATTTCGAAGCTTTTACAAATTAAAGCTTAATTTTGCCCATTCAAAACCCGTTTATGACAATAACAATTTTAATCATTTACCTTATAGCACTCATATTCATTGCAATAACGAGCAATAAAAAGGTAAACAATTTCAACGATTTTTTTGTAGCAGGTAAAAAAGGCTCCTACTTTGCAATTACCGGTAGTTTGTTGGCCACTATACTGGGAGGATCGGCTGTTATTGGATCAATCGATGCAGGAAAAACAATGGGTTGGGCCTCAAGTTGGTTCATGCTTTCGGCTTCGGTCGGATTGTTAGTGCTTATACCTTTTACTAAAAAAATCAGTAAAATTGGTCGGTTTACACTTCCCGAACTTCTTGAAGATATTTATAATACAAAAACAAAAAACATAGCTTCGGCAATAATACCTTTGGCTTGGCTAGGTGTTGTTGCAGCTCAAATTATTGCAGCGGCAAAAATACTGCAAAGCTTTACCGGCATGAGCTACGAAACAGGAGTGATAATCAGCGGTTTGGTTTTCGTGTTTTACACAGTTGCAGGCGGACAAATCTCAATATTAAAAACAGACAGTATACAAGCTGCTTTAATAGTTGCCGGCCTGTTTACAATAGCTGCATTTGTATTTGCAGGCAACCAGGCAGCCAGCGTTCAAAATGCACTAAGCTTCCCATTCAACTACAATTTTAAACCCATCGACCTTGTTGTGTTGCTAATTACCTACGGAACAACTTTCACTGTAGGCCCCGATATGTATTCGCGAATCTTTTGCGCCAAAAACCAACAAGTTGCCCGCAAATCAATTCTAACTACAGCAATTATTTTAATACCGGTAGCTTTTACTATTGGCTACTTAAGTATTGTTCCTACCAACAATCAAGGGGCTCATATAATAAACATTAGCATGGAACTGCTTCCTGTTTGGATTTCGCCATTGGTTGTAATTGCATTATTGAGTGCCGTACTTTCAAGCGCCGACACCACTTTATTGAGTGCATCGATTATTGTGACTGATATTTTTGAGAAAAACAATTTTAATGCTAAAAGCTTGGGCAAAACTCGAGTAGTAATCATATTAATTGGTTTTACAAGCATTACAATTGCTTTCTTCTTCGATTCGATAATTGAAATGTTGCTAGTTGCACTAACGGTTTACTCGGGTGCATTTACTGTGCCTATAATTGCCGGACTGGCAGGTATTAAAAGCAAAGCAAATTATATTTCGTATGCAATAGTTTTTGGTGGTTTTATAGCTTTAAGTGGAAAACTGATCAGTTATTTGAATATAAACATCAACAGTAATCTGCTAATTGTTGCATCCTTTTTTATTAGCAGCCTAATTGTTACTTTTGGTGCTTTAAAATATAAAAAAGAAAAAAATCAAAATGAATACAACAATTAACGACACCATCATAAAAAGACTATACGCCAACAACACTGCCCAGACCATATCGGCTATCGAAGAAATAAGCCAATCGGGTAACAGCCAATACATTCCAATGCTAATTGACACATTAAACAATAGCAACAATGTCGATATTCAGAATAAAATAGTCAAATTACTAAGCGAAATAAAACACAAAGATGCGGTAGAAGAACTGGTTAAAGCAATCGAAAACGATAAATATTTGAAAATACAACGAGCATTAATCAGTGCTTGTTGGGAAAACGGACTCGATTACACTCCTTACCTATCGACTTTTATACAACTCCTAATTAACGGCGATTACATGACCGCTTTTGAAGCTTTTACAGTAATCGAAAATAGCGAAGGTACTATATCCGAAACATCAATGAACGAATATTTACAACAACTTCGATCAGCTCTCGACAAAGCAAATGACGAACGTAAGCATTTAATCCACCAAATAATACAATACTTGCCTTCGTTGCTTAAAGTATAATAAAAACGAACATCAAAACACAAAAAGTCGCACCAAAGCCTTTAAGCATAACATTATCAGCAACAGAACATTGTCGGGCTTGCTTATTTTTATCAATTCCAAATTACATACATTCTGTTTTTTTGCAATCCCGACATTACAAAAACCACACTTTTTTATTAATTTTGTGTTTCATTTTTATGCTGCATGGAATATTTTAAAGAAGCACATATTAAATTAATAAACAATTCGAAAAGCGTTGTAAGGCGCGATTTGATCGACGAAATAGATTGGAACCACAGGCTTATTGGTATAAAAGGTTTCAGGGGAGTTGGAAAAACTTCTTTTTTGCTCGATTACATCAAAGAGAATTATCCCAACCCGAAAGATTCGCTTTACATTAACCTGAACAGCTTTTACTTTACCGGAAGAAAAATTACCGGTTTTGCCGATGATTTTTACAAAAAAGGAGGAAAAGTACTTGTACTCGATCAAATACATAAATACCCAAACTGGGCAGCAGAATTAAAAGAATGCTATGAAAGCATGCAGGGTTTGCAAATTATTTTTTCGGCATCGCCCGTGCTCAGGGTTTTCGAAAACAGTGTCAACTTAAAAAACTGTGCAAAAGTTTACCATTTGCCAGGTTTGTCGTTTCGTGAATTTTTAAACTACCAAACCCAAAACAATTTCGAAAAATATAATTTCGATCAAATTATAAACAATCATATAAGCATTGCCAAAAAAATCACTAAAAAGGTAAAACCATTGGCTTATTTTGAAGCCTACCTCGAACACGGCTATTTTCCTTACTTTCTCGATCGTAGCTCATATTTCTCCGACGATTTATTAAAACACATCAACCTTGCTCTCGAAATAGATGTAACCTATTTAAACCAAATAGAGTTGAAATATCTGCCAAAATTGCGTAAGTTGCTGTACATTATTGCAAACGAAGTTCCTTTTACCCCCAATATCAGTAAAATTAGCACCGAAATAGAAACTTCGCGGGCAACGGTAATGAACTATCTAAGGTACTTAAAAAATGCACGTTTAATAAATATGCTTTACGCTAACGGCGACGAAGAACAACAAAAAAAACCTGTAAAAATATACCTTCAAAACACCAACTTTTTAAAAACAGTAGTACCTGCCAATCGCGACAATGCCACATACAGGCAAACGTTCTTTTACAGTCAGGTAGGTTACAAAAACGAATTGAAAGCTGCCGATGGTTTCGATTTTAAGGTAAACAACAATTACCTTTTTAATGTAGGTGGAAAATATACCGAACCTAGCGATCAGAATACTTACTCGGCATCCGACCGGATTGAGATTGGCGAAGGCAATAAAATACCCTTGTGGTTATTCGGATTTTTATATTAAAAATATTAGGAATTAAATACAAAACTCTTTAAAGTTATGGCTAAAGAAAAAAAATTTGTTGTATGTGATGGAAACTGGGCTGCTGCCCACATGAGCTACATGTTTAGCGAAGTGGCCTGTATCTATCCAATTACGCCATCGTCGAACATGGCAGAATATGTTGACGAATGGGCTGCTAACGGTAAAACCAACATGTTTGGCCGACCAGTTAAACTAGCTGAAATGCAAAGCGAAGGCGGTGCTGCCGGTGCTGTTCACGGAGCTTTACAAAGTGGAGCCTTAGCTTCGACCTACACTGCATCGCAAGGTTTGTTGCTAATGATCCCCAACATGTACAAAATTGCAGGCGAATTATTGCCTACTGTTTTCCATGTAAGTGCACGTGCCCTTGCTGCACACGCACTTTCGATATTTGGCGACCATAGCGACGTATATGCTTGCCGTCAAACCGGCTTCGCCATGTTGGCTTCGGGTTCGGTACAAGAAGAAATGGATTTGGCCGGTGTTGCTCACTTGGCAACTCTCAAATCGCGTATTCCGTTCCTGGCTTTCTTTGACGGATTCCGTACTTCGCACGAGCTTCAAAAAATTGAGGTGATTTCGCAAGACGATATCAAACCATTGGTTGACATGGAAGCTTTACAAGAATTCCGCAACCGCGCTTTGAACCCCGAGAACCCCGTAACACGCGGTACTGCACAAAACCCCGATATTTTCTTCCAAGCGAAAGAATCGGCAAATAAATTCTACGATGCAGTTCCCGGCATTGTTGAAAACTACATGAAAGAAATCAGCAAAATTACTGGCCGCAACTACGATTTGTTCGATTATTACGGAGCTGCTGATGCTGAAAACATTATTGTTGCTATGGGTTCGGTTACCGAAACCACTAAAGAAGTAATTGATTACTTAGCAGCACAAGGCAAAAAAGTTGGTTTGGTTGCTGTACACCTTTTCCGCCCGTTCTCGACAGAACACCTGATGAAAGCACTGCCTGCGACAACCAAGCGCATTGCTGTTCTCGACCGTGCTAAAGAACCCGGATCGGTTGGCGAACCACTTTACCTCGACGTGCGCAACTCTATTGGCGAAGCACTTGAAGCAGGTAAAGCTCCTTTCAAAAACTGGCCTATAATTGTTGGTGGTCGCTTTGGGCTAGGCTCAAAAGACACTATGCCTTCGCAAATCATTTCGGTTTACAACAACCTCGAAATGAACGAACCTAAAAACAAATTTACTGTTGGTATTGTCGATGATGTTACTTTCACATCGTTGCCAGTTGTACCAAACATTAAAGTTTCGCCTACCGATGTAGTAGAAGCTAAATTTTACGGTTTAGGTTCCGATGGTACCGTTGGTGCCAACAAAAACTCTATCAAAATTATTGGCGATGCTACCGATAAATATTGCCAAGGTTATTTCGAATACGATTCAAAAAAATCGGGTGGTTTCACTTGTTCGCACTTACGTTTTGGCGATAGCCCTATACGTTCGACTTACTTGGTTACCACTGCCGACTTTGTTGCCTGCCACGTACCAGCTTACTTGAACCTCTACAACGTTTTAAGCGGATTGAAAAAAGGTGGCAGTTTCTTGCTCAACACCATTTGGGATGTTGAAGAAACCAAAAACCGTATTCCGGCTAAAATGAAGAAATATTTGGCCGAAAACGAAATCAACTTCTATGTAATTAAAGCTACAGAATTGGCCGAAGAAATTGGTTTGGGTAACCGTACCAACACCATCCTTCAATCGGCTTTCTTCAAAATTAGCAACGTAATACCTTTTGAGCTGGCAGTTGATCACATGAAAAAAGCCATCGTTAAATCTTATGGCAAAAAAGGCGAATCGATTGTAAACATGAACTACGCAGCTGTTGATGCCGGTGGCAAAAACGTAATCAAAGTTGAAGTTCCTGCCGACTGGAAAAACATTCCTGTTGACACACAAGATGAGACAAACGATCGCCCTGAATTCATCAAAAACGTAGTTGACGTTATCAATGCACAAGATGGCAACAGCCTGCCGGTTTCAACATTTGTTGGTATCGAAGACGGAACATTTATTGCAGGTACATCGGCTTACGAAAAACGAGGTATTGCTATAACCACGCCTGAATGGCAAGCCGAAAACTGTATCCAATGTAACCAATGTGCTTATGTTTGTCCTCACGCAGCTATCCGCCCATTCTTATTAACCGAAGAAGAAGCAGCAGCTGCGCCAGCCGGCACTCAAGTTATTGATGCAGCTCCAGCCAAACAATTTGGTGGTCTTAAATTCAAAATCCAGGTTTCTCCACTCGACTGTACAGGTTGCGGCAACTGTGCCGATGTTTGTCCTTCGAAAGAAAAAGCTTTGGTAATGAAAACTTTAGAATCACAAATGGTCGAAGTTGAGCGTTACAAATACATGGACGAAAAAGTGGGCTACAAAGAAAAAGTAGTTGACAAATTCAAAACCATTAAAAATTCACAATTTGCACAACCATTGTTCGAATTCAGTGGAGCTTGTGCCGGTTGTGGCGAAACACCATACATTAAAACCATTACACAATTATACGGCGAACAAATGATGGTTGCCAACGCTACCGGTTGTTCATCTATTTATGGTGGTTCGGCTCCTTCAACTCCTTATTGCAAGCACAAAGAAAGCGGTTTTGGAGCAGCATGGGGCAACTCACTCTTCGAAGACAATGCCGAATATGGTTTTGGTATGGCCGAAGGTATCAACGCACAACGCGACCGCATTGAAATGGTAATGAAAGAAGCCATTGCAAACGGTGCCAGCGATGTAGAAAAAGAAGCTTTCGCAGCTTGGATTGAAGCTAAAGACAATGCAGAAGCATCAAAAGCTGCATCGGCAAAAGTGCTCGAAACCATTAAAGGTTCAAACAACGAAGCAGCCAAAGTTATTACCGGTTTGAAACAATACTTGGTTAAAAAATCGGTTTGGGTATTTGGTGGCGACGGATGGGCTTACGACATTGGTTATGGTGGTTTAGACCACGTATTGGCCAGCGGACAAGACATCAACGTATTGGTAATGGATACCGAGGTTTACTCGAACACCGGTGGTCAATCGTCGAAATCGACACCGGTAGGTGCTGTAGCTAAGTTTGCGGCAGCAGGTAAACGAGTTCGTAAAAAAGATCTTGGCGCAATGGCCATGACCTATGGTTATGTTTACGTAGCACAAGTAGCAATGGGAGCAAATCAGGCACAATACTTCAAAGCTTTAAAAGAAGCAGAAGCCTACCCTGGCCCATCGCTAATTATTGCTTATGCTCCATGTATCAACCACGGTTTACGTGCCGGAATGGGCAAAACGCAAGAAGAAGAGAAACGTGCCGTTGAGTGTGGGTACTGGCATTTATATCGTTACAACCCAATGGTTGAGGCCGAAGGCAAAAACCCATTTACTCTCGACAGCAAAGAACCTAACTGGGATGAATTCCAGAACTTCCTTAAAGGCGAAGTACGTTATACCGCTTTATTGAAAGCATTCCCCGAAGCAGCATCAGAGCTTTTCAAAGCTTCGCAAGAAAATGCACTGTGGCGTTATAATTCGTACAAACGTATGGCCGATCAGAACTGGGAAAAATAATGGAATCTGAATAAATAGAAAAAGCCCGGCAATTTAAATTCTGCCGGGCTTTTATTATATATTCCCCCTAACATCTGTTACAATCATTCCTGCTGCTTTTGCAGCTTCAATTCCAGGGTCACCATCTTCAAAAACCTGACAAAATTTTGGTTCAACACCAAGTATTTCGGCACATCGCAAAAATGTTTCAGGGTGAGGTTTGCCATGCGTAACATCGTCGCTGGTAACTAACGCATTGATTTTGTTTAACAGACCAATAACTTCGAGCGTTCGGGTAGCAATACGCCTGTCGGCACCTGTTCCGCATGCAATTGGAATTTTTCCATAATTCTGCTCAAACACCTTCATAACTGCACCAACAGGTTTCGTTTTATGAATATTTAAGAAGTATTGATCTTCCTTGTAAACAGCCATTTCGTAAGGATCAAAATCCCTAAGTCCGTATTTCTGTTTAAAAAGAATCATTTGCGGTACTACAGGAATTCCGGCATAAGTAAGAAATTCAGCATAATTAAAATCAACACCATAATTACCTAATAATTTCTTATATACTTCGAAATGGGCAGGCATTGTATCGGCCAAAGTACCATCAATATCGAAAATTAAAGCTCTTGCAATTTTATTTTTTATTATTTTGTTCATCATGTTTTTAGACTTTTTGCTACAAAATAAAACAATATTTAATCAATGTAATTACTATTGTATTTTATGCTTTTATCAAATCTGAGCCTAAGTTTTGCTAAAAAAGAATATGCAAACAAAGATTAGTTTACACAAAAAATAGCTAAATTAGTAGTCCAATTTTCAAAATAGCATTCCAACTTACATAATTTTAAAATTAACTATTTAAAATTTAAACTTTTTTAGCAAACACACAAAAACAAAACAACTAACTGAATGTTAACTCAAACAAGAATTTTATAATATATAAAACAAACAAACAGGTAATATTTGCCCCCCTTTTTAAATACATTTTACCACAAAAAAACAACAAAATTTATGCAATATTGAAAACTTAAAATATAATTATCTGTAAACAGAAATACTTACAATTAATCACTAAAAAATGAACACTATGAGAATTTTGATTTTTACATTATTATTAAGTCTTCTCTCATTTGTTTTAAAAGCACAAGAATGGAACATGAGTTCCGATGCTTTTAATGCTTTGGGAAGCATTGACACAACGACAACAGTTGAAGGACTCACTATTTATGCCGACAGTTTGAAAAAGGTTACTGTTGACACAAGCAACAAATCGGTAGGCGACATGTCGTTTACTCATCGCTTAAAATTGGGTGGTGCCGGCGAAGTTGTTGATGGAGTTGCATCTTCACGCGTTGTTTCATTCGATGTTTCAGGCTCTGCTACAATCTCAGTAGCGGCAATGTCATCAACAGGCGCCGAAGACCGAGAGTTGGTTATTATGGCTGGCAGTGACACTTTAGCTGTTTTCCCTGCTCTTGGAGCATCGTTAACCATGGCCGAATACGAATATACAGGTGAAGCCACTACTATTTACATGTTCTCAAAATCGAGTGGCATCAACATTTACTACCTAAAATCGGTAACTGCTGAAGAACCACCGGTTATCGACTGGGTACAAAATTCGACCGACGAATATGCTATTTTCGACCCTGCAGCTTATAACCCTGCTTTGTTGAAAGAAGGAATGGAAATTGTTGAAATCAACGGTAAAAAAATGCTGCAAGTAGTAGTGAATGAATGGGGAGCAATTCTCGATGTTCCTGAGTTTGCTTTTGACCCAAGCATGACTGCTTTTACCGAATTCAGGTATGTTGTAGCACAAGAAGAATATACTGCTGCTCAAATTACTGCAGGAGTTCAGCTTATCGACACTGTTAACCTGATGAAACCATCATGGTCTGACACCTATGTTTCAACAACTACAGGCTTAACAAAATCAAACCCAACAGGTGAGTTTACAAAAGCGCAAGCCAATGCAGCACCAACAATGAAAGTTGTTCACCAAGTACAATTCTTCGGTCAACAAAACGTTAGCTGGGGAGCTGTTACCGGCGATACCCTTTGGATTGGCAAAGTACGTGCTTACAAAGTTGATCCTAACACTATTTTCGACCCTGTAACTTACGATCCCGACAACTTTGCCGATGGTATGGAATTGGTTGAAGTAGGTGGCAAAAAAATGCTACAGGTAGTTGTTAACGATTGGAATTCGATTGTTGACGTACCTGAGTTCAAATTAAATGAAGGCGTTAAAGCTTTTGCCGAATTCAAATATGTAGTTGCTCAAGAAGAATATACTGCTGCTCAAATTAATGCTACCGTTCAATTGATAGATACTATTAACCTGATGAAGCCATCGTGGTCAAACGACTCGGTTTCTTCAACAACTGGTATTGTTCAATCAAATCCTAATGGAGAATTTGTTAGAGGCTCGGCCAATATTGCGGCAACAATGAAAGTGGTACACCAAGTACAATTCTTTGGCCAACAAAACGTTAGCTGGGGTGCTGTAATTGGAGATACCATGTGGGTAGGAGCTGTTCGTGCATACGAAGTTGATCCGATGGTAATTGTTGATCCCGCAACATTCAATCC
>ERZ795048.852-NODE-852-length-30179-cov-6.771345_pt1 | contig 30179 bp, 27 predicted proteins | sample MGYA00375132_ERZ795048 | MGnify/ENA primary metagenome ERZ795048 (study PRJEB30177, sample SAMN05720225) | activated sludge metagenome | isolation source: Anaerobic digester | place: Hong Kong | collected 2014-12-17 ... | reverse complement strand
GTAGCCCGCCAGTACGACAAAGGCGAGCATACAGACGAAGATGACCACTGAAACCCGCGTGCCGGCAAGGACCGAGACCGACCGGTATTCGGAGGCGCCGTTCACGGTTCCTCCGGCAAAATAAAGCGCAAGGAACGTCGCGGCCGTGGCTGCAAAACCGCTCAGATTGGCAATCCAAAACGCCTTGGCACCGTTAAAGCGGCTTTGGGCAAGCGTGATGGCCGCCAGACTGAAGGCGGCCCCCAGTGCGAAGGCCCATTGGAGGCAGTTGAACAGGAAATTGTAGGCTTCCTGCTCGGGCCAATCCAGTTGAATCCGGATCAGAGCGACGACCGAAAAGGCAATCGCGCAGGCGATCACGGCGGGAAAGGTCTGAAACGCCTTTGCCGCCCCTTTGAAAATCCGTGAGACCGACCGGGAAAAAGCATTCATGCCCGCACCTCCTTCTTTTCTCCAACAAACAGGGCTCCTTTTCTTTTATTATAACCGATATTCCGAAAAATAGAAGAGGCTGAAAACGGCGACGGCGATCACAACGGTTTTCATGCCGATCTTCCTTTTTCTGAACGAACCGGTTTCATGCGCGCCGGAGAGCCGTTGAGGGATTCCCCCTTGTCGTTTCGGAAGATGTCCCGCTCAGGCCGCGTCGGGGAATCGTATTTTTTCGGCGGCCCGTCAAACGAAAAGCAAATCCCGCCGGCGGGCTCATGGTATGCCGAAGCCATCCGGTTTTTGCGCTCTCCGATAAAAGCGCCCGGAGGAAAATCCAGATAAAAAAGCGCCTCCCTCCGGCGGAAAACGGGCCTTCCTTTATGGAAAGAAGTGTGATATGATCGAAAAAAGAGCCGCCGTCCGCGCGGAAAATCCGGGCTCCGGAATCCGCATAACCCCATAATAATCAGACAAAGGAGAATGAACATGCTTACTTACAAATTCGATACCCAGCTGCTGATCGAGGGCCACGACCTCTCCGAAGACGACATCCACGACTACATCACAAAGAATATCGAAGGCGACTGCCTGCTCGCCGTCGGCGACGAGGACCTGATCAAGGTGCATTTTCACACCAACACGCCATGGAAGGTGCTCGAGTACTGCGCCTCGCTGGGGGACATCTTCGACGTCGTGATCGAGAATATGGAACGGCAGGAACACGGCCTCCAAGCGTGAGCACCGGTCACCGCCGCGGACACGATTTATAGCCGTGAAATACGAGTATGTTTTACAGATATAAGACGGCCCCAAGCCATGAATATGATTCGCAGGCATCAGAAAAGCCTTCAAGAAAAGACGGCTTTCGGTTATGAGCACAAGCGATCGCCGTAAAACGTCTTTGGCCGTGAGCAGGATCGGCAGGCATGAGACGGCCCCGGCTATGAAGAACAGAGACGATACGGAGGCTCTTCTGAAGAGACCTTCCGCCATACGCGCAAAAAACGGGCGTCCTTCACCGGGGCGCCCGTCATTCAGGAGTTTTTCTGTCTTTATTGAGCCTTTACGCGGCGTCGTACGCTCTTCGCGTCTCGCCGGCCGTTTTCGGTTTCGGCCGCCGTGTTTTTTTGCCGGAATGGTTCGGAATCCCGGCTCTTTTGCCTATTACGGCAAAAGCGAAGCCTGAATCCTGGTCGACGGCGCAGCTTCCGCAGCCGCCGTCTCTGCCTCGCTTGCCATTTCCTGCGGGGCGATACCGGTGATATACGTCAGCGGAACGAAGGCGGGATCGTTTCCGAGCTCGTCGGCCTGTACGATCATCCCGTATCGGTTGAGATAGATCGGGCCGGTGCTGCGGACGTTGGAGCCGATATTGATCAGCACCTCTCCGGTCAGCGTGGAAACATACTCATAAATTGCCGTGACGATATTGGTATCGCAGCCCGGCGGAAAGGTCGGTTTCGGAAGATAGGTGATGGCGGGATTATAGACCGCCGTACCGGTTTCAAACTGTAAGGCCGCTATGGCGCTGAGCGGAAAAGCCACTTCCCCGCTGCCGTCAAGGATAAACAGCCCGGCATAAGTGCCCTCCGTCGACTGATAGACCCGCTCCGGAATCCCGGAAACCCACCATGGGCTGATTCCCGGCAGAAAGACATACAGCGTCATTCCCGGATACAGCTCGATCAGCTGCTCCAACAGATGTGCGAGCTGCGCATAGACAAAACATGCGGCCGTGCTGTTGAGGCTTCCCGGCAGTCCGCGGGGGCCTAAAGGTCCGGGCGGTCCCGCAGGGCCGCGTGGGCAGGGAGGAAAGGGCGGAAAAGCGGTGCCGGCCGAGGCATCAAGAGCTCCTGTGGCACCGGATGCATGGAATGTGTTGGCCATTGAATTCCCTCCATGATACAATGCAGTGCGGATGCACTGCTGTTTTATCATATGCAGGACATGTTTTCACCGTACTTCGGGGGACCTCTGTTCTTTTTTATGGAAAATGCCGCCGTTCCGTTTTGAGGGAACGGCGGCATTTTGCCGCAGTTGTCTTTTGTACGCACTTCGCACCGGGATGCCGGCCGTTTTTTTGCCGCTTTTATCCGCAGCAGTCGCAGGAACTGTCCTCGCAGACGTATTCCGGCGTGCCGACAATCTCGATATCCTGATCAATTCCGAGTTTGTCGATGATGTCCTCAAAGAGGGAGAGATCGACCATCGTCGTCCAGACCGTGGCGCCGGTTTCGGTATTGGTGGTGACCAGATACTGATCGAGCACTTCCGTGTCGTAAGCCAGATTTCTCAGCACGATATAGGACTGAAGCGACGGATCGTTCAGCTCGCATTTTCTCAGTGCTTCGCTGAAGTTGGCAAGAGGAATGCTGACCGTATATTCGAAGTAGGTATAGGCATTCACTCCCGCCGGTTTAATGACCATTTGTTCATAGGGCTGCACAACATTCTGATGCTGAATCACAGGGATGCCGGACGAATCAATGACGGTCGAATCCACAAAGGCCTTGGTATCGGATCCGACATGCAGCATGGACGAGAGGTTTTTGGGCAGGGTCAAGACGTCGAAGGTATCGTCCTCAAACTCCACGATCAGCACGAGTTGGAAGTCGATGGCCACTTTCGATTTCTGCGTGCAGAGAATGGTGTTCGCCGGATCGCCGTTCAGAATTCTCTTGCAGAGCTTCACGCATTTCACCGGAGAACCATAGTCCGTATTGGGAACGTCTGTGGTCACATCTGCTTCGTGGTTGATAATATACAGGGTCAGAGGGGCTTTCGTACCCAGAGGTCCCGGAGGAGCCGGAGGGGTGGCGTAATTTTCCTGAAACACTTCCTGCACCTGAAGCAGCTCGGCCCTTGCCAGAACTCTTCTTGCGAAGATGTCAAGCGTTTCTTGGGTTACGGTATCGCTCATAAAGTTTTCACTCCTAAACATGACTTGGAAAAGGAAATGATAGATTCTACCATTTTCTATCGTATCATATGTAAACGCGAAATCTAATGTTCATGAGCGCGCGGATTCCTCAGGAACGCCCGGAAAAACCCGGACAGCCGACAAAACCGTGCCCGACCGATCAAATCGGCCCCGAGATCCCCGTTTTGCGGCTTATTTTTTCTCCGCCCGGAAAATGCTCCTTTTTTCCGACATTTTCTCCATCAGCTGGAGCATGCTATCGATTTTTTCGCCTTGCCTCAGAATCCGGTGATTCAGGGCGTCGATCTCCGCGCCGAGCCGGGAGAGCTTCTCCAGAATCTCGCTTGGTTCCGGCGTCTCGGTCTCCGCCGCCGATGCCGCCTGCCCGCCGGCTTCTGTTTTCGTCCGGGCTTCCGCGGCGCATGAGCATGGGACGGGTTCTTTTTTTTCGGTCTTTATGCCCGACGGGGACCCCGCTTCCGCCGATACGGTCCGCCCGATGCCTTCCGTATTCGTCCGGGTTCCCACGGCGCATGCGCATGAGACAGACTCCGCTTTTTCCGTTCCCGTGGCCGCATGGAGTTCTGTTTCTACCGGCGCGGCCTGTTTTTTGACCGTCCCGGCGGTTTTCTCCGGCGCCCCCTGCTGTTCCGTCACCACGGAGCTGACGGCATTCAAGCTGCTTTCCTTGACCAAGGGTTTCCATCCGCTTTTATAATTTGAATTTTCGTAAAAGGTCTCCAATCCGATCGCCACCCCCCGGTAAAAAATCCACAAAACGTCGTTTTTTATTAATATTGTATTCCGCAGGAGACAAATGGTTGCAAACATTTTCACCCCGGCCTCCCCGCAAAAAAATAAAAGAAAGCGGACGGCGCATGTCTTATGCGCTGTCCGCTTTCCAACGATGCCGATTCGGGAAAAAGCGGCGGTCTTTTATCTCCGAACCGGATGGAAGAATGCGTTATTTTCCGCTCTTTCCTTTGTTCGACTGCGTATTGGCGGATGATTCCGATTCCTCGGAGGAATCTTCTTCTTCCTCCTCTTCGCTCTCCTCTTCATCCTCCTCGTCGTCGTTTCCCTTGTCCTCTTTTTCCTGAGCCTTCTCCGCTTTGGATTCGGCTTTGGAACTCTGTTTTTCTTCCTTCTGCTGGGCGGCCGAGTTTTGATTCTCGTTCTTTTCCTTCTCTTTTTCCTGCTGAGAAGTGGAATCTTCGCTCTGATTCTCTTCGCCGTTCTCGTTCTGCTCCTGCTCCTGTTCGGAGTTTTCTTCCGAATCCTGCTCCGCGCCCTGGCCCTTCTGCATCGAGCCGATGTACTCGCCGAACTGGCGGATGTCGCTGCCGGAAGCCTCGAGCAGCTCGTTTGCCTTAGCAAAAATATCCTTCACCTTGGCATCTTTATATTCATCGACGGTGATATTCGGATCGAGCGTCTGGAGAACCCGGATCAGCTTGAGCTTTCCGGGAGAAATCCCCAGTTCCTTCGCCTCTTCCCGGAGTTCAAGATCCGAGCAGTTCGCATAGATCACCGCGGAAGCCTCGTTCTCCTCCAAAGCCTCTTGGGCTCCTTCTTCGCTGCTTTCCTGAAGCGCGGCGGCGGTCTTTTCATTTTTTGATTCCGCGGTCAGCGCGATCACGGAAGCGCCGTCCTCATCGAGGAAGCCCTCCTTCGCGGCGTCCCGGACGAGAGCGGCGACGGTATCCTTCACCGACTGATTGAAATACTTGTTTTTGCCGATCACTTTAAGGCCGTCCTCGTTGTAGGCCTCGACGCTCACAACCCGGTCGAAGGCGTTGATGCCGATTTCGACGCTGGGGTTGATGTCCATGCACACATAATGAATCGGCATGCGGTAAAAGGCATAGCCGACGACGGCGAGCATCATGCAGGCCGCCGCCGCGCAGACCCCGGCCCAAAGCCTCTTGGCGGCGGGTCTTCTTTTTTTGGTTTCAGCTCCGGAACCGGAGACTCCCTGCCGGCTCTCCGCATCCGGAAGCGCCCCGCGGACAAAGGTCTCCGTCTCTCTTTTCAGCGCCTCTTCCGCTTTCACCTGATCCATATACGCCGTAAAAGCGTTTACCAATCCTGATCCCCCACTTTCTTCTTTAACGCCGCCTTCGCGCGGCGAAGCACGGAATAAACCGTATTCGGATTTTTCCGCATGACCGCGGCAATCTCCGGAATCGTCCGGTTTTCGTAGTAATGTAAATAAATGACTTCCTTCTGGTCGGAGGGCAGTCCAAGAACCGCTTTCATCAGATCGCATTGCTCCGGGCTTTCATAAGGGATCTCCATCTCCTCGATGCTGATCACTTTTCTGCGCCAAAAGCTCTTGCACAGATCTTTACATTTATTAAATGTGACCTGACACAGCCATGCCTTCTGATGCTCGCTGTTCTCAAAGGAGCCGTAATTCAGAAAGAACTTCAAAAACACCTCCTGAAACACATCCTCCACATCCGCGCGATTTCTGAGATAGAGAAAGCAGATGCGGCGGACCATATCCGCGTGTTTTTCGATTGCTTCCGAAATGGAATCGTCGGTACCTGACGTTTGACTCAACCGGATTCCCTCCTTCCTACACTAAATACGATTGTGACCGTGCCATCCGTTTCCGGATTTTAAAAAAATTTCTGTACCCGGCCGATGAAACCGGATACAGAAAAGGGGATTGGAATAAAAACGGCCGAAAAATACCCGAGAAACCCCCGTCGGACGGGACATGCTCCCCTTTTGGAGACCGGAACCGGACATAAAATCCCAAAAATCCCGGCGCGGAGCGAGACGGGAGGCGGACCGCTTTACGGGAACTGAAAGCGGAATTCGGTGCCCTCCTCCGGGCGGCTTGAGACGGAGACTTCGATTTCGTGCCGGTCGGCGATCTGTTTGGCAATCGCGAGGCCGAGCCCCGAGCCGCTCTTATTCTCCTCCGACTCCACCTTGTAGAACCGGTCGAAGATATGCGGCAGGTCCTCCCCGGCGATCCCTTTGCCGTGGTCGCGGATGGAGACGGTTCTGCCTTCCAGCGAAACCAGAATCTCCGCGCCCGTCGGCGAAAACTTGACGGCGTTGTCCAGAATGATCAAAAACATCTGCCGCAGGCGGCCGTAATCCCCGGTCACCGCCAACGAGGCCGCGTCGGATTCCTGACGGATCTCAATCTCCTTTTTCCGCGCGAGCGCCCCGGCGCTCCGCACGGCGTCGTTCAGAATATCGCAGAGGTTGAGCATCTCCTTCTCCATTTTGAAATCGGCGTTCTGGAGCTTCGAGAGATCGAGCAAGTCGCTGATCAGCCGCTGAAGATAAAGGCTCTCGTTCAACATCTGCCGGTGGTAGCGATCCACCTGCTCCGGCTCCGTCACGACGCCGTCGCACAGGGCTTCCAGCGAGCCGCGGATCACCGTGACCGGCGTTTTGAGTTCATGGGAGATATTTGCCACGAAATCCTGCCGGAGCTTGTCGAGCTGATCGCTCTTTTGCCGCGCCTCCAGAAGTTTCCCGCTCAGCATGTCGATGGCGCCCGCAAGCTCGCCGATCTCGTCCTTGAGCCGCACGCCGGTCTTGGCGGTATAGTCGCCCTCCGCGAGCCGGAGCGCGGAATTTTTCATTTTATTTAAAGGTTTTGTAAAGGTAAGCGCAAGGAAGACGGAGAGGATCACCGCGAGCAAAAGCGCGGCCACGGCGCTGATTGCCAAAATCTCTACACCCCGCATGGAAGCGTCCTCGATCCCCTCCACCGGGGAATGGAGCAGCACGGCGCCCACGATCTCGCCGTCCACTTCGATCGGCGTTCCCACCGTCAGCGTCGGCGTATCCAGCAGGCTGCTGAATCCCTCGCTGAACGTGGTCTTTCCTTCAAAGACCTCCGTGACGACCCGATCGGCATCCTCCGGCAGGTCGGCGTAATTGTAGCTTTCCCCGGACATCTGATTTTCCATGATCAGGTTGAGGTCCTCGTCCACAATCCAGACGTCGCTCATCGCAATCTCGTCGATGAACCGCAGATAGGCCCGGTAACCGCCCGCCCCGCTGCCCGCCTGTCCGTTCCCGGCGGTTTCATTTCCGGTGGTTTCATTCCCGGTCGTCCCGTTTCCGGCCTGCCCGTTCCCGGAAGACCCTTTCCCGGCCGATCCGCCGCCCGCGGATTCATTTCCGGAGGAACCGGCGGCGGTTTCGCTTCCGGTATCCGTGCCCTCGCCGCTCATCAGATCGGAGAGCACAGCCGCAATCGAAACGGCGCGCGCTTCCAGATCGGTCTTATGCGCCTCGATCGTCTGCGCGCGGAACAGGGGAATAAACAGAGCCCCGCTCACGCCCGCAAACAGCAGCAAAGCCGCGGCAAAATAGAGCATCAGCCTGCGCGCAATCCTACTTTTCATCGGTTTTCTCCTCAAATTTGTATCCGACTCCCCAAATCGTCCCGATCTCCCAGTCCGGATGCGGATACTGGTCGAGTTTGGCGCGGAGGCGCTTGATATGCGAATCCACCGTGCGCGTATCCCCGAAATAATCGTAGCCCCATAAACTGCCCAGCAGATTCTCACGGGAGAAGACTTTATTTTTGTTTGTGGCGAGCGTCCAGAGGATCTCCGTCTCCTTTTTGGTCAGCGGCACTTTTTTCCCGTCGACGGAGACCTCGTACTCGTCGAGATCGATCGTCAAGCCGGAGAAGGAGAAAAGCTGTTTTTTCTGCGGATCCTCCCGGCCGATCCTGCGCAGCACGGCGCGGATCCTCGCCATCACCTCGCCGGAGGAAAACGGCTTGACGATATAGTCGTCCGCGCCGATGTCGAGGCCCATGATCTTTTCAAAATCCTCGCCCCGCGCCGTGATCATGATGACCGGCGTATCGGATTTTTTGCGGATCTCCCGGCAGACCTCGAACCCGTCCATCTTCGGCATCATGACGTCGAGCAGAACGACGTCGGGATGAATCCGCTCAAACAGGTCGAGGGCTTCCTGCCCGTCGAAAGCGACATAGGGCGTATGCCCTTCTTTTTTTGCGTATTCCTCAAGAATGGATGTGATCTGCCGGTTGTCGTCGGCAATCAGCACCGTCGGCATGAAAATCCCCCCTCCTCCGTTCTATTTCGGTTTGATTATAACACATTCAAAAAAGGAATGCGTGGCAAAAATATGTCTTTTTGCCGCCAAACGCCACAGAAACGGCCCTCTCGAAACATACTTTTGCCCTTTTCGGTCGGTAAACTGAAGGCGAAAGAGAGGAAAGGAGGCTTCCCCATGTGAAGGATCAAAGCGAACCGGTCTTTCCGCCGGCGCCCGGCGAGCATTCATCGGTGAGCATACGGCAAGGAGGCCGCGCCGTTCGTGCTCAGGCCCGTTAAGAAAATCCGATGGGAAAATTTTTCGGGCATTTCGGAAAATTCCGGAAAAAACGGGAGCCGCGCTCAAATCAGGGCCGCTCCGAGACCGACTCGCTTCTCAAAAAAACAGACGTCAGGGAAACGAAAAACAAAAGACACACTTTTGACAAACCCGAACGATACACTGAAGCCACAAACCAATCGGAAAGGATGGGTGTTTATGAAAACCATTAGAAAATGGGCCGCGCTTGTGTTGGCCGTGTTGACCGTCGCCGCCGGATCCGTCTCCGCGTTCGCCGCGGAGAGCGATTTCGGTTCCGCCGCCGTGGAGGACGGCAAAACTTATACGCTTTCGGAGATGCTGACCTACGCGATCGAGGACGAGTACCTCGCTCACGCCGAATATGAGGAGATCATCGAAACTTTCGGCGCACAGAAACCGTTCACCAACATTATCCGGGCCGAAGAGACCCATATCTCCGCGCTCGAGCCGCTGTTCGCCGAATACGATGTGGCGCTGCCGGACAATACCGCCGAAGAGCACGTCGTCATCCCCGCCTCCCTCCTCGAAGCTGCTCAGGCAGGCGTTGAGGCCGAGCTGAACAACATTGCCATGTATGAAGCATTTTTGGAACAGGATCTGCCGGAGGATGTCCGGCTGGTGTTCACCGCCCTCAAGAACGCCTCCGAAAACCACCTCGCCGCCTTTGAAAGAAACGTAAGCCGTCTTGAGAGCGGCACCGTCTCCGCGGCCGGAAGTTTCGGAAACGCGCGGAAGGGCAAAAAATAAAAACCTTGTTATCCCAAAATAAATAGTTAAAAAGGAGATTCAACATGATGAAAAACATTAAGAAATGGACCGCCGCCGGAGCAGTCGTGCTCGCTCTCGGCCTGACTTCCGTAACCGCCTTTGCCGCCGTGGAGAGCCCGGCGGAGATCGTCGCCGGTCTGACCGGCCAGTCCGTGGAGGCCGTGATCGCCGAGAGAACGGAATCCGGCAAAACCTACGGCACTCTCGCCGCCGACGCCGGCAAGCTGGAGGAATTCCAAGCCCGCCTGCTTGAGGAGAAAAAAGCCCGTATAGAGGAGCGCGTTCAGGCCGGAACTATGACCGAGGAGCGTGCCGAGGCGATTCTTGCCGCCATGGAGACGCGCGCGGCCAATTGCGACGGCACCGGCTCCGGCAACATGTACGGCGGCGCCAATGGAAACGGCGTCTGTGACGGCACCGGCGACGGTGTCTGCGACGGCACCGGCTCCGGCAGCGGCAACGCGTACGGCGGCGCCAACGGAAACGGCGTCTGTGACGGCACCGGCGATGGTGTCTGCGACGGCACCGGCTCCGGCAGCGGCAACGCGTACGGCGGCGCCAATGGAAACGGCGTCTGTGACGGCACCGGCGATGGTGTCTGCGACGGCACCGGCGACGGTGCGGCACACGGAAACCGCGCCTGATCTCATAAATTGATTCCATTTGAAAAAAACCGGGCGGGGGAAAATCCCGTCCGGTTTTTCTATGTTTCACGCAGCCATAAATTCCTGTTGACAAATTCGTCCGAATGCATATACTGATAGATATATCAAATATTTTTGATGTGAGGCGTGAGCGTGGAAACGGTATATGAAGAACAAGCGAAAATCTTCAAGGCTCTCAGCGACAAGAAGCGCCTGATGATTCTTGAGCTTCTGCGCGGCGGAGAGAAATGCGCCTGCGTTCTGATCGACCGGATGCAGATGGGGCAGCCGGCGCTCTCCTACCAGATGAAGATTTTGGTCGCCTCCGGAATCGTGGAGAGCCATCAGGAGGGCAAATGGACTCATTATCGTCTCAGTGAATCCGGCAGCGCCTATGCCGCGGCTCTTCTGAAAGAGCTCACCACCCCCAATACCGGGACCGAAGAAACGATCTGTTGCAAAAAATAAAGGCCATCTTCCGGATGGCTTTTTCCCGGCCCTATACATCAAAATTATTTGATATGATTGTCCTTATATAGAAAGTCAGGTGATCTCCGCTATGGAGCAGGTAAAAGCGGTCTGGGATTTTTTCCAGTACCAGATTCTCGGCATGAAATGGCTGAATACGCTGATCGGGAGCGGGCTTTCGGCTCTGGGCCTCGATTCCTCCGGCCGGTTGGGCGGAAGCGTTCAGTTCTTTCTTTATGATGTGATCAAGATCACGGTGCTGCTGTGTCTCCTGATCTTTCTCATCAGTTACATCCAGAGCTATTTTCCGCCCGAGCGCAGCAAAAAAATCCTCGGCCGGTTTCATGGCCTTCCGGCGAACTGCGTTGCGGCGCTGCTCGGCACGGTGACGCCGTTTTGCTCCTGTTCTTCGATTCCGCTGTTCATCGGCTTCACCTCCGCGGGGCTTCCGGTCGGCGTGACTTTTTCGTTTCTGATCTCCTCCCCGATGGTGGATCTCGGCTCGCTGCTCCTGCTGATGAGCATTTTCGGGGCAAAGGTGGCCGTCCTCTATGTCGTCCTCGGTCTTCTGATCGCGGTTGTCGGCGGAACGATCATCGAAAAGATGCATATGGAGCGATATGTCGAGAGCTTCATCTTGACCGCGGGCCATGTGGACCTCGAATCTCCGGATCTGACAAAAAAGGACCGTCTGATTTATGCAAAAGAGCAAACTCTTGCGACCTTTAAAAAAGTGATCCTCTACATTCTGATCGGTGTCGGCATCGGCGCCGTCATCCACAACTGGATTCCGGAGGAATGGGTCTCCGCCGTGCTCGGCAGCAGGAATCCCTTCGGCGTCGTGCTCGCGGCGCTGATCGGCATTCCGATGTACGCCGATATTTTCGGCACCATCCCGATCGCGGAGGCGCTGCTCTCCAAAGGGGCGCAGCTCGGCACGATCCTCTCCTTCATGATGGCCGTCACGACGCTCTCCCTGCCCTCCATGATTATGCTGCGCAAGGCGGTCAAACCGAAGCTGCTGGCGCTGTTCGTGGCGATCTGCGCCGTCGGCATCATCCTTGTCGGCTATTGTTTTAACGCCCTTCAGGTATGGATTCTCTAAAATTAAACAAAATAAAGGAGAAAAACAGTATGTCAAAAACATGGTATCCGGTCATTGATTATCTCATCTGCAGAGAATGCGGAAGCTGCGCCGAAAAATGTCCCCATGGCGTCTACGACATGGAAAAGGCCCCGACGCCCGTCGTGAAAAATCCCGAAGCCTGTGTCGATCACTGCCACAGCTGCGGCAACCGCTGCCCGGCCGGGGCCATCACCTACGTCGGCGAGGATACCGGCTGGACGCCTCCGAACGGCGAAAAAGATTCCGACGGAGGCTGCTGCTGCTCGGGCTGCTGCTGCTGACCGGAAGATACCTTTGAAAGGAGAAATTTACATGTCCCTGTTTTCCATCGGCAAAAAAGAAAAGCCGTCCTGCTGCTGCGGCAACTGCGATGCAAAAAGCATGGAGGAAGCCGAGCGCGCAAAAACCGAAGGCGCGAGCGTCAAGATTTTGGGCAGCGGCTGCCCGAAATGCAATCAGCTGGAGGCGGCCACAAAGGCGGCGCTCGAGCAGCTCGGCATGGATTCGGCCATCGACCATGTGACCGATTTTTCCCAGATCGCGGCCTACGGGGTGATGTCGACCCCCGCTCTCGTCGTGGATGGAAAAGTGGTCTCCTACGGCAAGGTTCTCACGGCCGACGAGGTCGCAAAAATTCTGCAAAAAATCCGATAAACGCCCGTTGGGTATTTCTATAAAAGAATCCCTTCGGAATCGGTTTTTTGAAAAGATCCGAAAGCTCCGGACCATCCTCCGTATGGCTCCCGGTATCCCGGCCGCGGTTTCCCGGGCCCAAACAAAACATAAAAGCAGGACGGATTTATAGAAATCCGTCCTGCTTTTATATCGGGAAAAATACGGGTGCGCTTCCCGGTCAGATGCCGAGGATGGTCGTCGCGATGCGGAAATAGATCAGCAGAGAGAGCGCGTCGACGATCGTCGTAATAAACGGGCTCGCGCAGACGGCCGGGTCGAGCCCCACCCGCTTTGCGATCAGCGGAAGTGTGCAGCCGACCAGCTTCGCCACAAAGACCGTCACGATCAGCGTCAGGCAGACCGCCAGCGCGACGGATACGCCCACCTGATCGATCAGGAGCAGCTTGGCAAAATTTACGACGGCGAGCGTGATGCCGCAGAGGATGGCGACTCTCGCCTCGATCCAGACCACTTTGAAAATATCCCCGAATTCCAGTTCATTCAGCGAAAGGCTGCGCACCACGGTGACCGAGGACTGGCTTCCGCTGTTGCCGCCCGTATCCATGAGCATCGGGATGTATGCCGTAAGAATCACATAAGTGGCCAAAGCATCCTCAAAATGGGTGATGATCATGCCGGTGAAGGTGGCGGAGATCATCAAAAGAAGCAGCCATGGAATTCGGCTCTTCCAGATCTCGACGACCGGCGTTTTGAGATAGGGATGCTCGGACGGCGTGATGGCGGCCATCTTTTCGATATCCTCGGTGGCCTCGGCGACGATGACGTCCATCGCGTCGTCGACCGTGACGATTCCGACCAGCCGGTTTTCGGCGTCCACCACGGGCAGCGCCGTGAAGTTGTACTTTGCGAACATGTTGGCCACGGACTCCTGATCCTCCATCGTCGACACATAGATGACGTGGGGTTCCATCAGGTCGGCGATGGCGGATTCGCCGTCGGCCAAGATCAGCGTGCGGATCGAGAGCGTCCCGATCAGGATGCGGCTCTTGTCCGTCACATAGCAGTTGTCGATCGTCTCTTTGTCGACGCCCGTCCTGCGGATGTGGGTGATCGCCTCGGAGGCCGTCATCGTCGGGCGCAGATCGACATATTCGGTCGTCATGATGCTGCCGGCGGAATCCTCCGGATATTTGAGGATCTCGTTGATCATGCGGCGTTTCTCCGGATCGGCCTGATTGAGAACCCGCTTCACGACGGAGGCGGGCATCTCCTCCACAAGGGCGACGGCGTCGTCCGTATAGAGCTCGCCGATGACTTCTTTCAGCTCGGAATCGGAAAATCCTTTAATCAGAAGTTCCTGATGATCCGACTCCATCTCCGCGAAAGTCTCCGCCGCGAGCTCCTTCGGCAGCAGCCGAAACAGGAGCGGCAGGGACTCCTCGGGCAGTTCCTCAAAGACCGCGGCAATGTCGGAAGGATTCATCGTGATGAAGACATCCTTCAGACTGGAGAAGCGCTTATTTTCCAGCAGCGAGAGGATGGTGCTTTCAAAGGTGGTGGTTCTTTCTTCCATTCGTCTTTCCTCCAATCATAAGAACATTGAGGCAGCGCATACGCCGCCCTCTTTGACAGGAGCAAGACACGAAACAAGGCCTCTTCGCCTTGCGTTAGGAAAAGCGTCGCAAACGAACGGGCGCTTTTTCAGAGCCGCGTTTTCGGCCTATGTCTGTGCCGCTACTACTGCCAGCGTCCATTTCGTTCACCTCACATTTTTTTAGAAATAGAAATCCCGCACGGCCCAAAAGACGGTGCGGGACAAAGTTCTATTGCCGCACCATACGGGCTTTAGCATCCGCGAGGCGGTGAAACTGCATTATGCTGTGCCTTGTGCTTCGACGCAGCCTGTTCAAACCCTCTCATGGTGTCTCCACCATTCCGCGGCAGCAGTCCATATCCTCACGGCAGCCTTACCTACCGGATCCGTTTCATTGTATCTCATCGCCCGCCAAATGGCAAGCCCTTTTTCCGAAAAAGGCGCATTTTCTTTGCCCTTTTGGGAAATGATCCTCGCGCCGCGGCTCCGAGCATGCAAAGGTTTCTTTCCGCGGCAAAAAGTATCCGTGGGTCCTATTCTCTTCCCCGTCCGGATTCGTTCAATTTTCTCATGAGCATCTATTTTTCCCCATCCGTGCTGTCCGCCGACCGGCCGATTTTTCCATGAATATCGGTTTCCATGCATCCATATTTCCTGTCACCCGCCGCCCGGCCGATTTTTCTATGAGCATCGTTTTCGCTCTATCTATATTCCCTGCTGTCCGACGCCCGGTCGCGGCGGTTTTCTTTTTGCGGGGTAGCGCCCGTCGTCTCTTTGCCCCGCATTGTATTGAGGAAAAACGGATTTTATGATATAATAACTCCGCAAAATTTCTTTGCCGGAGGCGAATTATGGGCGTTTCAAGAAGATCCCTGCAGGATGGGAAAGTATTGACCCTTCTGTTGACCAGAAATCAGACAGAACTCAGCGTAGAGAGCCTTTCAAGCGTCTTTCGCTGTCTGCGGGACTCGCAGGTCTGGCTCGCGCTGGAGCCTTCGGACAAAGGCACGCCGCCTTCCTATTCGGGAAGCGGCCGGCCCCATCTCCTTCAGGACGGCGCCGGCATCCGCTATTTGCCGGTCTTTTCCGAGCCCGGTCAGATGCCGGAAAGCTATAAGGATCGCTTCACGTCGGCGCGGTTTTCGTTTCTGCGCTGCATCGATCTCGTATCGGAGCTTTCCGGTGTCGAAAAGATCGCGGTCAATCCCTTCGGCGCGAATCTCGTCCTGAATCCGCTTCAGCTCAAAACCATCGGGGAACTTCCTTCGGAAATCGAGGACTGACGCCGATGGTTTATGAATTCGCGCCGCTCGACGGCATCACCGATCACATCTACCGGAATCTGCACCGCCGGTATTTTCCGGGCGTCGGCCGCTATTACGCGCCGTTCATCGCGCCGACCGAGACTCGCCGTTTCGCCCCGCGGGATAAAAGAGAGCTCCTCCCGGAAAACAACGAGGCGCCGCTCGTGCCGCAGCTGCTCGCCAAGGACGCGGAGAATTTTCTCTGGGCGGCACGGAAGCTTTGGGAGATGGGCTACCGGGAGATCAATCTCAACCTCGGCTGTCCCTCCGGCACCGTCGTCGCAAAGCGGAAGGGCGCCGGCTTCCTCTCCGAGCCGGAGCTGCTGGATGCCTTCTTCGACCGGATTTTTTCCGCGGAAGGAATCCCGGCGGTCTCCGTCAAGACACGTCTCGGCGTCAAAAGTCCCGACGAATTTATGGGACTTTTGCGGATTTACAACAAATACCCAATCTCCGGGCTGATCGTCCACGTTCGGACGCTGTCGGAGTTTTATAAAGGCCCGGCCCACCCGGAGGTTTTCGCCGCCGCCCTCGCGGAGACGAGGATTCCGCTGTGCTACAACGGAAACCTCTTCCGCCGGGAGGATCTTTTTGCGTTTTCAGAGCGATTCCCGACGGTGAAGACCGTGATGATCGGCCGCGGGCTCGTGGCGAATCCGGCGCTCGTCTCGCCGGAACCAATTGAAAAGGAACGGCTTCACGCATTTCTCGGCGACCTGCGCGAAAACTATCTGGAGGCTTTCGGCAGTCGCCAAAACACGATGATGCGGATGAAAGAGATCTGGTTTTATCTGATCCGCCTCTTTGCGGGGAGCGACGAATATGCCGCAAAGCTCGTCCGGGCGAGGGACTGGTCCGAATTCTTCATGCTGACGGACCGGGTCTTTCGGGAACTTCCCCTCGATCCCTCCGGCGTCACCGGTTTCTGAATAAGTCTCCGGGGCAATCGCGTCAAGGAGCATTCTTCTTTCATACGGCGGAGACGGAGATTTTTCTGAATGCCGTCGGTCCCTGCCCTTTGAATCGGGCTCCGGGATTTTGGAGACCCCGGTTTTCTGGCGGTGCGGCATGAACCCCCGCGTGTGTCCCGTGCCATGGCGGGTATTTCCCTTAAATTTTATTTTCCCCATGCTCATGCGGTTTATAAACGTACTTTTACCATATTTATCAGATTGGGAGGCAGATCATGAATCAGGAAAACCTTGTCGTTACAAGAGAGCTGATTGACTTTATCCGCAAAAGCCCGACCGCTTTTCAGGCGGCGGAGACGATCTCGGCCATGCTGGAGGAGGCCGGCTTTGTTCGGCTCTCCGAGGGCGGCGAATGGCGGCTCAAGCCCGGCGGTTGCTACTACCTCACCCGGAATCTCTCCTCCGTCGCGGCATTCCGCATTCCGGAGACGGCCGATTCTTTCATGATTGCCGCGAGCCATACCGATTCGCCGACCTTCAAGCTCAAAAATAGCTATGAGGACGAGGCCTGCGGCAAATATCTGCGCCTCAACACCGAGCGCTACGGCAGCTCGCTTTTTTCCACTTGGTTCGACCGCCCGCTCTCGCTCGCCGGCCGCGTGATTCTCAAAGACGGCGACCGCTTCACGGCAAAATCCGTCTCCGTCGACCGGGATCTTTTGTTGATCCCGAGCGTCGCCATTCATTTTAATCGCCAAACCAACGACGGCATGAAGATCGATCCTTCGGTCGATACGGTGCCGCTGTTTTCCACGCCGGAGAGAAAGGGCGCGCTGCGGAGAATCGTTGCGGAGGCTGCCGGAGCTCCCGAGGAACAGCTCGCCGGGATGGACCTCTTTCTCTATAACCGCACGCCGGGATGCATCTGGGGCGCCGACAACGAATTCTTTTCCGCCCCGCGCATCGACAACCTGATGTGCGCCTTCGGAACGCTAAAAGGTTTCCTCTCCGCGGAAAAGGGCCGCGCCGTACAGGTCTACGCCGCCTTCGACAACGAGGAGACAGGCAGCGACACCAAACAGGGCGCCGGCTCGATGCTGCTGCGTGACACGCTCGCGCGCATCGCGGAATCGCTCGGCAAAGACCTGCGCAGGATGCTCGCCTCATCCTTTATGCTCTCCGCCGACAACGGCCATGCCCGCCATCCGAATCATCCTGAACTCTCCGACGCCGAAAACGCGCCCTATATGAACGAGGGCGTCGTCATCAAGACGAACGCGGCGCAGAAATATACGACCGACGGCCTCTCCGCCGCCCTCTTCACCGAGATCTGCCGCAGGGCCGATGTTCCGGTGCAGCAGTTCGCGAACCGCTCCGACCTCGCGGGCGGCTCCACGCTCGGCGGCATCTCCAACACGAAGGTCCCGCTCAACACCGTAGATATCGGGCTCGCCCAGCTTGCGATGCATTCGAGCTACGAGACCGCCGGCTGTGCCGACGCCGCCTATCTGATCCGCGCCGCCCGGGAATGTTATGAATCCGCCCTTGAGACTTCCGGCGACGGCGTATATACGCTGCTCTGAGATCGGGCGGTCTTTTTCCGGCCCTCTGCCGACGGCATATCCGGCAGACAGACCTCGCTCTGAGAAAAGCCGGTATCCCTTGGGGTTCCCGGCGACGACGTATATCCGCTGCTCCAAATGCGGTGCTTCTGAAAGAGCTCTTTTTTCCTTAAAAAAACAGGAGACCGATCCTTTGCGGACCGGTCTCCTGTTTTATAAGGAAAAGGAATGCTTATGTGCTCTCCTTGAGAGAACGAAGTTTGTTTTCGCGGCGGTGAATTACCTCTTCGCCCTTCGGCTGAATCTCTCCGGCCTTTGTGAGCGCGATCTTCGTCGTCATCGGGCCGATCAGCTCATAGACCAGAACGCCGAACAGCACGATGTTGCGGATCAGTTCGCCCTCATAGTCGCCAAGGGAAGAGGCGACGATGCACATACCAAGCGCGACGCCCGCCTGTGGCAGAAGGGTGATTCCCAGATATTTCTGAACGCTCGGCTCGCATTTCATGACCCTTGAGCCGCTGAAAGCGCCGAGATATTTGCCGAAAGAACGAGTAAGGATATAGACGACGCCGATACCGATGACGGCCGGATTTTTAAAGACACTGAGCTCCAGCTCCGCGCCGCTGAGCACGAAAAACAGGCAGAAGAGCGGCGCCGTCCAGCGATCCGCGCGTTCCATCAGATCGGAGGAGAGCGGGCAGAGGTTGCAGAAAACCATGCCGAGCATCATGCAGACGAGCAGAGAAGAAAACGAAATGGTGACCAGGCCGATCTGAAACTCCTGCATGGAGACGGCGACGGTCAGAAAAACAAATGCGATGGTCAGCGACAGGCGGTTGGAATTGGAATAGAAATACTTTTCAAGGAACGTCAGGACCGCGCCCAAAATCGAGCCGAGCAGGAGCGAAAGCACAATCTCCAAGATCGGATTCACGAAAACGGAGATGATATCGATTTCGCCGCCCTTCAAAGCTTGGGCAACGCCAAACGAGACGGCAAAAATGATCAGGCCGATCGCATCGTCGAGGGCGACAATCTGCAAAAGCAGCTCGGTCACCGGCCCTTTTGCTTTATACTGGCGAACGACCATCAGCGTGGCGGCCGGAGCGGTCGCGGCGGCAATGGCGCCGAGCGTGATGGCGACCGGAATCGAGAGCGTATCGCCGAGGACGAAATGCAAACCGATCAGCAGGGCATCGACCAAAACAGCCGCGAATCCCGCCTCCATAATTCCGACGACAATGGCCTGCTTCCCGGTGGAACGAAGCTGCTTCAGACGGAATTCGTTGCCGATGGTAAAAGCAATAAAGCCGAGAGCCACGGAAGAAATCATGCTCAATGATTCCACCGACTCGTAAGAAGCAAAGCCGAGGCCGTCAATGCCGAGCCGCCCAAGAAAATACGGGCCGATCAGTACGCCGGCCACCAAATAAGCGGTGACATCCGGGAAATGAAGTTTCGTCAATTTGACCACACGGGTCATCATCAGGCCTGCGGTGATCGCGACGGCAATGGATAAAAGCTGCGTCATAAAAATAGATCCTTTATTAGAATTTTCGCATAATATACCGAACAATTTTTTATTGTACGCCTCTCCATCATGGAATGCAAGTACCGGCGGAAAGAAAATACTGTGCAAAATATACAATCAACGCCTAAAATTGTTGTTCGGAATGACTTGTCTATTTTGCTCACTTTCAAGGATAAAGAGGCTCCAAAACCGCTTCGCAGCGGGCCGTATGAACATAGTTTTCCCCTTCTTATATTTTTTCCCGGCCGTTTTTCGGGCCCGGCAGGTTCCCTCCGATGTGGGAGATCCCATACATCATCCTTGCAAAAAGTCGGCCCTTCTTACAGTTCGGCTTGGTTTTTCCGGTGTGGCTGGCGGCCTCATGCGTCGCCCCCGTGAGGAACCCCGAGCCCGGCTGTGGTTTTTTTCGTTTTTTCGGGTTGGCTCGGTCTCCCACATCGGTCGGAATTTTTCGTATCCGGTTCGTTTTTTCCTCGGTTTCCGGCCATGCCGCGGCGTCTGCTCCCCGGTTTTACCCCAGCTTCCTGAAAATTATGAACTTTTTAGAAATTGTTAGCACTCTATATTGACGAGTGCTAATTTTCGTTATATAATGGTTCCGTAACCGGAAAAAACCGATCCCGGCATGATCCGGAGGCGTTCTCCCGGAAGCCGCAAAAAAGGATGTGATCGCATGAACGCACAAAAATTTACGCAAAAATCGCTGACGGCCATCCAGTCCGCACAGGAACTGGCGCTCGACCGCGGCAGCATGCAGATTGAGGAGGTCCACCTGCTCTCCGCTTTGCTGGAGGAGCCAAACGGCCTGATCTTTCAGATGCTGACCCGCATGGGCGTGGACACCGAATATTTCACGCAGGCGCTCAAACAGGAACTTGACCGCGTTCCCGCCGTCTCCGGCACCGGGCGCGAACCGGGGAAAATTTATGTCTCGCCGAATGTCGACCAAGCGCTTGCCAAGGCCGAGCAGCTCGCCGATTCCATGAAGGACGAGTATGTCTCGGTGGAGCACATCTTTCTCGCGCTGCTGGAACGGCCGGATGCCACGCTGAAGCGCATGTTCCGCGACTACGGTATCGACAAGGAGAAATTCCTCGCCGCTCTGGCCGCCGTCCGCGGCAACCAGAAAGTGACCTCCGATACGCCGGAGGACACCTACGAGGCCCTTAAAAAATACGGACAGGATCTCGTGGAGCTTGCGAAGAGCCACAAGCTCGATCCGGTGATCGGCCGCGACACCGAGATCCGCAACATCATTATGATCCTCTCCCGCAAAACGAAAAACAACCCGGTGCTCATCGGCGAGCCGGGCGTCGGCAAGACCGCCGTGGTGGAGGGGCTTGCTCAGAGGATCGTCGCCGGGGACGTGCCGGCGAACCTGAAAGACCACCACATCTTCTCGCTGGATCTCGGCTCCCTGATCGCGGGCGCAAAATTCCGTGGCGATTTTGAGGAGCGGCTCAAAGCCGTGCTCGCCGAGATCAAGAAGAGCGAGGGACAGACGCTGCTCTTCATCGACGAGCTGCACAACATCGTCGGCGCCGGCAAGACCGAGGGCTCGATGGATGCCGGCAACCTCCTGAAGCCGATGCTCGCGCGCGGCGAACTGCACTGCATCGGCGCGACCACGCTCGACGAATACCGCAAATACATCGAAAAGGATGCCGCTCTCGAGCGCCGTTTCCAGCCGGTTCTGATCGATCCGCCGACGGTGGAGGACACCATCTCCATCCTCCGCGGACTCAAGGAGCGGTATGAGGTCTTCCACGGCGTCAAGATCGCCGATCAGGCCCTGATCACCGCCGCCGTGCTCTCCGACCGCTACATCAGCGACCGGTTCCTGCCGGATAAGGCCATCGACCTCGTCGACGAGGCCTGCGCGATGGTCCGCACCGAGATGGACTCCCAGCCCTCCGAGCTCGACGAGATCTCCCGGAAGATCATGCAGCATGAGATCGAGGAGGCCGCCCTGAAAAAAGAGGACGACCGCCAGTCGAATCAGCATCTTCAGGAGATCCAGAAGGAGCTCGCCGACATGCGTGCTCAATATAAAGAGATGAAGGCCAAGTGGGAAAATGAGAAATCCTCGATCACCGCCGTGCAGCATCTGCGCGAGGAGATCGAACAGACCGAGGCCGACATCGAGCAGGCGCAGCACGTCTACGATCTCAACAAGGCCGCCGAGCTCAAATACGGCAAACTGCCGGAGCTCAAAAAACAGCTCCATGAGCAGGAGGAGCAGGCGGAACGCACTCAAGGCGCCGCCCGTTACCTGCACGATAAAGTCACCGACGAGGAGATCGCCGAGATCGTCGCCCGCTGGACGCATATCCCGGTCTCGAAACTGATGGAGGGCGAGCGCGGCAAACTGCTGCGCCTCGGCGATACGCTGCATGAGCGCGTCGTCGGGCAGGACGAGGCCGTACAAAAGGTCTCCGAGGCCATCCTTCGTTCCCGGGCCGGCATTCAGGATCCGGGGCGGCCGATCGGCTCGTTCCTGTTCCTCGGCCCGACCGGCGTCGGTAAGACCGAACTTGCCAAGACGCTCGCGCAGGCGCTGTTTGACGACGAAAAGAACCTCGTGCGCATCGACATGACGGAATACATGGAGAAATACTCCGTGAGCCGCCTGATCGGAGCGCCTCCCGGCTACGTCGGCTATGAGGAGGGCGGTCAACTCACCGAGGCCGTCCGCCGGAAACCGTATTCCGTCGTCCTGTTCGACGAGGTGGAAAAGGCGCACCCGGATGTTTTCAACGTCCTGCTTCAGGTGCTCGACGACGGCCGCATCACCGACAGTCAGGGCCGCACCGTCGACTTCAAGAACACCATCTTGATTCTGACCTCCAACCTCGGTTCGGACATCATCCTCGAGGGCATCCATCCCGACAGCGGCGAGATCGCGCCGGAGGCAAGGGCCAAGGTCGACGCGCTGCTCAAACGCAGTTTCCGTCCGGAATTCCTCAACCGTCTCGACGAGATCGTCTACTTCAAACCTTTGACCAAAGCGGAGATTCGCTCGGTCGTCGGCCTGATGATGAAGGATCTCGGCCGCCGTCTGGAAGACAAAGAGCTCCGGCTCGAGCTGACCGACGAAGCGAAGGACTTCATCGTCGACAAGGGCTACGACCCGATCTACGGCGCGCGTCCGCTGAAACGGTATATCCAGCGCACCGTCGAGACGCTGATCGCAAGGCTCATCATCGCCGAGGATCCGGCGCCGGGCACCATTCTCCGCGTCTCCGTCGAGAAGGGCGAGCTGAACGTCACGCCGGTGTACACAGCAATCTCCGAAAAATAAGAGCATTTCGTCAAAACAGGGCATCCGCGCCATACGGATGCCCTGTTTTTTGATTTGTTTTTGAGAGATTCCCGATTCTCCCGCGCGGATTTCGCCGCTCCGGGTTTCTCTGCCTCTTTTCAGAAAGAGGCAAATTTTACAACGCTCCTCGAAAAGCGAAAAGAAGTTCATAAAGCAAAGAACGGATGCCTTGCTTCTTTTATCTGGTTTTCGGAAGGCTCCCGATTCTCCCGCGCGGATTTCGCCGCTCCGGGTTTCTTTGCCGACTTTTTAGAAAGAAATATTTTATAATGCCTTCTGAAGATCGGTAAGGGCATCATGGGGAAGAAAACAAACGCTTCTTTGTCTCTTTTACAATGCGCCGAAAGAAATCGAACCGGCAAGCCCGGCGGCAATCCTCCGCCGAATGCCGTTTTCACAGCGATGCGCCGGGAACCGCTCCGATAAAAAGGCTGCCGTTTTGCTCACGGCTGCCAAAAATGTCTTGTTTTTTCAACCGTCGAATACGGCGGCGAACTTCGGATATTTGGGCGAAAAATCGACCCGCTTTTCCAGTATTCTGCTGAAAAGGCCGATTGTGGGGCCGTTGAGCACGGCGGCGATCACCGTTCCAATGCCGATGCCGTTGAGTCTTCCGAAAAAGAGGAAGCTCATCCCGACGCCGACGACGAGGCTTGTGCAATCATAGGCGATCTTAAAGTGGTTGATGTCCCGGCCGAAGCGGGCCGAAACCATTTTGACAAAGAGCTCGTAGACCGCCGGCGGAAAATAAGAGTGGAACATCAGCGACACGCCGAGCGACGTCAGCGGCAGGCCGATCACATAACAGGCGATCCTCAGCGGCAGACCGGTTCCCGGGAACAGGTCAAAGATCCGCACCCATCCGTCGAGCGCCGCGCCGTAGAGCAGGACGGTGAGAAAGGTAAAACTATAATGCAGGCGGAATTTCCCGATAACGAAGCACATGGCGACGAACAGAGACGCCTGAAGGCAGTATTCCGCCGTCCCAAAAGTGAGCGCGTCGACCTTCAGCGAAACGAGGTATGCCGGCGCCACCACCATCGATACGCCGAAATCGGATTTTGCCATCAGCGCTGTGCCCATCGAGAGCAAAAGCAGCCCCAGAATGTAGGCGGCCTCCCCAAAATGAGAGATTTTCTTCATAAGCCCTCCGGTTTTTCAAAAAGATAAAAAATGCGGGCCGCGCCGTTTATGGAATGGAAACGGCGAAAGCTCGCAACGGGTTGAATTATAGCATATTCCCATGGCGGCGTCAACTGTCGGGACCGTCGCGCGGCACCCGGTTTTCATTTTCATGACAGGCTTCCCTTCCGCCGATTTCGCCCTTATGAAAGACACGCCGGGGGCAGGTGACGTCTTTTCCGGATGCAAACGTCTCAGGAGAATCGGTTTCCCTTTTCCTTTTCAAAAGACTGTCCCGTCGGCCGCCGTCAGACCTGTCTCCCGAGTTCATAGGCCTGCTCGGGATACCCGGTTCCGCCGATCTCGCCTTTATGAAAGACGCCGCCGGCCTTGAGCACGCCTGCGAGGCGAGCGCCCGGAAGACAGCGCAGGAACGCGCCAAAGCAGGCGATCGTCTCCTCAAAGGTCTCTTCGCCCGTCTCCTCGGCGGTCATGAGCAGGTAATAGTCCTTTCCGCCGAGCTTCCGATAGGAGGGGCAGCAGCGGTCGATCAGCGTCTTCAGCTGGCCGCACATGCAGTAGAAATAGACCGGGGTCGCCATCATGATCACGTCGGCCTCCGTCATTTTTTCGATCACGGCGGGGGCGTCGTCGTGGAGCACGCAGCGCCCGTGTTCCATACAGAATTCACAGCCCGTACAAAAGCCGATCTTCTGTTCCCGCAGGACAATCTTTTCCGCCCCATTCCCGACCTCCGCGGCTCCGCGCAGAAATGCGTCGCAGAGCGTGTCGGAGTTGCCGTGCCGCCGCGGGCTCGCCGAAATCACAAGCACTTTTTTGCCCATGCAAAAGCCCCCTTGTCAAAAAATCCGGGCTGTCCGCAGAAAAATTTCCTTCGGCCCGGCCAAATTCGTTTGACTTCGTCTGATGCGGAATGTCCCTGCTCCGGATGAACACGGGCTTTTTGATCCGGTTCGCGGGATGGAAAGCAGCCGGATCAGGCAGCTGAATGCCGGTCGGCGGCGCCGGCTTCCGACATCAAAGTTCGGTACGCCGGAAGCTTCGGCTATCTATTTCCCTTTGTTTGCCTGTTTTTATTATAAAAAGCATGTCGGAGATGTATAGAGATACCGGCCGTCCATTCCTTTCTGCCTGTCCGCTTTTCCTTAAAAAACATGTCGCCCATATGTTGGAAATTCCGCCCCCCTGTTCCCTTCTGCCGCAAAACAGAGGCGGATGGTATCCCCGGATTCCGTTTTTTTCGCCAAAAATATTCCCATTTGTATAATATTCGCAAATTCTCCCGTGTGGAGTCGCTTTTCCGGCCCCGGACGTACCCGAAATAGGCCGCCCGCTCCGTTTTTCCGTATTGCGGAAAGCGCATCCTTCGGCCGGCAGCCGCTTTCCCTATAATAATATTATTACCTTATTTTTATGGACCCGCGCGGACAAGGTTTTCACCAGCCGTCATGCGCTCCGCACCGTGCCCGGCGCCGGCGCCTTATCTTTAAAACGGAAGCAAATAAATGCCCAGCGCCCGATACAGCATCAGCAACAAAAGGAAGATGCCGGCAAAGACGCACCCCGCAATCAGCTTCCGGCCGCGGCCCTCGTCGTCCCTGTCGCGCCCGATAAAGTACGCCGCAAGGAAGCCCACCGCCGCAAGAAAGGGGGCCCCGATCAGAATCCATGCGACCAGATAGGCGAAATTAAAAAGAACCGCCATAGAATTCTCCTTCCCCGGACTGCGCCGCTTTCGGGTTGCAGATCGCCTTCCCTTCCTTCGCAGAATCGCAGGCGATCGGAATTTCCCTTTTCTATATAAATAATTATATCATATTTCCCCTTTGTGGAAAAGAATCCGCAAAATGTCCGCCGCATACGTTTTTTTATGACCGGTCCGCTTTCCGGAGGCGGGTCTCTGCCGCGTTTTTTTGAAAACATCCGTCTGTTTCCGGTCCTGCCGAAATCTCCCGAGACGTTTTTCGGCCCTGCCGAAGTATTTTTCCTATGTTCTTCGCCGTCTTTTCTGAAGGCGTTCAACTGTTTTCGGTCGTCTCGATGCCCTCCGAAGCCGTTTTTTGCCTCCTCCGGGTTGTTTTTTGTGAAAACTGCGTGATTTGTGAAAATTCTTCTTGAAAAATTCCGTCGTTTTTGCCTCTTTACTTTAGCCTGCTACTATGATAACATACTACCATACTACAAAACAAAAACAAAACATCGGAGGAACGAATTATGAAAAAATTATTTGCCCTGATTATGGCGATGCTGATGGTCGCCGTTCTGTTCAGCGGATGCAGCGAAGAGACGCAGGACCCGTCCAATGACTGGGAGAATGTGGAGAAGGCCGGTAAGCTGGTCATCGGTATCACCGACTATCCGCCGGTCAACTACTACGCCGACGACGGCACCCTGATCGGCTTCGATACCGAATTCGCACAGGCCGTCTGCGACTACCTCGGCATTGAGCCGGAGTTCGTCGAGATCGACTGGGACAACAAAGAGATCGAGCTCAACGGATACAGCATCGATTGCATCTGGAACGGCATGACCTACACCGAAGAGCGCGACGAGAACATGGACTTCTCCGAAAAATATCTCTACAACAGCATCGTGGCGGTCATCCGCACCGAGGACGCCGACAAATATAAGACCGTCGAAGATTTTGCCAACGCCACTCTTACGGCCGAAGGCGGCTCCACCGGTGAAACGCGCATTCAGGAGTATTGCCCGGATTGCAACTATGTCGCCTCGGACAGCCTCGCCTCTGCGATGATGGAGGTCGCCTCCTTCTCCGCGGACGCCACCTTCACCGACTCCCTGATCGCTTATAGTCAAGCCGGAAACGGCGTCTATGCCGATCTGATGGTTGTGCCGGATCTGGTCCTCTCTCAGGAAGAGCTCGCTATCGGTTTCCGCAGCGGCAGCAGCCTGGTTGAAAAAATCAACGAGGGCATCGACGCCATGGTCGCAAACGGCACCTATGCCGAGATCGCCGCAAAATACGGCCAGACCGACAACATGATCCTCGCCTGATCCCCCTCCCGAAGAGATAAAATAAAAATTCAGGACGGCGGGCCCACCTGCCGCCCTGAATCTATTGTTAGGTGGAATGAATGATGCAGACTTTTGTAAATGTGACGGCGAATTTGATGGGCGGTTTTCGGGAGACGCTCATCCTGTTTTTCTACACGCTCGTTTTCTCCCTGCCGCTGGGGCTTGTGGTGGCCTTCGGTTCCATGTCGAAATGGGCCCCGCTGAGCCTTTTGACGAGAGCCTTCGTCTGGGTGATCCGCGGTACGCCGCTGATGCTTCAGCTGATTATCGTCTACTACGGGCCGGGGCTCGCATGGGATATGGCCTTCTGGGGCTCCTCGATTGAGGGCAGAACGATCGCGGCGGTGGCGGCTTTCGTCATCAACTACGCCTGCTACTTCTCGGAGATTTACCGCGGCGGCATCGAATCCATTCCGCGTGGGCAATATGAGGCCGGGCAGGTGCTCGGCATGACGAAATCTCAGATCTTCTTCCGCGTGATCCTGCTGCAGGTCGTTCGCAGAATTCTCGCGCCGATGTCGAACGAGGTCATCACGCTCGTCAAGGATACGGCGCTCGCAAGGATCATCGGCGTGATCGAGCTGATCTATATCGGTCAGAAATATATCACCGCCTCCGCGCTGCTCTGGCCGCTCTTCTACACCGGCGTCTTTTATCTGCTCTTCAGCGGGCTTCTGACGCTGTTGTTCCGCCGCTGGGAAAATCGGCTCCGCTATTTTGCGGTTTGAGGGAGGAGTACATATGGCCATTCTGGAAGTGCAAAACATCGGCAAGAGCTTCGACGGCAGCATGGTGCTCCGGGACATCAACTTTTCTCTCGAAAAGGGCTGCACGCTCTCCATCATCGGATCCTCCGGCAGCGGCAAGACTACGCTGCTGCGCTGTCTCAATTTTCTTGAGACGCCGGATACGGGCGTCATCTCCGTAAACGGCGAAACGCTTTTCGACGCCGCGATTCCGCAGTCCGCAAGCGAAGCTGTCGTCCGGCAGAAACGGCTGCATTTCGGCCTCGTGTTTCAGCAGTTCAACCTGTTTCCGCAGTATACGGTGCTCAAAAACGTGATGCTCGCGGTGCAGCTCTTTGCTTATCAGCGACCGGATTATAAGGAAAACAAAAAACAGATCCTCTCGGAGATCGAACAGGACGCCCGGGAGATCATCGCAAGCGTCGGCCTTTCGGAGAAGTTGCAAAGCTATCCGCATCAGCTCTCCGGCGGCCAGCAGCAGCGTGTGGCGATTGCCCGCGCCCTTGCGATGCACCCGGATATTCTCTGTTTCGACGAGCCGACCTCCGCCCTCGACCCGGAGCTGACCGGCGAGGTGCTCAAAGTCATCCGCGGCCTTGCGGAAAAGGAGACGACGATGATCATCGTCACCCACGAGATGCAGTTCGCGCGGGATGTCTCCGATACGGTGCTCTTCATGGACGAGGGCGTGGTCGTCGAGGCCGGGCCGCCGGAGGAAGTCTTCGGCAACCCGAAAGAGGAGCGCACCCGCAAATTCCTTGAGCGCTACAACGAAAACTGATCGTCAAGAAAACAGTTGCCCGCCCGAAAAAAAACACATTCGCGATGTCTTGGTATCATAATGAAAACGGATTGCCAAAAGGTATTTTTCTGTGGCAAAAAGCGGTGAAGAAAACGGGCTTGCGGACAAAATGGTCGTCTTATCTCATACGCTCTTCCTCGTAAACACAATCTGATATTTCTCTTTCCCTCGGGTATATAATGCTCCCGCCGTGTCGCAGAGCGCGAATGCTTCTTCGCCTACGGGCCGTGCAGTTGTTTTCCACCCGGCGAACGCAGAAAATATCGCCTGAAAGGAGCCCCAAATGGAACTTCGCTATTGGATCGCGGACCCGAGCGGCAACACGACCGCTCTGGTAAAGGAGGGCTTCCCGGCAAAGCTTCGCCGTCAGGCCGCGGCCCTGCTGATGGAGACGGGCGAGGTGGAACAGGTTGCTTTCCTCTCTGCGCCGTATTCCGAGGAGGCAAAGGGCCGGCTCGAGATGGCGGGCGGCGAGTTCTGTGGAAACGCGACGCTCTCCGTCGCCGTCTGGAAGGCAAAAAATCTCATGCTCATCGGCCCAAATCGGGAGAAGCTGAAGATCGAGTGTTCCGGCGCGAAATCCGTCCTTCGCTGCGCCGCTTGGAACATCGGCGGTACGGACTGCGGCTCCGTGGAGATGCCGCTGCCCACCCGCATTTATGAGCGCGCCTTCTCTGCGTCCGGTCACACCGAGATTTTCTCCGTCGTAGAGATGCCCGGCATCACCCATCTGCTTCGGCCGGTGGACGATTTCGGCGATCAGGAACGAAACGATGCGCTTGCCGGCATCAAAGGCTGGTGCACGGAGCTTGGTGCGGAGGCGCTCGGCGTAATCCTGTGCAGCCGGGATTTCGACCGCATCGCGCCGCTCGTATTTGTGCCGGAATCGGATACGCTCGTCTGGGAAAATGGCTGTGGAAGCGGCACCGCGGCGCTCGGAGCCTTTCTTGCGAAAAAAGGAGGCTCTCTGGAAAAAGAAGTTCGTCAGCCCGGCGGAACGATCCGGGTCCGTGCGGAATGCCGAAAAGGCATTTTGTCTCTCCTTCAAATTTCCGAGGAAGTCACCTTCTCCGAAGAAAAGATCCTGCAAATCTGAATGCAAAAATAAAAGCCGAGGCGGATGATTTCTTCCCCGGCTTTTTTATGCCTGTTTTTATCTGCGGCGGCCCGGCGGCGCAATCCGGGTCCATGCGGAATACCGAAAAGGCGCTCCATCTTTTCTCCAAATCTCCGGGGCCGTCACGTTCTCCGAGCTATATTTTATCTTCCGTCCAGCCTTTTAAAAAACGGCCCGGAATTTCCGCGCCTATGGGTGTCCGATTGTTCTTCGCTGTAAGCGCATGAGCATCAAATGATTTTATATCGTCAAGAGACCTGTAAACATCGATTTCGCAATAAAAAGCGAAAATAAACGAGTCATGGGCCGAATCGAAAAACAACTTTATGATACAAAAAAAGATCCCGCCCATTGCTGAGCGGGATCCTATGGCTCCTCCTGTCCGGCTCGAACGGACGACCCTGCGGTTAACAGCCGCATGCTCTGCCAACTGAGCTAAGGAGGAATAGAGAATCAGCGCAGCTCAAAAAGAACTGCGCTGATGTCGGCACCGACCTATCTTTCCGGGAGGCTGCCCTCCAAGTATTTTCGGCACGAACGAGCTTAACTTCTGTGTTCGGAATGGGAACAGGTGGAACCTCGCCGTAATCAATACCGACTGTCAGAGCGAACCTGTTTGTTCAGGAGCCCTGAAAACCGAATAAGAACATGCATCTCCGAGAGGAGACGCTGCGATATGTCCGGCAGCAAATGTTGCCGGGGAATAATTTTTGAAGAGAAAGAAAGCGAAAGGTCAAGCCCTCG
>ERZ795048.851-NODE-851-length-30204-cov-6.287970_pt1 | contig 30204 bp, 29 predicted proteins | sample MGYA00375132_ERZ795048 | MGnify/ENA primary metagenome ERZ795048 (study PRJEB30177, sample SAMN05720225) | activated sludge metagenome | isolation source: Anaerobic digester | place: Hong Kong | collected 2014-12-17 ... | reverse complement strand
GTTTGTTAAACCCCGTTTTACGGGGTAGGGGGTCAGAAATAGCACAGGTGATTTAGGGGTCGAACAGGCAGAGAATTTCCGGAACCATAACAACTATCCTGGAAGGGTTGACTTCAAAATGACAATACTTGCAGGGTTGAAGAAGTTGAAGAAGTTGAAGGGAGTTGAAAGGGTTTTATTGCCATTACCTTGGCGGAACCGGGGTTATTGAACCATAAAATACTTCAGTCCGGTATTAACGGATTTTTATTTCATTATTTAGTCGTGCAGATAGCTATCAGCCATATCTGCAGGCGAATACCGAAAAGCCTTAACAGAGTAGGTATTAAAAACTAATTAACTATGAAAGAATTAAATTTCAGGCAGATGAAATCTGTCGAAGGTGGTTCTAAAATACCATGGGGTCTGGCTTTAATTTTCCAGGTAAATCGTACCCTATTTGTGAAATACTTTTAAAATAATAGGGTACATTTGCTTTTACTTATACATTGTCTGTATGGATCATAAGTCAATACCCTCCAGGCTGGTATTATTGTTTTCTTCAACATTAATTATCTTAAATGCCGTCTTTCTGTCGAAACATGATGAATGGGCAGTGGACTTGTTTTATTATCTTTCCTTTTTTAGTTTAGTGATATTACTGGATTTTATGTTTTATGAGCTTAAATGCCCGGGTTACAAAGGTCGTAATCACATTGTATTTTGTACCTTCCCGGTATCAAGATGGTCTGTCTTGCTTCTGGAAATAAAATATTATATAAAAAGATGGGAATTGGGTGTTTTTCTGGTATCAGTATTATTCTATATCTCCTGGTTCTATTTTCAAAATAATTCCGAAATATCACAAATTATACCTCTGCTTATTCTGGTCCCGATTCAACTGTTCTTCTTTATTTGCCTGCTCTTCCTGATGAAGGATATGATCAGAAGAAATAATTTCAATACCTCTGTGAAAAATATTTACACTGTATTAAATACCTTAATAATTTTAATTGTCTCTTTTGCAGACAATTCGAGGGTTATTGAATTCATATTTTATATTAATCCTTTGTCCTCCGGTTTTGTATCTTACCTCATGGGATTTAGGTATGCAATAATTTCATATTCTCTTATTTTTCTGTTAACTGGTTCAGCTGTTTATCTTGTTACAAAAAGATTTAGTGAATGGCCTCTCTCTTAAACACTTTGAAATTCATAATGACTTATTTCCGGGTGGTATCCAAATACACACTTTTTCTGATCAGCACCACCTGGATAATATATTTAACAGATATTAAGGGTGACCTGTACTATTTTCTTTCAGCAAATGTATTCTTTGTAAATCTTGTTTTGATCTACTTTCTTACTAAAGGCGATAAGTATTTGGAAAAGAATAGATTCTATTTATTGTTCAATATTTCAGATGTAAACAGATTTTTTTCCAAATCAATATTATTCGGCATCCCGTTCCTAATGCATTTCTCCTTTTTTTTACTGGTAGTAACAGGTATTGATTATCTTCTTTATCTAACCTTGCTTTCAATTCTCATTGTTATTTTTTCAGGCAGACTGATACTTTTTAATAATGTTTCTAAACTGATTTCAGGAATATATATTTCTGCCTTCACCGGTTTCTTATTATCAGCTTATTTTGTTTCCGGAGTATTAACAATGATAATATTATCAGGTCTTGTAGTATTATCTCTTGTATTCATTATCAGTAGATCTCTTCAGCTAAATAAAAATGATTAACATGGATCAGATTATTCAATTCAATAATGTGGGAAAAAAATACGGGAATGTTGTTGCCCTTAACGGTATGTCTTTTTCAGTAAGTCAATACGAAGCCGTTGGTCTTGTCGGGAATAATGGCTGTGGTAAAACAAGCACAATAAATATCATGTGTAATCTGATTAAATATAATAATGGAGAGGTGATCGTCTTTAATAAAAAGGTTACACCGTTGAATGTCAGTTATAAAAATAAGCTTGGCATTCTTATAAGTCCTCCTGTATTTGTAGATGAGTTCACACCATCGCAGTATCTGAGATTTGTCTGTAAGTTTCAGCATGTTGACCCTAAGGAGATTTCCAAACGGATCGGCGATGTGACAACTTTATTTAATATTGTTTCTGTTGACAAAATAAAGATTGCCCGTTTATCTGCCGGTGAGAAGATGAAAGTTGCTTTAGCTGCAGCAATTATCCATAATCCGGAGGTTCTGGTTTTTGATGAACCATTTATTCATCTTGATATTCATACAATTGATTTACTGACAGGATTGATAAATACAATAAGAAACAATAAGACACTTTTCATTACTTCTCATAATCTGGATCTTATTGTTAATGTATGCAGCCGTTTCCTTATCATGGAAAAGGGTAGGATCATTGACAATATATTGAAAGAGGAAGGAGTGACTGTTGATATGATCAAGACCCGGATCAAAGAAAAAATTACTGCCGGCAGATCTGAAAACAGAAAGCCTGATTGGCTAAGTTAAAGATAGTTGCATTTCTGACATAGATACTGAATATGATAATTCTCAACCAGGATATTTCTTTTTTGCTTATCTTAGACAGACCTGACTGAAAAAAAATATTCTTAATAATGGAACCCGACACGGAAAAATCCTTCCTGGTAGCTGTCCCTTCCAATGACGGGATCACTATTTACCCAAAGATGCTTGGGATGGCCAGGTTCTTTTATATCTATAAAATAGTAAACAACAGGGAGATTGTTTTTCTTGAAAAGAGGTCTAACCCTTATGAGACTACTATGCAGCATCTGAAAACAATGGATGTTTACACAGTCATTAATGACTGTAAGGTTATCCTGTCAACATATATAGGTAAAAAAGGAATAGAAAGGCTGAAGCAGAAAGGAGTGGAAATGGTTTTCATGAAGGGGGATATTGCCGGAGCCTTAAACAGTCTATTGGATAATTAAAAAGTAAAACAAAATATTTATCTGCCTTCTGATAGCAAAAAAATGAAAAAAAATCGGATTTTTTATTTTTTTGGCCCCGGGAGTTATTATTATTGCCTTTAGAAAGTGTCTGTCATACGTTATTAAGGTTTAGGTTAACTTTGAGAACAAATTTCTTTTATGGAATGATTTAATAAATGCTCGCTGCGTGGTGGACACTTAGTGCTTAAAGAAGCTGCTTACTCCGGACTGAAAAGTCCGGGGTAAATGCAGTTTAATCAGGGTATTTAACTCTTCAATACAATAAAAACAGCCGGTTATTTTTACATATTCACTTCTGACAGGTCCCCGGGGGCCTCACTAAAAGTCTTTTCTGTAACATAGGATCCGCAAAACCGGCAAAACCAGATCTTTTTCCCTTCATTCCTTATCTCTCCAACTATTCTTTTAACGGATCTCTCACTGATATTAAATCGAATTGCCAGATCTGCAGGCCTGCCGGTACTTTTTAATGCTGCAAGCCGCAAAATGCGTAGCTTAATAATTTCTTTGTCTTGTCTCGTCATTCTAAAAAAACTTAGAGAAATTGCAGGATGACTATTATATAAAACTAACTAAAATATTATTAATCAACAAAACTATTTAGATTATTTAGTGAAAAACATGGCGGGCGATACAGGGAGAGAGACTAAAGCTATTTGTCCGGGTTGCAAATCAGTTATCTATTAAAATGAGTATCAGGAATGATTAATAAAATTTCTAAAATCGCCTGAAAATCAATACATATAACCAAACTCCAAGGGTGGTAAATTGATTTTCTTTGCTCCCCTTGGGGTCGGGGTAGACGAAGAAAATCAATGAAATATTGTGTGTTATTCCGGATACCCATTTTTTTTAATAAGGTACCATAATTTACCCCATCTGAGAAGATACCTTGGGATTATACACAGTATGTCCGGACAATTGTAGCGCTTTTTCATGAAACTGACAGAAGGGAAGAGATCTCCCAGGAGGAACAGCAATTTACGGTGGAAGCCGGGAACCTCATTAAAGGTATGACGATATAAACGGGATCTGTCGCACACCGGATTATTCTTAGGACTTTTTAGAAAATACAGGAATCTGTTTAGAGAATCCTGAACGGAATGTTTATCAATAATTTCATTGATGCATTCCGTGAAAGATATTCCCCAGAATTCTCTCAATGGTTCAAGATGCAGTGCAAGTGTTTTGGTCATACCCGCTTTCTCCGAATATTCAATGAGTTCAGGTGTAAGTATATGCTTACCTTCTTTTTCAATCATGACGACAAGATCTGTATAAAGGCGCAGTTGTGACTCATTGTTCATTTCATGCATTGAGAGATGTTTTACCAGATAAAGGAAAAAGATACAGGGATCCGGAGTAAATGCTTCTGCTCCGTTAATCTCTGTTGTCTGGCTGGTATCGAATAGCAGACGGGTAAGAAGATTATTTTCTTTTCCAAACAATTCATGATGGAGTTCAAGTCGGAATTTATCTTTTATTAGTGTTGGCAGGTGTTTCCCGATATAACCTATAATATATTTGTAGAATACTGATTTCAGAGGCATTTCAACAAATCCGTCTGCGAGTAGCAGTGAACGGGCTTTCAGACAGTCTTCCCTTTTCATTAATACATCGATGTCGGTCATCTGTCTTATCCCTTCATTTTCATAAACTGTTAATTCAAGGGCAATTCCTTTAAGAAGGACTGTTTTTATTTTGTGTTTATTAAGTAGTTTCAGGACATTGACTAAAGAACTGGTGTTAAGGGTATTTTTATTAAGACTTATTAGCAGGCTTTGTCTGAGGAAATTTTTTGTTTCATCTGGTAATTCATTTAACAGGGATAGTTTTTCGAGATTATGGTAAACAAGAGCAGCTATCCCATGTTCTGAAGCCATCCTGCAGAAATAATCCCAGTTAACAGTACCTTGAGATAGCTTTTTGACCATCCCGGCCTGTTCTGTGTTAAAGGAAGTACGGCACAAACCGGTCAGGAGAAGTTCTTCATTCAGGATATCATGATAATTTTTCATTTTTCAAACCGCTTACTCTGTTTGGAGTACATGGAATAATAAGCACCTTTTCTCCTCATTAGTTCTTTATGGGTTCCTGTTTCTGCAACACTGCCTTTTTCCAGGACTATTATTCTGTCGGCAAGACTTACGTTGGTAAACCTGTGACTGATAAGAATTGAAGTACGTTCTTTTACTATTTCTCTGAAACGTTTAAAAATATCGTACTCAGTATCTGCGTCCAGTGCACTTGAGGGTTCATCGAGGATCAGAAGGGGAGCTTCACGGAAGATAGCTCTTGAAAGGGCTATCTTTTGCCATTCACCCCAGCTCAGTTCACGGCTGTCTTCAAAAAGAGTTCCTATGACTGTGGAATAACCTTTTGGCAATTTACTTATCAGTTCATCAATACCTGTTACAGAAGCTGCTTTTGTAATACTCCTGTCGGCATCTGTCTTTTCTACATCACCAAGTCTTATATTTTCACCTGCACTAATATTGTAAAGCATGAAATCCTGAAAGACAACCGATAACATTTTCCGGTATTCTTCAGGATCGAAATTTCTTATATCAATTCCGTCATACAATACAGAGCCCGAGAGCGGGTCATACAGTCTGCACAGGAGTCTTACCAGGGTACTCTTCCCTGCACCGTTTGGGCCTACAACAGCGACTATTTCTCCTTTTCTGACCTCAAAGGATATATTGTCTATCACTTTTGTATCACTCCCCGGATAAGAAAAAGACAAATTATTAACAGAGATCTTTTGTGAAAATACGGGTATTTTCTTAACAGGGGGAATAGCTCTGACATTCTCCTCAAGAGAGAGAAACTCGAATACATCGCCAATAAAAAGAGAATCTTCGTATAATCCGGAAAGAGAACCGAGAAAATCTTTTATGTATATCATGCCCTGCCGGAAAGCCAGAAGGAACATAGCCATCTGTCCAAGGGTGAGATCTCCGGTTATTGTTTGTCGGGCAATGAACAACATTGTTATCAGCACTGCAGCTGCTTTGAAGATATCAGACACCAGTTCAATAAGAGTACGTTTTTTAACTATTTCCAGTTCCTCTTCCTGTGTTTTCAGGAAGGATTTTTTAAAGAGAGAAATGAAATAGTTCCCCAGTCCAAAAAGCTTGATTTCTCTTGAAGGTCTGTTGCCTGTCAGAAGCCAGTTGAAATACTGGGCTTTTCTTGCTTCAGGTGTCTGTTTCCTGCGGAAGTTGTAAAGGATATCTGTATAATGAAGTCGCAGCCATATACCGGGGATATTGACCAATAACAGTAACAGGGCCAGTGACCAGTGCAGAAAAACCAGGAGACCGGCCATAAGAACCAGAGATAGGAGGCCTCTGCTTAAAGCTACCAGATGGTTTAAAATACTGTTGGGGCGCCATGGTGCTTCGCGTGAAGCACGTGACAAAGAATCAAAAAACTCAGGTCTTTCAAAATTGATCAGATCCAGTCTCACTGTTTTCGAATGAAGAAGGCCGTACATATATGACTCAAGTTTTATGGATTGCTTTTTCCTCACAAATGTGTCGATACCTGATGCAGCTTCATCAAGAAACCAGAAAACAGCAACGGAAATAATCAGCCATAAGATATTTACGAAAGAATTATTCTCAGATGGTGACGAAGCAGCAAGAGTAATTCCGTCAACAAGTTCTTTGATAAGCCAGATAAGTAACAGTGGAAGGAAACTGCGAAGGACTGAAATAATAATATTTGCCATAGTCCATTCAGGCGCACTTCTCCATACAAGCCTGATTGATTCCCTGAAGTATTTTATTTTTGTGCGCATTCAGTCTTATGATTCATTTGTCTTAACTGTCAGTCTAAACAGTATATTAAGGGTTTTTTTGATAGTTAATATTATCCTTACCCTTATCCTGTTATAAATATAGTGAGGTTTTCGTATTAGTTGAGGACCTTCGCTTATTCTTCCTTTGTTATCTGTTATTTTTATCACTCTTCCCACTATCTGATCCTGACTGACAGGTAAGTCTTCCCTTATACAACTATCTCCTTTTGTTACAAAGCTCAGCTGGTCATTGTTCCGGATAATTCTGATAAGACGGTGAACAACCAGGCCCTGTCCTCTTTTGCGCGATATTATTTCTCCGGGAACAGGTTTTTCATTTTCCGGCAATGGTTCGATAAAAATTATACTGCCCGGTTTAATGGCAGGGTACATACTGTATCCGCAGGCTTTTATCTTTATAATCTTCCCTTCCTCGAGAAGAGAGAATCCCAGGTCTTTCAGTATGCTATGATCTTTTGTGGTTTTATACATACTCAAGCAAATGATCAATCACACTACGGTCGGGTTTGAATTGAAGGGTGGCAACCGGAATGGCTGAGCACAATATTGACACTGAGCCCAGGAAACGGGCTATCATATCGGAACTATAGTTATGCTGGATACAATTAGCTATTACATTTGTAACAGCTTTAGCTCCGCTTAAAGGAGAGATTTTATTCACCTGTGCGTGTTCAATAAGAAAGATACGGTGAAGGTGGGATTTATCAGGTGAATCATCCCGTCTTACCGGAGTGTTGAACATATAATAGTCACTGTTGATATTTCTTATTATCAGTCTGTCATCGTGAATAATACGTGCCCCTGAGTCTCCAAATATTGTAGCGATCGTTGTTTTACCCTTTCCGGAGATACCGCTGAAGAGAAAACCCTGTCCGGCTATATTGACTCCGGCAGCATGTATCATGATATCTCCGTTGATCACTGTAAGATAATACAGTATCAGACCGTCAAGAGGATATTCAAGGGGATCGGAGGAGTTACCGGTACCATCTATCCAGAGATCCCATTCCCTCATCAGCAAAGAGAATTTAAGAACAGCGGTTTTGTTTTTATCGGCCGGAAAATTAGTGCAAATGAACAAAGAAGACTGATAGCGGTAAACACTCCAGAAGTTATCTCTGGTAGTTATTTTCATATCTTTTGCTTCAATGATATAAGGTGCAACAAATAATCTCTCAGCTTCTTCGGGTATTATGTAATGACCGTGATGGACCCTGATTAAAACATCATAGTCAGCAGACCTGATAATATTTTTATGGAATCTTTCTTCAGGTACCAGATCGGGTCCGTCCTGGTCTGATTCAATTCTTATATTATATCCTGCGATTTGTAAGTTATAATTTAGCATGGGCCCGGTTGAGCTGTTTTTTGTTTTTAAAATAAGCGGGATGAAGAATGGTTTATCATTATTTTACGACAAGATATTTTTTCATTTTGCTTATAAAAGACAAGACATCTTCTTTTGCAGTATCAGGGTCGGTATCATATTCCTTGATAAGAGCATTTATTATATCTCCGATATTTTTTTCCCCGTCAATAAGCTCCCAGATGAAGGTTCCTGTTTCGTTAAGGGTATATACACTGGTCATATCGGCAATATTATCTGTAACCGGTACAAGAACATATTCATTTCCGGTTTTCCTTGTTACTACTGAAGGTGAACGGGAAACAACAGAATTAAGACTATCCATAGGCAGCGGATTATATTATATTTCAAATGTATGAAAATAATAGTTCATTTTGTTACCTTCGCAAAAAGCATATTATGAGAAATAAAGATAAGACCGGGAAGAAATCCGGTCCCTCAAAAGGGCAGATCAAAGGGAAGATTTTGTCCATTATATCTAATGCGCCCGGGAAGGAATTCAATTATAAGCAGTTAGCAAAACGCCTCAATACCAGTGATCCTGCTCACAAGAAGGTCATATCGGATATACTGAAGGAGCTTGTCAGGGAAGGTTCTGTTAAGGAGACTGGTCATGGTCGTTACAGGGCAAAGGACAGCAGGGAGTATGTAACAGGCACTGTTGATCTGACACGTATGGGTTATGGTTTCATTGAATCGGAAGACAGGGATGTAGATGTTTTTGTCTCGGCTAAGAATCTGCATACAGCTCTTCACGGCGACAAAGTGAAGGTAGTGCTTTTCACCAATAAGAAAAGAAGCAGGCCGGAAGGAGAAGTTGTTGAGATAATAGAAAGATGGCGCAACACATTTGTCGGGATTGTTGAGGTGATGCCTAATTTTGCTTTTCTTATTCCCGACAATAAGAATATGCCTTTTGATCTTTTTATTCCCTCGGGTAAGCTTAATGGTGCCAGGCAGGGTGAGAAAGCGGTGGCCAAGATTGTTGACTGGTCTCCGGAATCAAAGAATCCTGTTGCCGAGATAGTTGAAGTGCTGGGTGAGCCGGGTCTTCATGAGACAGAGATACATGCCATTCTTGCAGAGTATGAACTTCCTTATGCCTTTACTGAAGAAGTGGAAGCCGATGCAGAAAAAATCTCTCCTGATGTAACGAAGGAAGAAATAGCAGGACGACGCGATTTTCGCCAGATACCTACTCTGACAATTGATCCGGCCGATGCCCGTGATTTCGATGACGCATTGTCTTTGAGAAAACTTGATAACGGCAACTGGGAAGCAGGTGTGCATATTGCTGATGTAACATATTTTGTTAAGCAGGGTAGTCTTACAGAGGAAGAGGCTAAACAAAGGGCTACTTCTGTTTATCTTGTTGACAGGGTTGTCCCCATGCTGCCTGAAAGATTGTCGAATAATATATGCTCTCTCAATCCTTCTGAGGATAAACTGACTTATTCTGCTGTCTTTGAGATGAATGACAAAGGAGATGTCATTAATGAATGGTTTGGCAGAACTGTTATTAATTCTGACAAACGTTTTTCTTATGAAGAGGCTCAGTATGTTATTGACACTGGCGAGGGAGACATGAAAGAGGAAGTGCTGCGTTTGCATGAACTGGCCCAGATGTTAAGGACAAAGCGGTATGCAGCAGGAGCTTTTTCTTTTGAGAAGGTAGAAGTTAAATTTGACCTCGATGATGAGGGAAGACCTGTAGGTATTAAATTCCGTGAGATGGGTACGGCCAATCAGTTGGTGGAGGAATTTATGATACTGGCAAACAGAAGAGTAGCGGAGTATGTTGGCAGAAAGTTGCATGGCAGCACTTTTGTGTACCGGGTTCATGATAAGCCTGATCCTGAGAAGATCAGTGATTTCAGTCAGTTCATCGGCAGATTTGGTTACAAACTGGAGGATAATGACAGGACATCTCTTCCAAAAGCCATGAACAGATTATTGAACAGTTTAACAGGTAAGAAAGAACAGAATATCATTGAGACTCTGGCTCTCAGGTCAATGGCAAAAGCAATATATTCAGTGGATAATATTGGCCATTATGGCCTGGCCCTGAAATATTACACGCATTTCACATCACCTATTAGACGATATCCTGATATGATGGTGCACAGGTTGTTATCGCTGTATCTCTCGGGAGATAAACCCGGGGACAGGGGTAAATACGAAAAGCTTTGTGAACACTCTTCGCGTATGGAAAGGCTTGCTACTGAAGCTGAGAGAGCTTCTGTCAAGTATAAGCAGGTTGAATATATGAGTGATAAAACAGGAAGACAGTATGAAGGTATTATTTCCGGTGTTACTGAATGGGGTATCTATGTGGAGATAATAGAGAACCAGTGTGAAGGGATGGTCAATGTACGCGATCTTGACGATGATTATTATGAATATGATGAAGATAATTACTGTCTGCGTGGTCGTTCGGAAGGGAAAGTATATATGCTTGGCGACAAAATCACTATTGAGGTGGTGAATGCCGATCTAAAGAAAAAGCAGCTGGATTATAAACTGGTATAAATGTCCTTTTGTAGTCCTTAGACAGTTCTCCGGATGTCAGCGGGGATCTTTTTTCAGATCATCTTCTATCAGTTTCACAAGCTTTTCCACAGCTTCCTCTTCAGGGATATTTTTATACACAGGATCTATCCCCCTGTAGATATGTACTTTCCCCGGAGAAGATCCTACATAGCCATAATCAGCACCAGCCATTTCACCCGGTCCGTTAACGATACACCCCATTACAGCTATCTTTAAGCCTGTAAGATGTGAGGTAGCTTCTTTCACTTTCTTCACAGCTTCCTGGAGATTGAACTTAGTGCGGCCACAGGTAGGACATGAGATATATTTATTCCTGGTTATTCTGGCTTCTGTAGCCTGAAGGATAGAGAAGGCCAGTTTGGTCAGTTCTTCTCCCTGTATTTTTCCGCTGTTGGTAATGCACAGACCGTCAGCTTGTCTGAGGATGAAATAACGTCCTAATAAGGCAGCAGCATCGATAGACAACTTTACAGGATCATCTTCAGAGAAGACCGGATTGAGAAAAACCGGTTCTTTCTCCTTACCACTCAATAAAGGAGGAGTGAAAGCCTTAAAAATCAACATCCTGCCCTTATATGGATCTCCGTTTTCTTTTAAATAGCGTCCATCTTTATAGCTTATAACTTCCGGATGGTAAACTGTGTTGTGAATCTTGATATCGACAGGCCTGAGAGGTGTTTTCACACGTTGTTCCCTACCTCCCAGAAAAGTAATAATCTCTTTGGCAACAGGTATTTCATTTTCAGGCTCTTCCGATAATGACACCCTAATAGTATCTCCAATACCTTCTGAAAGCAGTGTTCCTATACCGGCAGCCGACCGTATACGTCCGTCCTCTCCTTCGCCGGCTTCCGTAACACCAAGATGGACAGGATAATAAAGCCCGAATTTGCCAAGCATTTTTACCAGAAGTCTGTTGGCTTCAACAAGAACAACAGTGTCGGAAGATTTCACCGAAAGAACAAGGTTATGGAAATTCTCCGAATGGAAGATTTTTATATATTCCATAGCAGAGATAACCATTCCCGAAGGAGTATTACCATAACGTGACATGATCCTGTCAGATAAAGAACCATGATTAATGCCAAGACGTATAACAGTATTGTTTTCCCTGCATATATTTATCAAAGGAAGAAGACGTTGATGTATTTTCTCAATCTCTTCATTATATTCCTTTTCCGTTATATCCTTTTTTGTGAAGGTGGCTCTTTTATCAGCATAGTTGCCGGGATTTATTCTTATTTTTTCAACTATTCGTGAAGCTGTTTCAGCAGCCGCAGGATTAAAATGGATGTCGGCTATCAGGGGTGTTTCGAAGCCTGCTTTACGAAGTTGTTTTTTTATGTTTTCAAGGTTAGTGGCTTCCTTAATGCCCTGGGCTGTCAGTCTCACAAAATCGGCTCCGGCTTCAATAATCCTTATGCATTGCGCCACAGATGCTTTTGTATTGTTGGTGTCGGTATTGGTCATTGACTGGATACGGACAGGGTTATCGCCTCCCAGGGGAACAGTGCCTACATTGATGACGGATGATTTGTACTTCCAGAGTTTATCTGTTGAGGGTGATGTAAATATATTGTCAGAAGAATTTGTCATAAGTTCTTAATACGGATTTATTACCTGTCTTTTTTATTCCCGTTCCCAATCAACACCGTCTTTCTTATCTTTCAACACTATTCCTGTTTTCTTCAAATCTTCGCGGATTTTATCAGATAGCTCCCATTCCTTCCTGTTTTTTGCATCCTGTCGCAGATTGATAATAATATTGATCAGGTTTTCTGTTAGTTCTTCATCAACGTCGGTATCAGTCTGATCTTTCAGTCCAAGAACATCGAAGACAAATATTTGGAAGATATTTTTCAGTAGTTCAAGGTCTTCATTATTTATTTTTTCGAGACCATCATTAACTGAATTGATAATTTTAACTCCTTCGAAGAGGTGGGAGAGCAGGACGGGGCTGTTAAGATCATCGTCCATTGCTTCATAGCATTTTGTTTTCAGGCTGGAAATATCGACTGTTGATGATGTTTCAGCTTGAATCTTTTTAAGGGTGTTAGCTGCCTGCATGAGTTTCCTGAGCCCTTTTTCGGCTGACTGGAGGGCTTCATTGGAGAAGTCTATAGTACTGCGGTAATGCGCCTGAAGGATAAAGAATCTTATAGTCATCGGGTCGTATGCCTGTTTCAGCGTTGAGTGATTTCCACTGAAGAGCTGATCGAGGGTTATAAAATTACCCAGAGAGCGCGCCATCTTTTGTCCGTTGATGGTTATCATGTTATTATGGATCCAGTATTTCACCGATTCTTTGCCGAGGGCTGCTGTTGACTGTGCTATTTCACATTCATGATGTGGAAAGCGAAGATCCATCCCTCCTCCGTGAATGTCGAAGGTTTCTCCAAGATATTTTGTACTCATCACAGAACACTCTATATGCCATCCGGGGAAACCGTTACCCCAGGGAGAAGGCCATTGCATGAGGTGCTCAGGAGAGGCTTTTTTCCAGAGTGCAAAGTCGAAGGGATTACGTTTTTCTTCCTGTCCTTCCAGTTCACGAAGATTGCCTTTTAAATCTTCAAGCACTCTGCCTGACAATTTACCATAAGGATATTTCTCCGAGTATTTACTGATATCGAAATACACTGATCCGTTTACCTCATAGGCATAGCCACTTTTCAAAATGGATTTAATAAATTCCTGTTGTTCAATAATATGTCCTGTAGCCCGCGGTTCAATGGAAGGAGGGAGAGTATTAAGTTTCTCCATATTTTTATGGAAGTTATTCATGTATTTTTGTACCACTTCCATAGGTTCAAGATGCTCCAGCCTTGCTTTCTTCTGTATCTTGTCCTCACCTTCATCAGCATCATTTTCCAGATGTCCCACATCGGTAATATTCCTGACATATCTGACCTTGTATCCAAGATGAGTGAGATAGCGAAACAGCAGGTCGAAGGTTATGGCTGGACGTGCGTGTCCGAGATGAGTATCGCTGTAAACAGTAGGTCCGCAAACATAAAGCCCTGCAAAAGGGGGATGAAGCGGTACAAATAATTCTTTTTTACGGGTTAGACTGTTGTAGATGTAAAGAGTGTTTTGCATACCGGTTTGTTTGATGAGACAAAAGTAAATTAATTATTTTTGTTTTCTTAAAAAGCTTCATATCTTTGGCCTCACAAATCAAATATTCCTTCCATTAAAGGGTCTTTGATTTTTATTAAGAAGGGCGGAGAGACTAGGCTCAGAGAAACCCTGGCAACCAACTTGTCAGTATTTATTACACAGGGCAGGAAAAGGTGCCAAAACCTAATCCCGGGGAAACGGGAGATGATAAAAATTAACACAGCAAGCATGAAGTTATTTCATCAGATGCGAACCAAAAGAATAAGCCTGATAATGCCTATGTGCATGTGCAGGTAGATCCTGATTTGTAAAAACAATTAAAATTTTCAGCAGGATGATGTAATGTATTGACAGAACGGTAAGTTCTGTAAGCATTTATTATAAACATTATTGTACATTAAAATACACGAAAAGATGAAATTCGAAACATTACAGATACATGCAGGGCATCGGCCCGACAGTGAAACATATTCAAGAGCCGTGCCTGTTTATCAGACCACATCATATGTATTCAGAGATGCCAGGCATGCTGCCGGCCTTTTCAATCTTTCTGAACAGGGAAATATTTACACAAGGATTCAAAATCCCACTACTGATATTTTTGAGAAAAGAGTAGCTGCTCTGGAGGGCGGTAAAGCCGCTCTGGCTGTAGCTTCAGGCCATGCCGCTCAGTTCATAACTCTCACTACCATAGTACGTAAAGGAGAAAACCTTGTGACCTCCCCTTTTCTATATGGAGGAACATATAATCAGTTTAAGGTCACTTTTGCAGGCTTTGGCATAGAAGCCCGTTTTGCCAAAGATCTTGAACCGGCTTCATTTGAAGCATTAATAGACAAGAAGACAAAGGCCATATATGTTGAAACGGTAGGTAACCCCGGCTTTAATATTCCTGATTTTGAAGCTTTTGCCAAACTGGCCGGGAAATACGGGATACCTCTTATAGTTGATAACACATTCGGAGCTTGTGGTTATCTATGCCGTCCGATAGATTATGGTGCCAATATTATTGTTGAATCGGCCACTAAATGGATAGGAGGTCATGGTACCAGTATAGGAGGCGTTATTGTTGATGCCGGTAATTTTAACTGGAATAATGGTAATTTTGATGTTTTTACCGAACCTTCAGAAGGTTATCACGGACTGGTTTTCGGGAAGCAGTTTTCAGAACAATCGCCAGACGGGAATATTGCTTTTATTGTCAAAGCCCGTGTTGAAGGGCTTAGAGATCTGGGCCCTTCTATCAGCCCTTTCAATTCGTTTCTCCTTCTTCAGGGACTGGAGACATTGTCGCTCAGGATGGAAAGACATGTAACCAATACCATGGCTCTCGCCACATGGTTACAGAAACAGGACTGCGTTGAGAAAGTTAATTATCCGGGTTTGACTGGCAATCCTTCCTATGAAATGGCAAAAAAATATCTTCCCGCCGGAGCAGGAGGTGTGTTGAGTTTTGTTTTGAAGACCGACAGATCAAAAGCTGTCCGTCTGGTAGAACATTTTCAACTTGTAAGTCATCTGGCAAATATAGGAGATGCCAAAACACTTATCATTCAGCCATCCAGTACCACCCATGCCCAGCTTACTGATGAAGAGCAGCTGGCAGCAGGTGTGGAGCCTGGTCTTTTCCGTGTGTCAGTAGGCCTTGAACATATTGATGATATAATTAATGATTTTAAACAGGCCTTCAGTAAGGTTATTTAAAAACATGTAAGACATGACAAAGGATAAATTACAAATAGGTCTGTTCGGGTATGGCTGTGTGGGTCAGGGTCTGCATGATGTGCTGAACAGCAGCAAAGGCTTCAGGGCAGATATTGCACGGATATGTGTCAAAGATCCTTCGAAGAAAAGAAGAATACCAATGTCATATTTTACCTTTGAAGAAATTTCTGAATCTTTTATCAGTAATTCCTATAAATATTTGATAGGAATTATTAATCTTACCAGCCTTTTTCAACTGGGTGAAAGATTGAAAGACCTGGATGTTTTTATCATTAATACCGGACGTAAAGGGATAAACTGATGAAAAAAGAACTGGAGAGTATAATACTGGACAGGATACTGGTTCTCGATGGAGCAATGGGGACCATGATACAAAAATATAATCCGGATGAAACCGCTTTCCGGGGTGACTTATTCCGGGATCATCCTATGCCCCTGAGAGGTAACAACGACTTATTGTCGTTGACCAGTCCCGATATTATAAGAGAGATACATACCGCATATCTTGAAGCCGGAGCTGATATAATAACTACCAACACTTTTACGGCTAACAGTATCTCTCAGGCCGATTATGGTATGCAGGAACATGTTTATCAGATGAATAAACGTTCTGCGCAGCTGGCTAAAGAGGCTGTTTCCCTATTTGAGGGTAAGGAAGCAAAGGAGAGACATTTTGTAGCCGGCTCTATCGGTCCCACAAACCGTACTGCATCAATGTCTTCGGATGTGAACGATCCGGGTGCCCGTTCTGTCACTTTTGATGATCTTGTTCTTGCTTACTCTGAACAGGTTGCCGGCCTTATTGACGGAGGTGCCGATATCCTCCTGATAGAAACAGTTTTTGATGTCCTTAACTGTAAAGCAGCCCTTTTTGCAATAGATAATATCTTTGAGGAAAGAGGGGAAAGGCTTCCTGTAATGGTGTCAGTGACTTTAACCGATACAAGTGGCAGGACTCTTACGGGCCAGACTCTGGAAGCATTCATGATATCTGTTTCTCATTTCCCCCTTTTCAGTCTGGGATTGAATTGTTCTCTTGGAGCAGATCAGTTAAGGCCTTTCGTGGAAGAGTTATCGGCAAAGAGCAGATTTTTCGTCTCTGTTCATCCTAATGCAGGATTACCTAACCAGTTCGGAGAATATGATCAGACAGCTGAATATATGGCTTCTGTGACTGAAGAGTTTATGCAGGCAGGATGGGTAAATATTATCGGAGGTTGTTGCGGGACAACTCCCGGGCACATACAAAAAATTGCTGAAGCAGCGCGGAGATACGGCCCAAGAGTACCATCCAGGCCTGAAAAATATACCAGACTGAGCGGACTGGAACCACTGGTTATAACCCCTGAGACAAATTTCGTGAATATAGGGGAAAGGACCAATGTATCAGGATCATTGAAATTTGCAAGGCTGATAAGAGAAGAGAAATATGACGAAGCCTTGTCTGTTGCACGTAATCAGGTGGAAGGCGGTGCCCAGATAATAGATATATGTATGGATGAAGCAATGATAGATTCAGAAAAGGCAATGGTGAGATTTGTCAACCTCATCATGGCTGAACCTGATATAGCAAAGCTTCCTCTTATGATCGATTCATCCAAATGGGATGTTATCGAGTCGGCTCTTAAATGCATTCAGGGCAAATCGGTTGTTAATTCCATCAGTCTTAAAGAGGGAGAACAGGTTTTTCTCGATCGTGCCCTTAAAATAAGAAAATACGGTGCTGCAGTTGTAATAATGCTTTTTGATGAAAGAGGACAGGCCGACACTTTTGAAAGGAAAAAAGAAGTGGCAACAAGAGCCTGGCATCTCCTTGTCGATAAACTTGGCTTCAGTCCGGAAGACCTGATCTTTGATCCTAATGTACTGGCTATAGCTACAGGTATTGAAGAACACAATAACTATGCAGTTGATTTTATTAAGGCTACAGAATGGATAAAGAATAATCTTCCACATGCAAAGGTGAGTGGAGGAATAAGTAATCTTTCTTTCTCTTTCAGGGGATTAAACCAGGTACGGGAAGCTATGCATTCCGTCTTTCTGTATCATGCTATAAAGGCTGGTCTTGATATGGCCATTGTAAACCCCGGCATGTTGCAGGTATATAGTGAAATAGATAAGGAACTGTTACGCTTTACCGAGGATGTTGTGCTTAATAAGAGCAAAAATGCCACTGAGGCCCTGATAAAATATGCTGAAAGGCTTAAAACCGGGGAGAAGAGTGAACAGAAAAATGATGAATGGCGTTCGGTGCCTGTCACTGAACGTATAAGGCAATCGCTTATTAAGGGCCTGGATGAACATATTGAGGAGGATATAGAGGAAGCCCGTTCTCTTTTCTCAAGGTCACTGGATATAATTGAAGGTCCTTTGATGGGAGGTATGAATGAGGTAGGAGAGTTATTTGGATCCGGGAAGATGTTCCTGCCGCAGGTTGTAAAGAGTGCAAGGGTGATGAAAAAGGCTGTTACAAAACTGGCTCCTTATATTGAAGAGGAAAGCAAAGATACTGAGATAAAGACAGCAGGTAAGATCCTTCTGGCCACTGTCAGGGGTGATGTGCATGATATAGGGAAGAACATTGTGGCTGTAGTGCTGGGTTGCAGTAATTATGAGGTCATTGATCTTGGTGTGATGGTCCCTTCGGAAAAGATCATAGACACTGCTGTCAGAGAAAAGGTTGATTTTATTGGTCTGAGCGGACTTATCACCCCTTCGCTTGAAGAGATGGTGCATGTGGCATCTGAGATGGAACGGAGAAAGCTGGATATACCTCTTCTTATTGGGGGAGCTACTACCTCGGAGGTACATGCAGCAGTTAAAATTGCTCCGGAATATTCAAAGCCTGTGATTCATGTGAGAGATGCTTCAAAGGCTGCGGGTGTCCTCTCTTCGCTAATGAAAAATGATAATGCTGGTTATACAGTGTCGGTGAGAAATAAGTACAATAAGTTGTACCAGGATCACCAGACACGAAGAACAAACATAAAACTCCTGAGTATTGAAGAGGCCCGACATAACCGCCTTGTAACTGAATGGGACAAGATAACTATCCATTGTCCGGAAAAACCCGGACTGATAAGTGAAGAGTTAAGTGTTGAAGAAGTACTTGATTATATCGACTGGACTTATTTCTTTTATGCCTGGAAGATCACCGGACGATACCCGGAAATCTTTAATGATCCTGTCAGGGGAGAGGAAGCCAGAAAACTGTATGATGATGCACATGTATATCTGAAGAAAATTATTAATGACAGGCTGATCATCATAAAGGCTGTTTCGGGTCTTTTCCCGGCAGTGTCTGTCGGAGATGATGTGAAAGTGCTGTCAGACAGTGGGGATACCAAGGCTGTTTTCAGATTCCTCAGGAACCAGGAACAGAAAGAGAGAGGCGGTCCTAATCTGTCGCTCGCAGACTTCATCGCTCCTGAGGGATCAGGATTGACTGACTATATAGGGGCTTTTGTTGTTACCGCAAGGCCTGATGACAAAGCTGTGGAGAGCTACAGGGATGATGATTATAGTTCACTGATGATAAAGCTTATAGCTGACAGGCTGGCAGAAGCTGCTACGGAGTTTCTTCACCTTAAAATACGTAAATCTTACTGGGCTTATGTCCCAGGAGAAGATTTGACTACTGACGAACTTTTCAGAGTAAAATATACCGGTATACGTCCGGCTCCGGGATATCCTGCTTGTCCCGATCATACAGAGAAAAAGATAATCTTTGATCTGCTTGATGCAGAGAAGAAGGTGGGTGTTGGTTTGACTGAATCGTATGCAATGACACCTGTTTCATCGGTATGCGGATATATTTTTTCACATCCGCATTCGGCTTACTTCAATGTGGGAAAGATAGGGAATGATCAGCTTCAGGACTATGCAAAAAGAAAGGGAATAACAACAGAAGAGGCCGGTAAATGGCTGGCCCCGAATTTGAAATAATATATTATGAGTGTAATAGATAAGATTAAAAATGCAAAAAGACCACTTTTTACTTTTGAACTTCTGCCCCCTTTAAAAGGGCACAGTATTGACAGAGTTTATTCTGCAATTGACAGACTGATTGAGTTCGAACCAGCTTATATTAATTTCACATCACACAGAAATGAAATAGTATATACGGAAAGGCCTGACGGTCTGGTGGAGAAGAATATAGTAAGGAAAAGGCCCGGTACTATAGCTCTTGCAGCAGCAGTTAAGTATAAATATAATATCACTGTTGTACCACATGTACTTTGTGGAGGATTCACCAAGGAAGAAACAGAGAATGTACTCATAGAGATGAATTTTCTGGGTATTGATGATGTGCTGGCTCTGCGTGGTGATATGCAAAAGGGCAGCAGGATATTTATCCCTGAGAAGAACGGGCACAGGCATACCAGTGACCTTGTCGGTCAGATAGTCAATATGAACAGGGGAAGATATCTGGAGGAATCGCTGAAAGATAAATTTTCCACATCATTTTGTATTGGTGTAGCGGGATATCCTGAGAAGCATTTTGAAGCTCCAAACAGGCAGGTTGATCTTGAAAATCTTAAGCTGAAAGTGGAGGCAGGAGCCAGCTATATTGTAACCCAGATGTTTTTTGATAACAAAAAATTCTTCAGGTTCAGGGATGAATGTCGTAAAGCGGGTATTGATGTACCGGTTATTGCAGGCATTAAACCTGTTTCTGCCCTGAATGATATCAGGATGCTTCCACAGACTTTTCATATAGATGTTCCCAATGATCTTGTCAATGCGGTAAAGAAATGCACTAACGACGAAGAAGCCAGGGAGGTAGGCATAGAATGGGCTATTATGCAGTCAAAAGAGCTGATAAAAGAAGGTGTTCCGGGAATACATTATTATACTCTTGGCAGGTCGGATAATATTGCAAGGATAGTCAGGGCTTCATTTTAAAAGCCTTTTTGATCCTGTCAACATAATCGGTTTTTTCCCAGGCAAAGAACTCAACCTTTTTCTTCCAGGCTTGTTTGCCGTTATTATTGACAGGTCTGGGTTTACTGCCGGGAACCTCGTAATAAACTTCCACTTCTTCAACTGTACATTCCCTGCCGAAGTGACCGTATGAGGCTGTCTTCAGGAAAACAGGATTTTTCAGGCCGAACCGTTCAACAATTGAGTAAGGTCGCAGATCAAACAGTTCACCTGCTTTCTGGATTATCTGTTCGTCAGTAAGTTTATTCCCCTTACTGTCGGTGACATGGGCTGTGCTATAGGTGTTAAGGTAGAGACCTACAGGCTGAGCTACACCTATAGCATAAGCAACCTGTATGAGAGCCTTATCACATACCCCTGCTGCAACAAGGTTCTTGGCCATGTGGCGGGCAGCATAGGCAGCTGATCTGTCTACTTTCGACGAGTCTTTACCTGAAAATGCACCTCCTCCGTGAGCTCCATGGCCTCCGTAAGTATCAACAATGATCTTGCGTCCTGTCAGGCCTGTATCGCCATGAGGCCCTCCTATAACAAATTTACCTGTAGGATTGACAAGTAAACGGGTGTTGTCGGAGAAGAGTTTACGGACAGAGGGGGAGAGGGATTTTTTTACTCTGGGAATGACAATGTTACGGATATCTTCATATATCCTGTCGTGCATAGCTTTATCAGCAGTTTTCCGGGAAGCCGGAGTGTCTTTTTCCGGGAGAATAAACTCATCATGCTGTGTGCTGATGACAATAGTGTCTATCCTGACAGGATTATCATTATCGTCGTATTCAACAGTTACCTGAGATTTTGCATCAGGCCTGAGATATTTCATGACTTTTTTGTCATGCCGTATGGCAGCCAGCTGTCTGAGAAAGAGATGTGACAGCTCACTGCTCAGGGGCATTAAGTTATCCATCTCGCGACAAGCATATCCAAACATCATCCCCTGATCTCCTGCTCCCTGCTCTTCAGGTTTTTCCCGTACAACACCCTGGCGGATGTCAGGTGATTGTTCATGGATAGTGGATATAACGCCACAGGATTCAGAATCGAAACGGTATTCCGCTTTGGTGTATCCTATATCACGAAGGACCTGCCGTGCAGTATCCTGTACGTCAACCCATCCTGTTGTTTGTACTTCCCCACCACAGACCACAAGGCCTGTGGTTACAAATGTTTCACATGCAACTTTTGAATCGGGGTCCCATCTGAGAAATTCGTCCAGCAAAGCATCAGATATCTGATCGGCAACTTTGTCAGGGTGACCTTCAGAGACTGATTCGGAAGTAAATAAATATGCCATATTGGTAAGTTTGAAATATTTAAAATATTTATATAAATACCTGAAGTATTATAAGTTAATTATATCACTTAAACACCTGATGAGAAAATTGGTTGAAAAGAAAAGAGGAAGTAGCGTTTTAGCATTTTTTTCCTGTGGTTGCAATCAGCACAAATCTTTCCACCAGATGATACAGGAACAAAGGAAATAAAAAAAAAGCAGAAACGAAAGATTAACCTTTTGTTAAATGTCTGAAAACCTCTTCAAGAGTCTTCTCTTCCTTAAGAAGAGACAAGACAGTAAGATTGTTTTTTACGGCATAATTAAAGATTGCCGGCCTTATATCTTCTTCTCCCTCTGCCTCAATGAGCCATATATTATCTTTTACCATGCGTGCTTCAGTAACAGCAGGTATTTTTAACAGATCACCAGTGATTGTCTCTCTGTCAAATTCCACCCTTATGATCTGTTTATGTGAAAACTGTCTGGAATAGATTTTCTTTTTCTCGTCATCGGCAATAATAATCCCTTTATCGATTATTATTATTCTGTCGCATATAGCTTCTGCTTCCTGCATAATATGTGTTGAAAGCATAACGGTTTTTTCTTTCCCTGCTTCTCTTATCAGGTTTCTTATCTCAACCACCTGGTTAGGATCAAGTCCTGTTGTGGCCTCATCGAGGATAAGAACATCCGGATCGTGTATTAAAGCCTGGGCGAGGCCCACTCTTTGTCTGTAACCCTTTGAAAGGGATCCTATCTTTTTGTTTTGTTCGATGCTTAGTCCGGTTATTTCTATTATATCGTTGATCCTTTTTTTAACTGAAGATCTCATTTTATAAAGAGAAGCCACAAAACCCAGATATTCTCTGATATACATCTCGGGGTAGAGAGGGTTATTTTCCGGTAGATAGCCTATTTTTTTCCTGATTTCGGTATTATCCGATGATGTTTCTATTTCGTTAACAAAAACAGAACCGGAAGAAGCAGGGATATAACCTGTAATTATTTTCATCATGGTTGATTTACCTGCTCCGTTAGGGCCCAGAAATGCTACTATTTCACCGGTGTTTATCCTGAAAGACACGTTGTCGAGAGCTTTCTGAAGTCCGTACAGTTTTGTTACTCCATTTACTACTATTGACATGTAAGGCAGATGTTGTAATATTTCAAATGCTAAAATAGCATTTATTAAGTTAAGGAGTAACTATTAAAAAGATTTGGTCATTTTCAGGGGCATTTATAATTTTGGTAAGCATTAAGAAAACCCTTTGTATATGGAAAACCAGGTAATGATTCTGACGGTGATGATTATTTATATTGGTTTGTTGGTTGCCTGGGGGCTTTTTCAGGGAAGGAGGGTAAAGACGGGGGATGAGTATGCAATAGCGGGCCGCAGGTTACCGGGATGGGTAGCTGCATTATCGGAGAGAGCGACGGGCGAGTCATCATGGGCATTGCTGGGTCTTCCGGGAGCAGCTTATGCTACAGGATTAACAGAGATATGGACTGCTGCCGGATGTGTTACAGGAATTATCTTTGCATGGATACTTATCGCCCGGAGACTGAGGGATGAAGCAGAGAAATATGAAGTCTCAACCTTTACACAATATCTTGAAGCAAAGCATGGAGATACAGGAAGGAAGCTGAAAATTGTATCGGGCATGGCTATTGTTTTCTTTTTCTTCTTTTATGTTGGCGCCCAGTTTCTGGGAGGAGGCAAGACCCTCCATTCTTTATTTGGCATTGACCCTGGTATAGGTGTTATTCTGACTGCGGCAATAATAATTCCCTATACTGTTTATGGAGGATTCAGGAGTGTGGTTTATACCGATGTTGTCCAGGCTGTTGTTATGATAATCACTCTCATCATCGGTCCCATAGCTGGAATTATATATCTCAGAAACAATCCCGGGGTATATGCATCAAATATATCAGAGGCGCTGGCAATGTCGGGAGATTCTTATTCGTCACTTACCGGGATGGCCGGAGGATTTGTGGCAGGACTGGTGATTGTGGGGGGCTTTAGCTGGTTTTTTGGTTATCTGGGGGGACAGCCACAGTTAAGTATCAGATTTATGGCGATAAAAGATGTGAAAAATGCTGTGAAAGCCCGTAATATTGGTATTATTTGGACAATAATAGCTTATACGGGAGCATTGATGATAGGTTGGATAGGCCTCGCAATATTTGGTCCCACAGGCCTTAGTGATCCTGAATATGTAATGCCTGACGTGATTTTAACACTCTTCCATCCCGCCCTGGCAGCTATCCTCATTACCGGAGCTATTGCAGCCATGATTTCGACAGCAGACTCATTGTTGATCCTTTCTGCAACTGAGTTATCCGACAGTGTGTTGAGAGGCAGGAAAAATTCCTCAGAGTCGGACAGAAAGAAATACAGTTCCCTCAAAAAGCATCGTATCACCACAGCTGTGCTGGCTGTTGTTGCTCTGGGCTTGTCGTATCTGACACCTTCAAAACTGATATTTACCATTGTGAGTTATGTATGGGCCGGTATAGGATGTACTTTTTCCGTAGTCATCCTCCTTACACTCTTCTGGAAGAAATATAATGGAAGAGCTGCTCTTATTACCGTAATATCGGGTATACTCTTTACTATTATCTGGATAAGCGGAGGCTATGAACAACATTACAGGGTAACAGAGTCACAGCTTGATTTTCTTGTGAGAAATGAGATTATAAATCAGGAAGAGGAAACACATCTTTTATCTCTGGAAGGGAAAAAATTCGTAAGCAATGCGAAATTTGAGCTCGCTTTAAGGGATAATATAGGAGCAGATACCGAAGCAGATAAAATAACTGTTTTATCCACTTCTTTTATCAGTAAGGGGATACCTGCAAGACTGACTACCTTTCTGTTCTGTCTGCTTGTAGCAGTATTATGCACTTGTCTTTTCCCGGGTTGCCGGAGAGAAGACTCCGGAGTTAATCCCCCCAGCCTCCCATGAACTGACTGCTCTTGGTAAAGGAAGCTCTCGGATTAACACAGCAGACAGGTATCTTCGAACTGTTGGCAATGATGTATTGTTCCGATGCACCAAGCATGTAATCGGCGAAACTGATGTTTTTTGTTGTTACAATAAGAATAAGATCAGCATTCATTTTCTGTGCAAAATCGATTGTCTGCTGAGCAAAATTCCCTTTTGGAACCTCATGGACTTCATATTCGATATTATTCTGGATAAGATATTTTATCGAGAAAGACAGGTTGATTTTTGTTCTTTTGCTAAGGCTTTTATCAGAAGTAGAAGCAACAAGTATATGAACTTTAGAGTCGAAATATTTCCCCATGTATATAGCCATTTTAGTCTTTTCCTTATTCTCTCTTCTGAAATCAACAGGGAAAACAATGTTATGATATCTTCCATGATCCGGTGGAGGATCCTGAACAACGATGAAAGGTACTTTTGATCTGACCAATACTTTAAGAGCCCAGCTGCCGGTAAGCTTTTGCATACCTTTTATCCCATGGGTTCCCATAACGACCAGGCTTGCATCTTTCTCATTGACAAATTCAGCTATGGAGGTAAAAATAGTTCCTTTGGCTATATGAGAAGCAATCTGAATATTATATTTCTTTCCATTTTCATCGGCAACATGCTGAAGCAGAATCTTTTTTTCACCAAGAACATTTTTTTTGATACCCGGATCCACTATATGGAGAAGACTGATGCTGTCCCCAACCATACGGCTGATCTTAACTGCATGTTCAAGTGCATTTTCTGCGACGGGAGTGAAATCCCACGGTACTACAATAATTTTCTGATTATCTTCCATAGCTGATCTCTTTACAAATAATACCAAATGTATTTAGTTTTTGATAAATTTCAAACCGTTAAGATAGTGAAAACGTATTTTTTAGAAATAGATTATAAAAAATGCACTCTTTTGCTCAAAAATAATGCCATATATGAATAAAAGAGAACCATATTCTCTTAAGCGATCAACAATTTATTATTTTTGCATGAAAAATTTGCAGAACTTATATAAACAAAGCTACGTTTGTTGTTTGCCGGTATCTGAGACAGCCTTTACAGATGTTGTTCTTATATTTGGGGCACAGCAATAAGTTAAACATTTAACAGGAAATGAAACGGATCAAAATCAAGGAATTATTATCATCTACAGAGAAGGGAAAAGAAGTGCTTGTCAAGGGTTGGGTAAGGACAAAGCGTGGGAGTAAAAATATTATTTTCATTGCACTCAATGATGGTTCAACGATTAATAATATTCAGGTTGTTGCTGATGTTTCCTTGTTTGATGAAGAGCTGGTTAAAGACATTACCACCGGGTCCTGTCTTTCTGTAAAGGGCATTCTGGTTGAGTCTGAAGGGAAAGGACAGAATGTGGAGATACAGGCATTATCAATTGAGCTTTATGGTACCTGTGATCCGGAGACCTATCCTCTTCAGAAAAAGGGCCATTCAATGGAATTCCTGAGGGAGATCGCACATCTTCGACCCAGAACCAATACTTTCGGAGCCGTTCTTAGGATAAGGCATGCCATGGCCTTTGCAATACATAAGTATTTCAATGAAAGAGGTTTTTACTATCTTCATACCCCTGTCATAACAGGTAGTGATGCAGAAGGGGCAGGTGAAATGTTCCATGTGACTACCCTTGATCTGACAAATATCCCTTTAAAAAAAGACGGATCAGTGGATTTTTCTGAGGATTTTTTTGGTAAACAGACGAATCTCACTGTATCAGGCCAGCTGGAAGGTGAACTGGGAGCTCTTGCTCTTGGAGAAGTATATACCTTTGGACCCACATTCCGTGCAGAGAATTCAAATACCCCCCGTCATCTGGCCGAATTCTGGATGATAGAACCGGAAATGGCTTTTTATGACCTGACAGATAATATGGATCTGGCAGAAGATTTTCTGAAATATCTTATAAGGTATGCTCTGGAAAACTGCAGAGAAGATCTTACTTTCCTCAATAATATGATAAATAAAGGTCTTCTTGATCGTTTACAGTTTGTTATCTCAAATGATTTCGTCAGGCTGACTTATACTGAAGCCGTAGAGATACTCGAAAAAGCAAGTAGAAAATGGGAATATCCTGTCGGATGGGGAAGAGATCTTCAGGCTGAACATGAGAGGTATCTGGTTGAAGAACATTTTGAAAAACCGGTCATCCTTACCGATTACCCGAAATCGATCAAGGCTTTTTATATGAAGCAGAATGATGACGGGAAGACCGTACGGGCTATGGATGTTCTGTTTCCGGGTATAGGAGAAATTATCGGAGGATCACAGCGTGAAGAGGATTATACCAGATTACTAAACCGCATCCGCGAACTGGGTCTCCCGGAAAAAGATCTCTGGTGGTATCTTGAAACAAGGAAATTCGGAACAGCCCCTCACAGCGGCTTCGGTCTGGGCTTTGAAAGAATGATAGTATTTATTACCGGTATGGCCAATATACGTGATGTGATACCTTTCCCAAGAACACCAAAAAATGCGGAATTTTAAATTGGCTGTCCTCATTTCTTAACTGCAAAGAATAAATGTTAAAGCAGAAACTGCAACAGAAATTATTACAAAAGCTTTCACCCCAGCAAATTCAAATGATCAAATTGCTGGAGGTGCCTACTTTGCAGATTGAACAGAGAATAAAAAAAGAGCTTGAAGACAACCCGGCTCTTGAAGAGGGCAGTGACGAAGAAAATGTGTCACAGGAAGAACCGGAAGAAGAAGAATATGAGGATAAAGACAAGGATCAGGATGAATTTACTCTTGATGATTATATGGAAGATGATGATATTCCTGATTACCGTCTTCAAACAAATAATTACAGCCGGGATGATGACAGAAAAGGCGAAATACCTTTTTCTGCCGGATCATCTTTTCACGAACATCTGGAATCACAATTCCATCTGAGAGACATAACAGAAAGACAACTTATCCTCGGGGAATTCATTATTGGGAATATTGATGAGGATGGATATTTGAGACGCGAACTATCAAGTATAGTGGATGACCTTGCTTTTCTTCAGAATATCACTGCAACGGAAGCAGAGCTTGAAGAGGTGCTGGCTGTTATTCAGGATCTGGATCCGGCAGGAGTAGGGGCAAGAGATCTCAGAGAGACACTGTTACTCCAGCTAAAGAAAAAAGACCTTTCACACAAACCTCTGGAACTGGCATACCTGATCATTGATAATTATTTTGAAGAATTCTCCAAAAAGCATTATGACAAGATCATTACAAGAATGGATATCAGCGAACAGGATCTTAGAACAGCTATTGATGAAATACTTAAGCTGAATCCCAAACCCGGAGGTATTTATAACGATCCTTTCAGCAGAATTGCTCAGCCTATCATACCCGATTTTATTCTGGAACATTCCGAAGAGGGTTTTGACCTTCACCTTAATTCACGTAACCTTCCCGAATTACGACTTAGTACATCATATAACCAGATGCTTAAGACTTATAGCAGGAATAAATCAAGCAGTAAGGAGATGAAAGATACGGTTATGTTTGTAAAACAGAAAATCGAATCTGCCAAATGGTTTATCGATGCTATTAAACAAAGGCAGAACACTCTTCTGCTTACTATGAATGCAATACTGGAATACCAGAACGATTATTTTATTGATGGAGATGAGACTAAATTAAAACCTATGATACTCAAAGATGTTGCAGAGATGACAGGTCTGGATATCTCCACTGTATCAAGAGTTGCTAACAGTAAGTATATACAAACACATTTCGGTATTCTGCCACTTAAGTTTTTCTTTTCTGAAGGACTTCAGACGGATAGCGGAGAAGAGGTGTCCACAAGAGAGATAAAGAGGATATTACAGGATTGTCTGGATAATGAAGATAAGAGAAAACCATTGACAGACGAAAAACTAACAGCCATACTTCAGGATAAAGGGTATCAGATAGCACGACGTACTGTAGCCAAATATCGTGAACAATTGAATATACCGGTAGCACGGTTAAGAAAGGAAGTATAATGACGGAGAATAATAAAAAATCATACGGACCTCTGCTTGCAAAAATAATATCTGTGGTTTTTCACCCTATTCTGATGCCTCTTTACGGGTTGCTGGTTATCTTTTTTGCTCCGACAATACTTGCTTACCTCCCTCCGGCTGCCAAAAGGATACTCTTTTTAATAGTGCTGATTGATAATGTAATTGTACCTCTTTCTCTAATGCCATATCTGAGATACAGGAATATAATCACGTCATGGGCTATAAGCGAAAGGAAGGAGAGAGTTCTGCCTTTGATCATAACTTCGTTATTGTATGCTTTTACTGTATATCTTCTGCATAGATTCAGTATACCGTTTTTTATCAAATCATTCACTCTTGCCACATTAATCGTGTCAGTATCGTTAACTTTAGTGAATTTCCGGTGGAAAATATCTATCCATTCTGCAGGTATGGGAGGACTTATATCTTTTATTGTAGTCCTCTCACTGAAGATGCATGTATCACTTATTGGCTGCCTTCTTGGGGCTGTACTACTGGCAGGTGTGGTAATGACTTCAAGGTTGTATCTTAAGTCCCATACTCCGGCAGAGGTATGGTCAGGCTTTTTCCTGGGTCTGCTGGTATCAGGTGCTGTGCTTGTGATCCTCTAGCAGTTCTGTGAGGGTTTCCTCAAATAACTTACGACTCTGTTCAATGATCTCATCTCTCTGTGAAATATCTGTCTTTTCAGAAAATAGAAAAGAGTCAATATCTTTTTGCAGAACACTGGTGAACCAGCCTTTTTCCGATAAATAGGCTGCAAGATATTCCTGTTCTGTCTGTCCGGGAGTGGGTATAAGTATACCACTGCATCCCAGACTGATAAGTTCCATAATAGTGGTGTACCCGGCCCTGGCTATTACCTGGTCACTTCCTGTAATAATCTCTTTCATCGCAGCTGCAGGTAAATGATTATACCAGATAATATTCCCTTTCCGGACTTCCTTTGCAGCTTCCCCGGGTTTCCCTCCAAGTATTACTGTCACAGGTTGTCTGTCAATAAATATTCCTGATAGCTTTTCCTGCAGGATCTCAGACTGGGGAGAAGGTCCCGAAATAATTACGGTGTTATGACTGAAACGACAGGGCTCTTTACTATGGGCTATGCCCTGTGTGGTAAATCGCGACAAGATACCGATGAATCTTGTATTTGATGGCAGCTTGCCCGTATGTGACAGTCTGCCGGATATATTAAGATGACCCGGCAGATCGGGAATAAAACAGTAATTATATTTCTTTATTATTGCCCTGTGTAGTAATATGCCTGCAAATTCCATGAACCGAAACAGCTTCGGCATAGGAATAACGATCATGTGCGTAAGATAAACAGTTATTATATCGTTATTCCATAATCCGAAACGGTTGTCGCTGATAAGTATATCAATCTCGTATGCCGTCTTCTGCTTGAAAAAAAAAAAAAGTTCTCTGATAATATG
>ERZ795048.850-NODE-850-length-30230-cov-7.162287_pt1 | contig 30230 bp, 36 predicted proteins | sample MGYA00375132_ERZ795048 | MGnify/ENA primary metagenome ERZ795048 (study PRJEB30177, sample SAMN05720225) | activated sludge metagenome | isolation source: Anaerobic digester | place: Hong Kong | collected 2014-12-17 ... | reverse complement strand
TACGATAGAGGTAATATATGCGAGAAAGATTCCGCCGCGGTACTTCTGACGGGTGTAAAGTCGGTTCAGACATGGCATACTCCCGAAACGCTGTACGATTTCTACGACATAAAAGGTATTGCGACCCGGCTGCTGAATGACCTGAATGTCCGTTCATTCGAATTCTCAAATAAGAACATTCCCGCATATTTCGATGCAAGTCAGGCTTTGAACATCATCGCAGGAGGAGAAACAAGAGGTACTTTCGGTCTCATATCGAAAGAAACGGCAGCTGTTTTCGAGATCAGGCAGCCTGTTTTCTGTTTCGAAGCCTCATTTGAACAGATAAAAGCTATGCTGTATTCATCAAGTTCGGTGCTGAGGGAACTTTCAAAATACCCTAAAGTAATAAAAGATATATCTGTTCTTATGCCTGTTTCAGACAGCGCGGATAAAGTAAAAGAGCAGATAATAAAGATATCGGGAAATATTCTGGAAGATGTGTACGTCGCCGACATATACAAAGGAGAACAGGTGGGCAGCGGAAAGAAATCATACACTTTCAGAATGTCTTTCCAGTCTTATGAAAAAACACTGAGCGACAAAGACATAGAAAAGCTTCTCAATAAGATAATTAACGGTCTGAAAAATGACCTTCAACTTGAAATAAGATAGAGGATGCGCCTTATGGATTATAATGACATTAAGGAAAAGATCACCCTTGCCGCAAAAAAGATCAAACAGCTCCAGGGGGAACTCAAAGAAAAAGACTCGAAAATAGACGATCTTAAAGACGAGATCTCCATTCTCAGGAAAGAGAATAAAGAAATTCTTGAGGATAACGAAAAGATCAAAAAAGAGAACGAGAAGCTGTCGAAAGATAATCAGAAAGTAGTAAGCGAGATAGAGGACAAACTCGCGGAACTGGACGCTTTGTTCGCAGATGACGAACCTGAAGAAAAACCGAAAAACGCAAAAAAAGAGGAAAAAAAGGAAGAGAAGAAAAAGCCCGAAGAGAACACAGATGTTGAATCTGAGCTTGAAGAGCTGAATAAACTTCTGTAAAATCCGTATATGACATCGTCGTTCAAAGTAAATATTCTCGGCGAGGAATTTTCCGTCAGAGTAAACACCGATCAAGATGATTACACAAAAGATGTAGTGAATCATGTGATCGAAAAGATGGAGGAGGTCAAGAACGCTACTAATGAAAATTCGACAAAAAGAATAGCGGTTCTCGCGGCCCTCAACATTACTGCGGAATTTCTGAAACGCGACCGTTCATACAGAGACAATTTAAAAGATATAGAGAAGATCCTCGGCGATATAGGACTCTGATGAATTAATCCGTTCCGGCTCATTAATGTAGTAGTACCAAAAATAAAAATAAGGGTTTCGTAGATGATATACTGTAACATAATGCCTCCTCCGATGAAAAACTCGGCCCTTTTCAGGGTAGTGGACTATGAAAATACGGTTGAAGCGATCCCCAACTTACCAAGGTAAGATGCTTCTACTTTAACTGAGCCGGACATTTATTTACTTTCATACGACATCAAGATCATATTTAATATAAATCAAGGAGTATTTAAATGACACCGTACATCTATTTGCTGATATCCCTCCCGGTCGGGATCCTGACCGGAGTTCTATTTTTTAAATGGAGAACTGAAAGCAAGATAGGAAGAGCGAAGAACCACGCGGAACAGATAAGGTCGGAAGCAAGAAAGGAAGCTGAAGTAATTTTAAAGGACGCGCAGGCTAACGTTCTGAAAGAAGAGATCAAACTCAAAGATCAGTTATCGAAGGAAAAGGACAAGTTCGAAGATGAGATAAGAAAAAAAGAGAACGAGATACACAAGGAACAGCTTCAGCTCAAAGACAAGGAAAATTCCATCAAGCAGCAGATGGATGAAATGCAGAAAAAGGAAAAGGAGCTCAAGAGCAAGGAACAGTCCGTAGAGGACAGAAAAAGACACCTCGAGACTAAAATGGAGGAAGTCGACCAGAAGCACAAGGAAGCTCTTGAAAAGCTTCAGAAGATATCCGGACTAACCAAAGAAGAAGTGATCGAAGAGCTTAAAAGCCAGCTGATAAGCGATGCTAAGAACAGCGTAGCCAAGATCGTTAAGGACATTAAGGATCAGGCAAGGGACACCGCGGATAAGGAAGCTAAGAACATTATCGTCAATGCGATACAGAGAACAGCCGCCGACCACAGCGCCGACACAACGCTCTCAGTCATCAACCTTCCCAACGACGATATAAAAGGAAGGATCATCGGCAGAGAGGGAAGGAACATCAGGTCTTTCGAGCAGGCGACCGGTATCGAAGTGATCGTTGACGACACGCCGGGTGCGGTAGTTCTTTCAGGCTTCGATCCGTACAGAAGAGCCATAGCAAAGAACGTGTTTGAAAGGTTTATTCAGGACGGAAGGGTCCACCCGGGCAAGATAGAAGAGATAGTTGAAAAATCAAAGAAAGAGCTTGAAAAAGAGATCAAAGAGCTTGGAGAGAATACATGCATGGACCTGTCGATTCACAACCTTCATCCCGAACTGATCAAGCTTATAGGAAGGCTGAATTACAGGACCAGCTACGGCCAGAACGTTCTTCTGCATTCCATTGAGTGCGCTAAGCTCTGCGGGCTCATGGCTGCGGAACTGGACTATGACGTGAAGCTCGCTGTCAGGGCGGGGCTTCTTCATGACATAGGAAAGGCTATCGACCAGTACCAGGAAGGAACTCATGTTGAGCTTGGTATCGAACTGGCAAAAAAATATAAGGAACACAAGATAATAATAAACGCCATTGCAGCTCACCATGAGGACGCTCCGATAATGCACCCGATCGCCGCTCTGGTCATGGCCGCAGACGCGATCTCGTCATCGCGTCCCGGCGCAAGAAGGGAGACGCTGGGCAACTACCTGCAGCGCCTTGAAAAACTCGAAGCGGTAGCCATGGGTTACGACGGCGTGACCAAGTCATACGCAATACAGGCCGGCAGAGAGATCAGGGTTCTTGTCGAGAACGAGCAGGTGGACGACGCCAGAGCCGACATGCTCGCAGGCGACATAGCTGAACAGATTCAGAACGAAATGAAATATCCCGGCCATATAAAAGTGACCGTAATAAGGGAATACAGAGCAAGCAGTATAGCAAAATAAGGATAAAATGGAAACCAGGATACTTTTCATTGCCGACGTTGTCGGAGAACCGGGAATGAACATTCTCGAAAAAGCGATGCCGAAACTCCGTATGCAGTACAAACCGGACCTCGTGATCGTCAACGGCGAGAACACGAGGGCGGGCAAAGGCCTTTCCGAAGGGCTTGCGAAAAAATATACACAGCTCGGGATAAACGTGATAACAAGCGGGAACCACATCTGGGATTTCGCGCAGTTCCACAACACGCTTAACAATCCCGCCTACAATTTTATCATCCGGCCTATGAACTATCCGGAAGGGGTCCCCGGGCGCGGTTATTTTGTTGCGGAGGCATCCAACGGCGCAAAGATCTGCGTAATAAACCTTCAGGGCAGGACATTTATGGCTCCTATCGACTGCCCGTTCAGGAACATCAGGGAATTTATTTCGAAAATGAATTCTCAGGCAAAGATAACATTCATTGACTTTCATGCGGAAGCGACGGCGGAAAAGATAGCCATGGGAAGATTTCTGGACGGATACGCCACGGCAGTCGTCGGTACTCACACTCATGTCCAGACCGCCGATGAGGAGGTTTTGCCAAAGGGCACTGCGTACATTACTGATGCAGGAATGACCGGGCCTTTTGACGGAGTGATCGGCATGAAGACTGAGACGGCTCTGAACAGATTCAGGTTCCAGACCCCTTTTAAATATGAGTGCGCGGAAAATGACAGCAGGTTCAACGGAATACTAGTTACGGCCGATTCAGATACAGGCAAAGCGTTGTCTATAGAGAGGATCAGCTTTAAAGAGAACGAAATATAATAAACAGGAGGTATTATGAAAAGAGCGGCGCTTTATGTGACCTTCCTCGTTCCTTTTCTGTTCGGAATGAGCCTTTTCAGCGGAGACCCTGAAATACCTGCAGGAGAAAAAGCAATGCAGAGAACTGCGTCGGAAAGCAACAACATATTCATGATCAAGACTTACAAACTGCTTACGGAAGAAGACAAAAACATTTTCATTTCGCCGTTCAGCATATCGTCAGCACTCGCCATGACCTATGCGGGATCGGCCGGGAAAACCGAAGAGGAGATGGGATCTGCCCTTGAATTTCCAAAAAACGACGAACAGTTCCATGAGAATTTCGGCGGTCTGACAAACGCGATCAACGATGTTTCGGGAAAAGGCGACATACAGCTTACAATAGCCAACAGCTTATGGCTTGCCGAGGGATACAAATTCCTTGATTCATTCCTGAAAACTAATAAGACTCATTATAAAACCGAGATGACCAATCTGAATTTTGCCGATTCAGAAAAGTCGAGAAAGACGATCAACGACTGGGTAGCTGATAAAACGAAAGACAAAATAAAAGAACTTATCCCTCAAGGCATACTTGATGCGCTGACAAGGCTCGTGCTGACAAATGCCGTTTATTTTAAGGCTGAATGGGCTGATCAGTTCAAGAAAGGAAATACTCAGCCGTCTGAATTTTTCACTTACAGCGGTACTGTCAATGCCGATCTGATGAACATAAAAAAGAGATTCTCATATATGGAGAACGATGAACTTCAGTTCCTTGAAATGCCTTATAAGGGAAATGACGCTTCAATGTATATACTGCTCCCCAGGAAAAAAGACGGCCTTAAAGATATTGAGAAGAAGCTGACATGGGAAGATATAGAAAAATACACGAACTCGATGTATTCAAAAGAGGTCGATGTTCATTTTCCGAAATTCACGATGTCGCTGGAGTACGAACTAAGCCAGCTTTTGACAAAACTCGGAATGAAAGCGGCTTTTACGAAAGGCGCGGATTTTTCGAAGATGACAGGCAACAAAGAACTTTATATCTCGGCCGTAATTCACAAGACCTTCATTGATGTGGACGAGGCAGGGACCGAAGCTGCGGCGGCGACTGCGGTAGTGATGAGAATGAAATCCGCGATGCCCGATCCTGAATTCGCGGTATTTAAGGCCGATCACCCATTCTTTTATTTCATAAAGGAGAAAAGTACCGGAACGGTTCTGTTCGCGGGCAGGGTTATCGATCCTGCAAAAAAATAATGCCCGGTAAATGGAACAGAAATACTGCTTTCGGGAAGATGCTTTTGAGCATAGGGATCCTCAATCTGATCGTAAGGATCAGCACGCCTGCGGATATGGCGGTCTCATTTTTTTTTCTGGCCAGAGGCGGAACATTGCTGAAAGACAAGAAATGGCCGAAAGATGAGATCTGGAACAAAACACTCGCGATATCGGGGATCATCTGGCCTCTTTTCAAGCTTTTCTGGATCAGTTCTTATATGTCTGATAAAATGATAGAAGCCTCGAACGGAACACTGGATAAACTTAACATTATGACTTCGAGCGCGATTTTTCTGGTCCCCGCGATCATCATATCAATTACAGCTTACATTAAACTTAAAAACCCAAGACCTGAAAATGACTGAATTAAGACCGCAGAAAAAAGACAGATCGAACCTTATCCGATTCGCAAATGATAACGAAACTGTGATAAGCAGGCTGCCGGATAATTACAGCGGGTATTTTAAAGACATGCCGGAACTCATTTCTGCCGAAGACTGGATCGAAGCCTTTAAAAATGACAATGATATCATAACAATTGATGTCCGTTCCGAGTCGGAATTCGCCGAAGACCATCTTCCCGGCGCGATCAGTTTTCCGGTGCTTGATGATATCGAGCGCGACGAGGTCGGATTTTTATTCAAACAGGTCTCGCCTAAAGCCGCGCTGTACAGGGCACTTCAGGCCGCCGACGCCAAGATGGATAGGATCAAAGCCTTCTGTGATAATCTGAAGCCGAAGAACATTTATGTTTACTGCTGGCGCGGCGGAGGCAGGAGCAGCGCAGCCTGTCACTATTTTGAACAGTTCGGGATGAACTGTACAAAAATAGAGGGCGGGTATAAAGCTTACAGGCATGAAATTTATAAACTATTCTACGAAGACCCGTCCAGCCTGAAATTCGCAGTGCTTTCAGGCCTGACAGGCTGCGGCAAGACGGAGATCATCGAGCACCTGACCGGAAAAGTCCCCGTCTTCGACATAGAAAAGGCCGCCGGGCACGCTTCAAGCCTTTTCGGACACATCCGCTTCGAGGTCAAAACCAATAACATTCCGCAGAGCCAGCTTCAGTTCGAGAACAGGCTTTTTGAACAGATCATCACTTCACCTGACAGATCGCTACCGTTCATCACGGAAAGCGAAAGCAAACGCATATCAAAATTCAACATCCCGGACAGGCTTTACGATAAACTTCTCGATTCACCCGTGATCGAGATCGTCTCAGACCTGCCTAAACGAATTGAACGCATAAAAGCGGAATATTTTTCCGATGGGATCGAAAGAGCTTATAAGACAGTCGAAAATTCCGAATTTCTGCATAAAGTTCTCGGCCGCGAAAAGATAAATGACCTTCTGCACCTTCTTAAAAGCGGCAGGATCGACGAATTCTGCGAATGGTTCTTAACCGAATATTACGATAAGAGATATGCAACCAGGTTTAAAAATATCATCGCTCAGGTAGAGCATAAAGAGCTTGAACAAGCGGTTGTAGAAATAAAAACGATTTACTCTGCAAATAAAAACTAAACTTATTTAGAAAGTCCTAATATTTTATCATATTCGTCTTTTTTTAGGGGACAGTCCATAAATCTATCAAAATTATCAATGCTTAATTTTAGTTGTTCAGCAATAGACTGATATGTTTTTGGAGGCAAATCTTTCCTTCCTTTTGAAACAGTTATCCTACAAATTTTTTTGTTATCGTATTTATACCATCCGTTAAACTCTTTTGAAGATCTGAATTCAATATCCAATTTATTTTCGCATCGTTTTTTAACGTCTTGAGTATTGTATTTACTATTATTCATTAAGACTAACGCTTTTTTGTAACTATAGAATTCAAATATTTTTTATGCTTCAACCATTCTGGAGAAAAATCATCGTCAGACTGCAAATCTTCATAAAGGGATTCAATCTCATACTTTAAATTCTTAACTGCTTCTTCCCGGTTTTCTCCGCATGCATAAAGCGGTAATGTTTTCGTTTTGGCAAGATAATGTATTTCGTCATACTCTACAGTAATTTCAATGGCATTATTTAGCTTATATTTAATTAAAGAATCAATTTTTGAATAATTTGAACATAACAAGCTCATACTTGTACCGCTTGAAATGATACTATTATGCTTTAAATAAGGCGAATTAGTGCATGAAGAATTTAATAGCCTGTCAATAATTACTCTTTCATGTGTCTTTGTTGAAGAATCGTGATAAATTGGCATTTAATTCCTCTATTTATCTTTCTTTTTTATTTCATTAAGCTTATTAACTTTTTCTTGAAGCCAGCAAATAACTTCCTTTGCTGTCTCTACATTCAAGATTACCCCCGTATCAACAAATCTGATCATACTCTCGTGAAGATCATCAGGATCTTTTTCAATTTCTTCACCAAGCCTGTTTTTCGTGAGTTCATAAGTTTGCGAGTTAGGCAACCCTTGGCGCTCAAGATAGAAATGCACTGCGATTTCACCTTTAGGTGTTATACCACCGTACGCACCGTTCACATATTTTGGATTGTAGTTATGGTCAAAGATGTACTTGAATTTAATCTTATCTGGCTTTTTTGCTTTCATTTTCATGCCCTATTTGATTTTCTAATTAGAATTATAACTGAACACACATACAAATGCAAGCTTTTTTTATATTTTCTATATAGTGTTTTTAGATAAAGAACATAAATTCTGGCCAGTACCAAAAAAGCATACCTAAAACTTATTTCCCGACCTTAAACAGCGGAAGTGTCAAAGGCGGAATGTTCATTCTCGCCGTTGTTGAATTTACAAGCTCCCTTACGAAAGGCCATGTATTTAATGGCAGGCTGACATTTTTATACACTTCAAAGAAACTGTCGGTAATCTCCTTAACAGAATTAAAATCAGCCCTGTAAGTTATCTCAAATTCAAGCGTAATTTCGTCGTTTTTATTCTTTGCTGTGATCTTATAAGCTGAAACAGAGAAAAAACCGCCCGAAACTTTTTCGTATGACATTTCAACTTTTATATCAATAGTTAGTTTATCCCCAAAGTTCTTTTTATCAATACTAGAATTGAGCTTCAACAAACTGATATTCACTAATTGAATCCCCTTTAGAATCTCTGAGTACTCTTCCGGTGTGATCTTTTCCATTTCTTTCTTTGTCATTTTACAATCCTTTATGATGATAGTGAATATTTGTCTTTATTGAAAATATTAAAGTCGTAAACTGTTTTGATAGGTTTGTGTATCTCAAAATCAACTTCTTTTATCTGAGTTTTCAAACACTCGATACCCTCTCTGATTTCCTTCAGCTCGGATTGAATTTCATTCTGAGTTGTCAGTCTGGATAGTATATAAACGCAGTACTGATTTAATGTTGTATTATTCTTTTTTGCATTTGTAGCCAGCAGAGCATGCATTTCTGTCGGAATTCTAAGAAGAAATTTACCGCTGTATGCAACATCCTCTTCCTGGACGGGCGGCGGCACTTCAATTCCTTTCTCTATATAAAGCTCAAAATGATCCTTTTTAACTTCCTTGAGCATATCAATAGCTGCCTGCTCAGTCTCACCATCACCCACAAAAGCATATCTTCCAAGCTGCGGTATACAAGCCATATAACCGCCACCATCCTCATCAGCGATCTTTTTGACTTCGACAGCGTATTCATAACTCATATATTTCTCTAACAAATCACTCTTTTTCATCGTTCCCTTCTTCATTCTCTATTATTTCAATCGCTTTTAAAAGATTCTTAACATATATTTTCTTTACAGTTTTCCCGCTAACATAAGGGACGGTAAATCCGCCTATTTCAGAATAACCGGGTTCGCCGATAAGTTTCACATGTGAGTAAATCATGTGCGATCCACCACTTGAACTGCTTTCTATATTGAACCCATAAGTTCTGGCTACTTTTTCTACATCCTTCCTTGGTACTTCTGGGGCTAAATAATTTTTCCATTTTTCAATCAACTTTTCATTTTTCGTCATAAATATACCACCGGTAGTATCATTTGTCAAATTTTTTATTTATATCGTTTAATATGCAAAATCTGAAAATATTTCATGACAAATTCAAGTTCTCTTATTTTTCTATCCAAGTATTTCATCCATAAATGTATTCACGAATTTAAGGAAATTAATAATATCCTTTTCAATCTGCTCCTTGACTGGTAATAAAGCTTTTACCTCAGGTGTTGTGCAGAAAGCCGGATAGTATTTACCTAAGCGATCAATCTCGTCCTGAATCTTTTCAACTTGAATCTCAAAAGCTTTGATTTCTTTTTCACCGATTATTCCATTTGCAACTTTTACGGTAGTATCTTCCGTTAACCGCTTAACTTCCTTTTCTAATTCATCCTTTTTCTTTACTTCATAAGGACTATAAATCCTGCTTATAAGTAAAATTTCCCGGTGCGCTATCGGGTCTCGAAATTCTTTAAGTTCGTCTAACCATATTTCATTTTCGTTTAAAAAGGAACTCAAATTTTTGTACTTACCAATAGTTGTTTTAAATTGTTTACTTCTTAATCCAACTTTTCTTCTACATTCCGGAATGTTTTCATCAATCTCACCAAAGATTTTCGTTTTGTAGCAAAATGCCCATGCAAGGTTATCTAATCCGCCGCTAATATGTATATATATTGAATTCAAATTCGAATTCAGTATAGGAATATCATCGTCATCAATTTGATCCATAATCTCAAGATAGCCGTTATTATTCAAAAATTCATAATTGTGATTTATAATTCTTATCCTGTTTGACAAGCTGAAAAGAATATGCCTTAAAATATTTTCATTAACTGTATAATTTAGAACACTTGAAGATTTTTTAAAAGCTTTTTCTATCAATATTTTTATATCATTTTTACTATTATTCACTAATCTTTCTCCCAGAAAATCACGAATCCTTCCTGAGCATTAAAGCTATATCCTTGATCGCCAATTTTAAGATATACACCTTTTGTAATCGTTTCCATTCTCAGTAATCTCCATCCATCTTTGGAATTTTCCGTAAGATGCGAATTTAAGTTTTCTTCATCTTTTTGAGAAAATCTTTGCATACTACACTCAGATAATTTTCTCTCTAGCTCTTTCAACTCTTTTTTTGGATCATTCTCACTATAAGTGAAATCATTCATTTTAATTGAATCTTTTAGTTCATCAATCTTTTTATTTAGCTCTTCAAGGCTGAGTATAGAGTGATTCAGAGAACCATTAACAGACACTTCGTAATTTTCACTAAGTTTGAAATAAGTTGCTTTGTAGTTCATGGTAAGTCTCCTTATTAAATTTTGTAACCGCTTATTCGATTACAGTTACAAATTAAGGAGATTCTTAAAAAAAATCAACTTGTTTCATCTTTTTATTCAATTATTATTTAAACAGTTGCGTAATAAACTTAAACATCATAATTTAAAACCCTTGACTCTTACTTTATTAATCTTTCCCCCCTTCCACAATCCTTATTTCTTCATCAGTAAGCTCGTAGAGCTCGTAAACAAGCTTGTCTATCTGTTTTTCTTCTGTAAGTGTATTTTGTTTCTTTTCTTTCTTTGATAAAATCGAAGTTACAAGCGATTCTATCTCAGATACTAATGGTTTGTTTTCTGATGTGATTTTAGGAATCTTAATTAGTTCTACATATTGTTGCCTCATTTGCATGCCACCATTGTCAAGAATCGCAATATTCTCTCTGAAATACTTTTCTCCATACTTAGAGTTCAATACAGCAGCAAAGTATTTAATGTTCTTACCGACAATAAAGCAGAGACTATCAACAACATAGCTATTTACAGGCGCTAATCCAAATCGTGGGAAGCTGGTATCTTCTGATTTATGCACACGCATTAATCTTGCTCATACAATTTTCTCCTTCTCAAACTCGTTATAATAAGCACAGGCTCGTAGATTCCACCAATTCGTACCTTGATCGTCTCGCTTTTTAGCTTGTTCTTCGTATTTTAATAAATGTTTATAAACTGCAGGATATTTTTTCGGTACATTTATGTCATATCCCGTTGCAAGTAACCACAATCCAGCCCATTCGTAGCTGTAGCGTTTTATGTCTCTTCCTCTTAGAATAGGCTTGATTATTTCTGCGCTTTTCTGGTCTTCTTTGCATAGTTTTTCTTTTGTGGCTGTATCAATTATGAAAGCTTCGTTCAAGCCTGTTTTTATACCATAGTAGATATTTACATCCCAGTCTTTGAGAGGCTTTCCGATTTTCTCTATTTTCTCTTTGAGTTTTTGTTCGGCATCGTTGCCTATGAACCAGGAATCTTCTGTAAGGTTTTTGAGTTCAACTGCTTTTTCTTTGAAATAGGCGGAAATGTCTATTGCGCCGTTATTGCTTTTATTGAGCGTGACAGCTTTTAACTTTTTTTCATTGCTGTGTTTTTCTATGAGAAGGATGTTCGTGTCAACTGTTGCCTGCTTGAATATGCCGGGGCCGAGGTCAATGAGCATTATGGGATTTTTTGATAAAAATAAATTTCTGAGGCTTTTTCCGTATCCTGCCCTCATCCATTTGTTGCTTGTGATAAAGCAGAGATTTCCTTTTTCGATAAGAGAGTTTATTCCGCTTTCGTAGAAAAGTGCGTAAATGTCGCCTGTTCTCTGGAAGGTTTTATATCCACAGTTCTTATACATATTTGCAAGCCTTCCGCTGTCTTTCTGGAGCTGGACATAAGGCGGATTTCCTATTACGATATCGAAGCCTTCCTCAACATCAGGATAAAAATATTTGATATTAAAAAAACCTATAGGTTCATTTTTAAAAATATTCTTGTAGCTTTCCCACAAAGCTATTTCTTCTGCTATCTCTTCATTCCTGACAGCAAGTTTCTTTTCTTTTACCTTAGTGATATCCCTGTTTTTTATGCTGTCTCTGATCTCATTCTCTTTTTCTTCTACCTTAGAGTCAATTAATTTCAATATTTCTTTTTTGAGATTGTTTTTTTCATCTTTTTTGTAGGAGTTGAAATACAGCTTGACTTTATCCTTAAGAATCGAAAAATACGGATCGGCATCAAAAAGTTTATCTGAACAGGTTGTTTCTTCAGGTACATTTTTAAGACTGTTGGCGCATACAAACTTGAATTCAAGATTAGGAAGAGGCATAACACCTCTGTTCTCTTTTGTGTCATCAATATTTTCATCTACGATCAGAGACAAAAAACAGCGTAGTTTTGCGATCTCAACAGCAATCGGCTGAATATCTATTCCATAGATTGAATTCTGAATAACACCAAGCTTGTGAATATATTCAACATTCTCACTTTCCAGCTTCTCTTTCGTGATTTTTCTGATATGTGCGTCAGGTATTTTATCAAGTTGTTTTTTCAGCCATATTTTCGATTTGGGGTCTAAAAAATCAAGGGCTGTAATAAGTTTATGCATTACACCCATCGGAAAAGCTCCTGATCCGCAGGCAGGATCAAGGATTTTAATCCTGTCGATTGCATCTAGAATTCTTTCTTTCTCATTTTTTAAATTATCATCACTTATCGTTTTGTCATATTTAAAAACCGGATAAAGCTTTTCCTTTTCTATCCCGGTTTCTTTATAAAGGTAATGTACCAGGCTTTCAGTCGCCATATAATCAACGATCTCCCTCGGAGTGTAAAAGCTTCCCGTGGCTTTTCTTGCCGTTTCTCCGCTGTCGGGATCTATCTCTGCAAGCAGATTTTCAAATATACGGCCAAGCATTTCCGGGTCAACGCTGACTTCCATATCGTTGATCGAGTTCTCATCTATCGTGAAATTGTATTTTTCAAGCTCTGTGTAAAGTTCTGTGAACCATGCTTCCGGAATTTCCAGCGAATAAGCTGAAGATATGCCTGAATAATTATCAGGTTTGAAAAAATCGTCATTATGCGGCTCGAACAAGCCTCCGTTCAGAAATGGAATGTTTTCACATCCCGGAGGAAGGTTATTCAGCCTTTCTTTCATCGGTGTATTTAAAGTTTGAAAGAATAATCTCTCAAGTATGTTTTTGTAATATCCGTAGTTGCGTTTGACTGCATCGCTTGACAATAGATTTTCAGGCAGTAACGGATTGCCCGTTTCAGATTTCTTCATTTTTAAGAACCAGCAAAATATTATCCTGCCGATAAGCCTGACTGCGAACTCGTGATAGATCCTGTTGTTATCGTCCGATACGCTCGGCAGCTTCATAATCCTTTCGTGAACCATTTGAGCTTTGCCTTTACCGGCCGTAGCGCCTACCAGCTTGTAGAAATATTGAGCTATAGTCTGATAGAATTCTTCATTAAGTTTTTCTACGCTGAAAGCTTCTCTTATGTCTTCCAAGTTGATCAGCTTTCCTGACAACGTAAGAAGTCTGTCCCTCGCCGTTCTTGTTTTTTCTCCAACACCAAGCAGATATGTGTATCTCTTCGGTTCTGTTTCGAGCCTGATCACTTCACCGTTCTCATCGAATTTTCTTATTTCAGATACGAAGGAAAGTCTCCATTTTTCGTTCTGAACAAATACTATAAGTGCGCCGTCAACTTCATACTTATAAATATTACGCAGTAATTGTCTTAATCCGACTTTATTCTTTTCCAGGCGGACACCTGACTTGATGTTGACCTGATATACTCCGATTTCTCTATCATCCGCCGTTAAAAATTTGGCAGTTTCAAAAGCTGAATCGGCTTTGTCATTCGCAGGCAGCGGAATAGAAATAGGGATTTGATATATGTTCTTAACACTAAATACATTTACAAGTACATCCTGCCAGCTCTTTTGATCAAATTCTGATGACAGCACATCGAGAAGCTTTGCTTTATCCATTTAATCATCATCCTATAAAAGTTTCGGAAATAACAATATCGGGAGTGATATCGGAATCTAGTTTTGTATTTTCTGTCTCTGATTCAGCTTCAGTTTTCACTCCAAATTTTTCTGTTAAGAGTATTATTAAATTATCAGCCTGGCCGTGAGTAATTTCCTTTTTATCCAGCTTCCTTTTCATTTTCCTGATCTCATTTGGCAGTGAAGCAAATGTGCCGTTCTCGATCAGTTCCATAAGGCTATTGCATGAAATTTTAACAATATCCTTTGCGGAACTTGCTTTATAATCCCTTAAAAACTTCTTAGCCTGAGATGATACTGCATCAGCTTTATCTTTTGATGAAGCTGTTTCAGTGACGGTTCCAAGGAAGTCGTTCTCAAAAGATTTTAATGCCGCAGATACATGATCGTAATGATGTTTCGGTAACTGAAGACCTTTTTCAGAAGCTGCTGCTTCAAAATGAGCTGCTGCTTCAAGGAATGTAAGAGGCTGAACTTCGTTCTCACCTTCTATTTTGTAGAATTCCATTTTATAAGCGGATTTCAGGAACACAACCGTACTTTCTCCAGTATTTCCATTTCTGGCTCTTGCAGTTCTCGCTTTCAGCGGAAAATTCTTTATCCTCTTAAATTCTTTAGGATTGCTATCCTTAAATTCCCTTATCATCCTGAGATAAATAAGTCTTTTATCCTCATCGTCTTTCATACCTTCCTTAAAAAGCTCGAACTGCTCTATCATTTCTTCATGTGTGTAAATCTTGGCATCTTCTCCAAAAGCAGAATGAAATCCCTGAAGTTTAACCAGCGCATTCTTATATAGCTTTATCTCTTCATCACCTTCTCTGGAAGGATAGAAGTTGTAGCTGTAAACTACTTCGGACTGACCACCGATCCTGTTTACCCTGCCGAGTCTTTGCATAAGTCTTGTGGCGTTCCATGGTGTATCGTAGTTTATCACGACATTTGCCCTGTGAAGGTTAATACCTTCCGCAAGTACATCTGTTGATATAAGAAAATTATAGTCATCCTTTTTTTCACCAATATAATTGGCGTCAAAGTTCTCCTGAACAATCTCAAAAAGATTTTTTCTGTTGTCTGAAGAAATATTCAAGGCTTTAGTCGTATATTTTTCTTCGATTTTACTGGATAAATAATCAGCAGTATCAGTACTTTCGGTAAAAATCACAAGTTTTCCGGTAGGATTTTCTTTTTTATTCAGGAATCTGCTTTCGATACTGTCAAAAAATGCATCAAGTTTTGGATCAGTTTTTACTTTATCCCATTCTTTTATAAGTTCATTAAGCAGATCGTTATCATTTCTTAGACCATCGATAAATTCAGGTTCAAAGTCTTCAGGTGTGAAAATATTGTTTCTCGGATTCTCAATACTCATCTCTAAAATGATACTCTCTATATCTTCAATACTGACACCCTTTTCATAAAGATCATTTATCTTAAGATCAGGTGCTATCAGTACTTTACCGCTCTCAAACATATCAATCATTCTCTGTGTAGATGTTGCAAGATTTCTTAAAGAATTTCTAAACGCTGTAAATGAGCTTTCAAGGCGTTTAACCATAAGTGTTTTCATTATCCCTGCAAGAGATTTTGAAACAAGAACCGCCTGATCGTAATATGTGTTTCTTATATCATTTTTAAGATACCTGATCGCCTGATATCTGTAATAATTGATCCGGTCATCTTCAGTAAGGTAAAAGATTGTATGATAGAAAAGCCTGCTCAGTTTTCCGTCAAGCTGATATTTGATCTCTCGCGGTGAGGAAATCTCCGGAAAAACGATGCCCTGTTCGGTTATGTCTTCAAAATATTTGGGATAATTTCTCAAATCCCGCCTTGTTCTTCTGACTGTTATATTGGAAATAATTACTTCCCGGATTGTCTCATAAATCCTTCTTATTGACTCAAGATCGGGTCTTTCGTCGCTGCTTCTTATAATTTCGTTATATTCTCTTATGAGCGGACCGAAGAAGTTTTGAAGATTATTAACTGCAAGTGTACTTCTTCTTGAATCCTGAAATAGCAGAAGCTGATGATAAATATCTCTCGGGCTGTTATTTAAAGGAGTCGCAGAGATCAGAATTACTTTCTTTTCCGCACCTCTGATAAGACCTTCACCATTTCTTTTAGCTTTGCATATTCTTTGCAGGTTCTCGAACATTTTAGAAGTATGATTCCTGAATCTGTGAGCCTCATCAACAAGTATAAGGTCATAATCCTCTTTTGCCCAGTAGTCCAGGCTTTTATTATCTGCAATTCTCTCAAGTTTCCCGTTAGTAATAAATTTTGCGTGTCTGTCGATACCGAACAGTTTAAAAGTGGTTTTCCAATTTTTCTCGAGAGCTGGTGGATAAATCACAAGAATTTTTGTATTGAGAGAACCATTAGCAATTAAGAACCGTTTTGCGATCATAGCAGCAACTACGGTCTTACCGAGACCGACAACATCTGCAAGAAAAAACCCGTTATGCTCAAGAAGCATTCCAAATCCCTGATTGACAGCTTCTATCTGATAGCTGAGCTTCTTATAGGTTTTTGGCAGATCTCCGACCGTGTCAGGATCATAATCAATATTTTTTCCAAAATATTCGAGAAGGAACTTAATATATAACTCGAAAGGTGTAAAATCTTGCCCGATATGAGTGTTTTTCTTAAATTCAGAAATGTCAGCAGGTAAAATAGGCGTTGATTCTCCCCAAAGAATTCTAAACTCTTCCTTAGTAAATTCAACATCGTCAAAATCTTTCAGAGCTATATTCATTTCATAATTCGGAGACTGCTTTATCCCCATTCCCGCATCTGTTAGATTAGATGATCCCATTATTACCCAGCCGTCTGAATGCTCTGAATGTTTTTCAGGCAGGAAAAGATAAAATTTCGCATGGATTTTCTTTGAATTATGAGCTCTGACCTCAATTTTACCGTTTATAATATCGTTCACAAAATCTAAGATACCTTTTTCAACTTCTTCCGAATATCTGGCTTCTTTAATATCGGTAACGAACCATTTCATAAACTCTTCTTTAGCCTTATTTTCATCCCCGAAATATAAAAGCCCTTTTCTCTGCGCTTCCGCGAACATGCTGTCAACATTGATCCCGACAAGTATTTTTATTTCCTTTACATCTTTTAAATAAGGCTGTAAAGCAAAATAACCTGACGATCTGAAATATCCTACAACAGCATGAAAAGCGTAAATATCTTTCATATTCTGAAAAATACCTACGAATTTATTAAAAAGATTCCTCTCGTCTGTGTTCGTAAAAAATTTAGTGCTCATAATCCACTCTCGCTTATACATGATATTAATACAAGATTTGAATTTAAGCTATCGCTAATAACAAATCAATATAAATTATTGAAATAAAAAAAGGAACTAAATTTATAGTTCCCTAAAAAAATGGAATTAATTTATTAGTGCAGCCGCAAATGAAATTCTCTCAGTGTTAAAGGCTAAGCTTTAATTTTCTTCCTGTCGAATTCCTCAATAAGATCAAGTATCTTTAACGCAAGGTCGTTAACGATGGTATAATAGACCTCATTATTCTGTTTCTTTTCCCTTTCAACTATACCGTGCCTTTTGAGTATGGCGAGCTGCTGAGACACGATGGGGAAAGATTCGTTGATGCATTCGGTCATGTTGCCCACCCTGCAGGCTTCTTCTCTGATGGCCAGCAGCAGATTGATCCTCTTCGGGTTGCTGAAAGCTTTGAAAACCGGTGCCAGCATCTCATGATTTCTCATGTATGCTTTTTTCTTCTTATCATTCTTCATGTATCATCCTCCCGTTTAAAAATGTTTTATAGTGTATGGGACTGTTCTTTCTCAGCATCGCCGAAACACCGCAGTACTTTGTCATAGAAAGTTCTACGGCCCTGTTTATCTTTTCAATATCGAGATCGTCTCTGCCCTTAAAAATATATTCGAGGAAAATCTCTTTATAGACCTTCGGGTGATCCTCGGTCTGAGTTGCGTCTGCGGTCATTGTAAATTCATCGTAATCAACGTGCATTTTTTTCAGGATCGAAGCTACATCCATGCCGCTGCAGCCCATTAAGGCACCGAGCAGAAGTGCTTTAGGTGAAGGCCCGCTGTCGTTCCCGCCGTGCTCTTTTGTGGTATCAACAGTATATTTGTGACCGAACTGATCTATTTCAAAAGAAAGGTCACCCGTCTGTTTTGCCGTTACTTTCATCTGCGTCTCCCTTGTTTTTGCATACGAACATGCCTGAGATAACATAGCCGAAGAAAGTTCCGTAAAATACCGAGCCCCAAGGGCTGGATGTTATGGCTCATCCCCCGCTATTACAGCCTATGTAGTAATAATACGCATATCCTGTCAGGCCTCCGGCTATGGTCAATACTATTTTAATTACCGTATTCTTCAAGCTGCTCCTATTTATTAACCGTCTTTATCTCTTCAGTTTTTATTTCTGATCTGAAATGTTTCTTCAGGATTTCTTTTATCTGCTCCTTGTTCCTGAGACCCACAAATCCGTCAACAGGCTTACCGCCGATAAAGATGCCCACGGTCGGGATCGATCTTATTCCGTACGCTGCCGCCGTTTTGTTGTTATTATCTACATTGAGCTTGGCGAATTTCATTTCAAGATGATTTTCTTCAGCCAGTTCTTCTATTATCGGGCCGAGAGTTTTACACGGACCGCACCACGGAGCCCAGAAGTCAACGAGTACCGCCTGTTCAGATCTCAGAACTTCAGCTTCGAAATTATCATCACTGAGTTCCGTTATATATTTGATCTCGGCGGAAAACGATAGCAGGGTAATAATCAGCAGCGACATCAGTATTTTTTTCATTTTATTTCCCTATTTCTTTATGTATTTGTCTAATTTGGCTCTGATATTGGCTTCCGGATGAGCTCCAATCAGACCGTCAACTACTTCTCCGTTAACGAATATCATCATTGTCGGAATAGACTGAATTGCGTATTTGGAGGAAGTAACCCTGTTCTCATCCACATTCAGTTTGGCTATTTTGAATTTTCCCTTATACTCATCCGCAAGTTTGTCGATTGTAGGTCCTACCATTCTGCAGGGTCCGCACCATTCCGCCCAGCAGTCAACAAGAACCGGTATATCGGATTTTACGACCTCTTTCTCAAAGTCAGCGTCATGTACGTGTAATGCTCCCATCTTTTTCTCCTGTCATTATTTTATTTCAAGTTTAGCGTTGCCCATATGTAGTAAATTTACTATTATTATTTAGCAAAGTCAAGAACTATTTTCACGATTTTTTCAAAATTGTGAGCATTATGCGTAAATATTATAAAGCGGGATTTATTTTTTACTTTTTTTGGGCTTATTTACAAGATATTTGTCCAATATCGCATTCAGATCTTCTTCAGGGTCAACTTCCTCGTACCTTTCAGTTTCCTCGCCTTTAATAAAGACCAGAAGCGTAGGTATAGATTTTATGTTGTACTTCTCTCCAAGAGGCTTATTTTCGTTATAGTTCATCGTACCCACTTTGAATCTGCCTGCATATTCATCAGCCAGATCGTCAATTAGAGGATCTACCACTCTGCACTGAAAACACCAGTCCGCGCATACATTGACAAGCACAGGCATTTCAGACTTCAGTACTTCTTTTTCAAAATTTTTCATGTTCAGTTTTTTTGCGCCCATAAATATCTCCGTTTTTAATGATCTTCTGTTTTACATGAGAAAAATAAAACAAATTTATTTGGATTGCAATGACAGAGAATTTTTATTATCCTTTATTATAATTAATGTCCCCGGGAGGATCCGTATGAATTATAGCCGTTTTACGACCTTTACTTTACTGATCGCTTTATTGATCTCATGCTCGAAAAACGAAACAATGACCGTCGTTGAAAAGGACGGTATTAAGCACTATCAGAACCGCAATATCCCTGCCGATCCTGAACTGAAATTCGTTACGGACGGCAAGATCACTATATCAGGGAACAACGAAGACAGTCTGAAGTATTTTCTGGCCGCAACGGATATTGAGATCGACGATGAGGGTAATTACTATATTTTCGACCCCAGAAAACAGAAAATATTCAAGTTCGACCCTGAAGGCAATTTCATGCTGAGTTTTCTGGGAAGGGGTACCGGACCTGGAGAGACAGACGGAGCCCAGGATATAGCCATAGTAGGCGATTCGGTGACGGTATGCTCGCCGGGTGCGGCAAGGGGAAGCGTCTTCGATACGGACGGCAATTTCGCATATCATCAGGCTATAGCTATGCCCGGACTCTATTACGGAGCGAATGATACCGGGATCGGTGATAACGAGATTCTGGGTTTTAATCCTATCTTAAACGCGACCGAAGACGATGTGTTCATCGGCAACGAGCTCGTCATCAAGAATAAAAAATACGAAAAGCAGCTCGTTCTTCATACTATACCGGCAACTCTTCATCCGTCGGACATCGAAGGGGCCAAGATCATCTTCATGCCTTTCACATACTATGGCGACAACATTTATTTTGCGCCTGACTTCCCCGAAAACTACAGTATTCACATTAAGAACAGAAAAGGCGAAATGAAAGGTATAATATCGAAATATGCAGCAAGAATAGAATACAATCCCGAGGAGAAAAAGCATTACGAAGAGAGTTCAAGGTTTTTCTGGAACGGTCAGAGACTCATTCCGAACTGCAAGCTGAAATCGGTGATGAACGGTATCTATGCCGATAAATACGGGCACCTGCTCGTATGGGTGTCGCAGAAAAGAAAGGAGGGTATAAAGCACAATCCTTCGCTCGATGTCTTCAAGGACGGCGAATTTATGAATACTGTAGTTCTGAAGGAAATTGAGATCGTAGAGTCACACACCCCGACCGACATGACTTTCGGTTTCAAAAAGAACAAGCTGGTAATTTATAATATTAGCGAGAATACTTTCAGCATCTACGACTATCATTACGAAGGTATCAATTAAGAGGAGGTATAAAATGGCACACATTGTTGTCAACGGTAAAAAAGTTACCAATCCTATCGCGATACTCATAGTGGGGCTTGCATCGGTGATCCTTACAGGCCTTATCACTGCTCTGGTAATATTTATTATTCTGCCTTTCGCGGGAATAGTGCTCAGCGTATCGGTCGGACTTACGATCGTGATATTTATTGCCCTTCTTGTCGGGCTTCCCATACTAATCCTCGGAAGGCTTATATTCGGCATACTTCTCAGACCATTTACTAAGGAGAAAGACGGGCAATGAACGACCTGATAATCCACAATATAGGCAGACTTTTTACGCCTGAAACTGACCATTTCGGAAAGATCAGTCTTATTGAGAACTGCTCCGTTAAGATCAGAGACGGACTGATAGAGGATATCCTGCCTTATGAGATCGAGATAAATGCGCCGGTGATAGAAAAATACGAAATTCTTGACGCGAAAGGCATGTCCGTTCTTCCGGGATTTATAGATTCTCACGCGCACCCGGTATTCGCAGCCCTGAGGAATAATGAGTTCGAGATGAGGAACGCGGGAAAGTCATATCTTGAAATAGCTGAAGCGGGCGGAGGTATTAAGAACAGCGTTAGAAAGCTGCGTGCGATGAATGAGGACGAGCTGTTCAGGATATCGAAGAAGCGCGTGCTTGAGTTTATGAAATTCGGGACGACGACTCTGGAGGCGAAGTCGGGATACGGACTGACCGTAGATGACGAGATCAAGATGCTGAAGGTTATCAGGCGCTTGAACGAGGAGCTGCCTATCGACCTCGTTCCGACATTTTTAGGCGCGCACGACATCCCGGAAGAGTATAAGGAGAACCGCGAGGGTTATATCAGCCTGCTGATAAACGAGATGATCCCGAAGGTCGCCGCGGAAAAGCTCGCCGCTGCATGCGACATTTTCATTGAAAAGAACTATTACACTATAGAGGAAGGCAGGAGGATACTGACTGCCGCAAAGGAGCACGGACTTGATGTCAAGATCCACGCCGACCAGCTCACAAGCAACGGCGGAAGCGGACTCGCCGCCGAGCTGGGCGCCCTTTCCTCCGACCATCTGGAGTACATTTCAGATGCCGACATCGACGCGATGATCTCAAAGGGAACAGTGTTCAACCTTATGCCGGGAGCTTCTTTCTTTATCGGAATGAGAGATTTCCCTCCGGCAAGAAAGATCATCGGTCGTGGCGGTATCTGCGCGCTCTCTACTGACTTCAACCCCGGAACATGCTACTGCTATTCTCTGCCGTTCATCATGACCATATCGGCTATATATCTGCACATGAGCGCGCAGGAACTTGTCTGGGCGGCTACAGCAGGCGGCGCAAGAGCTCTCGGCATAACCGATGCTGGATCAGTTGAAAAAGGAAAAAAAGCAGATCTTCTGGTCATGGATATAAAAGAGCTCAGCGAGATACCTTACAGCATGGGGATGAATCTGGTCAGAAAAGTAGTAAAGAACGGAAAAGTAGTGATATAGGAGGTTTTATGCAGTACAGGGAAATGAAAGGCGGAGATAAGGTATCGGTACTGGGATACGGATGCATGAGGTTCCCTACGAATAAGGACGGTTCGATCAATGAGGAAAAAGCTTCGAAACAGCTGTTATACGCAATAGATAACGGAGTAAATTATCTTGATACCGCTAAACCTTATCACGGCGGAAAAAGCGAACCTTTCGTGGGAAAATTCCTTGAAGAAAATAACCTCAGAGATAAAATTTACCTTGCCACCAAACTTTCAGGCTGGTATATGAAAGAAACCAAAGATTTTGATAAAATATTCAAAGAACAGCTTAAGGAACTCAGGACTGACTACATCGACTATTATCTTGTTCACGCGCTCAACGGTAAAAGCTGGGCAAGGCTGAAGGAACTCGGGGTTCTCAAATTTCTCGACAAATTAAGAAAACAGAAAAAGATCAGAAATGTAGGATTCTCGTTCCACGGCAATATCGAACATTTTTATCAGATCGTCGACGATTACGACTGGTCGTTCTGTCAGATACAGTTCAACTTCCTCGACACCGAATATCAGGCGGGAATGAAAGGCTACCTGTACGCTGTAAAAAAAGGTCTTTCCGTGATTTCGATGGAACCTTTAAGAGGCGGACGGCTTGCTCAGATGCCCCCTGAAAAAGTAAAAGAGATCTACCTCAAATCAGGACTTAAAAGAACTCCCGCAGAATGGGCTCTGAGATGGGTGTGGAATTTTCAGGGAATTTCTACCCTTTTATCCGGCATGAATCAGATGAAGCAGATCAAAGAGAATATAAAAATATCGAAGGACGCACTGCCCGGATCCATGACCCGCGAAGAACTGCAGGTTATTGATAAAGTGACGAAAGTCTATAAAAAACTGATGAAGATAGGCTGTACCGGCTGTATGTACTGTCTGCCCTGCCCGGTCAATGTCGCAATTCCCTCATGTTTCGAATATTACAACGCATACCATATGTATAAAGACAAAAAAATCAAGACATGGTATAAGAATTTCCTCGGTGATAAGGCTAAAGCTTCTCTATGTGTCAACTGCGGCGAATGCGTGAAAAAATGCCCTCAGGGTCTGAAAATACCCGAACTGCTTAAAAAAGTCGTAAAAGATATGGAATAATAAATCAGGAGACTATCATGAAAAGAACTGTAGTATCTATCATAATCATTACTTTTCTCGCTCTGGCATTTACACAGGAAGTACTGAAGATCACAAAAAAAGACAACACTGTACTGACGATCCCGACATCCGAGATAGTCAGTTTAACTTTCCTCGGTTCCGAACAGCCCGTCAGTTCCGATTTAATCACTGATGTCGACGGAAATTCTTACAACATCGTGAAGATCGGAATGCAGTCATGGACCGGAAAGAACCTTGAAGTGACAAAATTCAAGAACGGTGACCCGATCATGAAAGCCGGATCGGAAACAGAGTGGGCGAAAGCTGCTGCTGAAGGGAAACCTGCATGGTGTTACTACCTCGATGCATCTGATTACGGGAAAAAATACGGTATACTTTACAACTGGTACGCTGTGACCGATAAGAGAGGACTGGCACCTGACGGCTGGAGGGTATCGACGAAAAGCGACTGGGAAGGATTGAGAAGTTTTCTTAAAAGCAGCACTCCCGGAGCATTATTAAAAGAACAGGGAACTGCAAACTGGATAAAAAATTCAGGTAACACAACAAACGAAACAGGTTTCACAGCGCTTCCCGGCGGCCACAGAAGTGATAAAGGCAGCTTCAACAGCGTCGGTTATATCGGATACTGGTGGACTACAGACCAGGCGAATGAAGAAAAGGGGATCATTACACAACTATTAAACGACAGATCCCCGTTAGGAATAATGCAGGCGGATAAAGGTTTCGGTTACTCAGTAAGGCTGGTCAAAGAATAGTAATTTGAGAGTATTTCTACTTTTATTCATATTCGCATCCCTATTGGGACAGTATCCTGTCGAATTGCCTGAGACAGCGGAAGGTAAAGAACTTGTCTTCGTTTATGTTCACGGTTTCGGCGAGTACGGTCTAGAGACCTCATTTGAAGAGAAAATGAGGGAGTTCCTTGAACCTGTAAAAGACAGGACGGATGTTTTTACTTACCGCTGGGAAAGAGTGCTCATCAATCCGTTAAAGGTCATCGACCAGTGGCAGAACTCGAAAGCAAGGGCAGATTCTGTCGCTCCCCATTTATTGAACAATATAGTTCTGAAGCTGGAGGAACTCGAAGTACCTTATGTGATTATCGGATACAGCCTTGGGTCGAGGGTGGTGTCGAAAGCGCTTTCCCTGGCAGACCGTGAACTGAAGTATCTGAAAGGTATCTATTTCATGGGATCCGCTATGCCCAATGATTTCCGCCCGGACATCTCAAAACTCCCTCCAGGAATGAAGATCATTAATTATTATTCAAAGTTCTTCGACACAGTACTGAAAATGAGCTATTCCTATGCGGAAAAGAACGAGGCGGGCGGAGAGGTCGGATTCTCCGACAGCGCTTTCGTGAACTACCGTACCGTCTGCACGCACGTGCATAAAGGAGGACCTGTTCAGCGCGACTACACCGAACTTGCTGAACCGATAGGTTATCTGTCGCTGATGAAAGAAGGAATTTTTTATAAAGAATCTTACATCGGTCACAACATGGAAATGCCCGTTCTGAACGGCGGGATCCAGTGGAATGACATTGTCATATACGACCATCCGCGAAAGATCCTGATCCAGCAGAATATGACGACCGGTCATTACCGGGCCGTGGAGATCACGGCTGACGGAGGAAGGACAAGGGTCGCGTGGGGAAACTCCCTTCACGCCATTCTGGACGGACTCGGGATGTTCGGTGAAAAGAAGCTGACGGTGATCGTGCCGTAACATGAAAAAGGGCGGTTGTTGAACCGCCCTTTACTCTCCGGAAAACCTTCCGTTTATTTCTCGATGTAGATCCTGACGATATCACCGTTGGCGCTTTCCACGTTCACTATGTCCTCGTCGACCATGTCAACGAAGCTGTCGATGTTCGCCACGATCTGCTCAAGGTCGATGCCTTCGCTCTTGATATCCGCCATCTTGTTCTTCGGCATCATGTTCATTGCGAGTTTGGCGAGCATTAAAGGAAGGGTTATAACCACATTGTCGCCGTCCGCGCTTTCGACCACTACCTTGAATTTGCCTTTCAGCTTTCCGACTGCTTCGTTTTTTACAGCTACAGCCACTTCAGGAGCCGTTCTCTTGACTTCCGATTTGCTGTCGGTAACATCTACGGCTTTCAGCAGTTTCTCGGCCTGCTCTACCGATATTTTCTTTTCCTCTAACATTTTGAGGATCTGTAATTTTTCTTCGCTTCCCATTTTGTACTCCTTTTTTTTATAGTTTTATTTTAATTACCGTTCCGTCCTTGGCAGTAATATCCACACCTATCTCGTCCTTCACTCCCACTCTCGGCTGCTTTCTGAAAAACAGATAAAGGTTGAAAGGTATGAGCAGGAGAGGTCTGAACAGCTTGTAATTTATTGTCACTTCGGGATTTACTATTCTTATCATGCTCATGTACGGCATATCCCAGACCGTCTTACCTGTGTAGGTGATCGTCATGTAATCAATAAAAGTATAGATCACATAAATGTAGCCGAAAGTCCTTATGAACCCATCGTCCATTCCGTTAAGAACGAGAAGATTCAGCACGAACATTATCACTGTAATTACAAACATCGCTTTCGTTTCTTTTAAGATCACGCCTTTGACCGCGTAGTAGATCCCGAGTGTGAGTATCAGTAAAAAGATCATGATGTTTTCCTTACTTTAGTGCGCTGATGAGTTTTTCGGCTTCCTCGGCGGTAATCTTGCCTTCCGAGACCATATTCAGTATCTGCGAAATATTCTGGTTGTCCTGTTTCGCCGAATGTACTTCCGATTTGAATCCGTGCGAAGTTACATCTCTGAGATGATCCTTCAGATTCTTTATCATCGGTTTTAATGAATCCTGGAAAAACGCTTTGTTGAACTTCGCGAATTCCCCCTTGACCTGAGAGATCCTTATTTTGTCATCGGCGGGTTTGTCGCCGGATATATCGACATCACCCGATACGGAACTTATTGTTATTCCGGCAGCACCTGAGAATTTAACTATATTGACCGAAACATCACCCGTAACGCTGTTTATGCTCAGGTCTTCTTTCATGTCAAGTTCACAGCTCACAGACACGTCGCCCGATACACTCCTTATCTTCAGAGCGTTAAAATTCCCGCCTGAAACGCTCGTGTCCCCGCTGATCGCCGATGTTGAAAGGCTCCCTTCAGATCCCGAAACTGAAATATCTCCCGAAATTACGCTGATATCCGCATCTATCTCCTTTATTCCCGAGACAGAGATGTCGCCTTTTTTCGAAGATAATTTGCCTTTCAGTCCTGAAAGCCCGGATACGCTGATATCACCTTTGAGACTGTCAAGAGATATCTCTACATTGCAGTCCTTAGGTACTTCGACAGAAACGGGAAAGCTCTCCATGTTAATGAACTGAGAAAGTTTCTTGTTCTTCTGGGTGATCACAAGTTCATTGTTTTCGAATTTTATGTCGAATATCTCTTCTGCCGTGCCTTTTCTGAGCTCGTCAAAATCCACAGACATCTCGGCATTATCCGTTCCTTTCAGCAGTATGTCTCCCGTAAGAAGTGACACACTGACTTTGATGTCTTTTCTGTTTATCGTGTAGTTCATGATCTTCCTCCTTTTGAAAGTTTGTTCAGGGCATCTTCCGCCGAGATCTCGCCTTTGGCCAGAAGCTCGATCACTTCAGCTGAATTGTCCTCTTCCTCTTCCTCGATGTTGAGAGCTGTTTTTGCTTTTTTAAGCAGGTTCTTGACTTTGGGGTATGAGCAGTTAAGAAGTTTCTCTACCTGCTTTATGTTCCCTTCCGCCATAATGAATACTTTTATAAAATCGGTTATTTCTTTATCCGCTTCAACCATTCCGCTCTCACAGATAAAATCCCCTTTGATCTTTGTACTGCAGGATGTGCATGTGTACTCCGTGACTTTCAGATCTGATCCGCAGACCGGACAATCTCTCAGTTTCTTTTTCATCATTTCAGCTCCCTTCTTTCATTTTTATATATATTGTAATCTATTAAATTGATTATCGTAATTTCTTCTTCAGCTATGGATTCTTTTATCATGTTTTTTGCCTGGATACCGTTAACTTTTCCGCAGTCAAGCATTTTAAGTATATTTTCTATAGAGTGCGTTCTCATTTTCCGGTCCTCGTTCTAGAACTTTTTTCCGCAGCAGGAAGAGAGGGCGAATTCGTATTTGACGCTTATCCCCATCAGTTTCTTTGCTTTTCTGTACGATTCGCCGCCTTCGTCGAGCATTTTCAAAAGTATGTCCAGTTTATCGTTCTTCATTTTTCTCTGTCCTGCAGTTTTAGATCATTACTCTGTGAAATTCTCTTCCCATCCTGCTTCTCATCCTGAACTTGAGGCCTATTGCCATCATCTCGGCTTTTTCTTCAGGAGTGAACCCTTCCGGTTTTATGTTTGCTGTTTCAAATCTGCTTTTCATTTTATTTTCCTCCGTTGTTTTTAAGTTCTGATGGTAATATAAACATATTTTATTCTTTTGTCAAGTAAATATTAATATTTTTAACATTATCTTTAATTTTTTATTGATTTTATTAACATACTGAAGCTTTCCTGTAAATATTTCAGTTGGCTTTTCTCCCGTCATGTCGGCCAATAATTAAATTATTTTCATTGATTGAGTGCTATTTATTCATTATTATATAGAGGTCTATAAAATAAAAGGGGTCGGATCATGAAAAAATATTTATCCTGCGGTGTTATTTTAGCGATTCTGCTGAGTGTATTAACTATTCCAGCATTTTCACAGGAAAAAAGCGAAGTCTCTCTTCCATGGAATGAATTCAAATCTCTGGTAAATCTTGATAAAGACCAGATGATAATTCCGATCGCGACCTTTGAAAAACTCGTTCTTCAGACCGGGAAGCAGGATTACAAACCTCAGAATATCGTGAACGGCAATGTTATAATCAGCCAGGCTGAGTTCAAAAAACTCGTGGACGGCATGAAAGTCCCAGCCGGTTTAAATCTTACACCGCCTTACGAATATCTTGTTACAAAAGCTGTTTATAAAGGTAAAATGAACCGGGAGAATACTGATTTTACGGCTACTTTCCTTGTTCATATTTTAAAAGATGACCAGTATTTAAAGATACCCGTGATCCCGAACTCGACCGCCGTTGAGGATATCAAGGTCAACGGAAAACCTGCGCTTATCGTCAGCGAGAGCGGATACAGCAATGTTGTCCTTCAGGGAAAAGGAGAATACAGGATCGAAGCTGAGTTTTCTGTTAAATCAACTCTGGAAAAAGGTCCTTATGAACTATACATTAATATTAATAAGACCCCGATAACGCTTTTCGAACTTGAGATACCGATGCCTCAGATAGAGGTCGAGATCCCTCAGGCGAACCAGATCAGTACGACCGAAAAAAACAAAGTTACTTCTGTATCAGCCGTAATAACCGAAAGCTACAATATAAGCGTTAAGTGGAGGAAAAAATTCGAGATAATCGAAAAACTTCCACCGAAAGTCTATGCCGACATGAACCATCTGATCTCGATCGAGGACAATTCACTCAAAACAACAACTCAGATCAACTACAATATCCTTCATTCCGAGATCGAGACCGTAGCAGTTTCAATAGATGATAATGTCAACATCCTAAACATTTACGGAGCCGGAACGAGCGAGTGGCAGGAGATAATCAAGAACGACGTCCGCCAGATAATAATCCCTTTCACTTACGGAAAGAAGGGAAACGCGAGCGTGACGATCGTAACTGAAATACCTCTGAGCGCTGAAGGTCTGGAGACAGCGTTCACGGGAATAAAGACCCTGAACACGATCAGGGAGACCGGCTCGATCGGGATCGAGCTGAATACCAGCGCTGAGGTCACGGTTACCGAGAACAAGGGCCTTGAAAGGATCGCCGTTCAAACGCTGCCTGCCGACATATTGAGCAGGTCGGCAAAACCTCTTATCGAGGGATTCAAATACGCCAAGCATCCTTTCCAGCTGATGCTCAACATCAAGAAACACAAGAAGATCGGCGTGCCGATGGCGGCGGCATATTCTGCCAACGCGGTGACGCTGTTCACCGAGGACGGCAAGATCGTCCACAGCATAGAATACAAGATCAAGAACAGCTCGAAACAGTTTCTGGAGGTCAAACTTCCCGCGGACGCTCAGGTGTTCTCCGTTTTCGTGAACGGCGCTCCTGTCGAGTCGTCCCTGAACGACGACGGGATGCTTCTCATCCCGCTTATCAGATCGAACAGCCTGACTTCTTCGACTGACACCTTCCCGGTCGAGGTGATCTTCGCGACTTCTGAAGATCCTTTCAGCTTTTTCGGGACGAAGAGCACGATACTTCCTCCGGTCGACCTGTTCACCAGCCAGATCATGTGGTCGGTCTATCTGCCGCACGGATACAAGTACATTTACTTTGACAGCACGCTCGAGAAAGAGGAGATCATCCGCGGCGTGAACATTTTCGGCGGCGAGGAGAGGATCTACGACGAGGAGAACGAGCTGGGCGAAGACATGATGGCAGACGGTGACGCTTATTACGATAAAGGCGCGATGAAGACAGAGGCAAAAAAACAGCTCAGCGAGTTCAGGAACGCCCCGGTCGAGGCGGAAGAGCAGCTTGTTCAGATGAAAAGGGAAAAAGCTTTCGGTGCGCAGATG
>ERZ795048.846-NODE-846-length-30300-cov-6.121838_pt1 | contig 30300 bp, 24 predicted proteins | sample MGYA00375132_ERZ795048 | MGnify/ENA primary metagenome ERZ795048 (study PRJEB30177, sample SAMN05720225) | activated sludge metagenome | isolation source: Anaerobic digester | place: Hong Kong | collected 2014-12-17 ... | reverse complement strand
TTGCGTGATGGTCTCGACAGAGCTCGAAGAATTGCTGGAAACCTGCCATCGAATACTGATTATGCGAAACGGCGGGCTTGATAAAGAAGTCCTTCCTGAAAATATCACTGTTGAAGATCTTTACGCAATATGCATGGGAGAGTAGCAATGGAAACAGTTAAGAAAAGAATGTCCGTACAACAAGTCCTGACGAACTATACGCTTGAAATCATTATTGTTTTTCTTGCGGTCGTCTTGTCCTTTATCTCAGATTATTTTTTTACGGTCAACAACCTGCTCAATATGCTGAGGAACATCGCTTTGCAGGGCGTAATCGCCTTCGGCATGACGATTGTTATTGTCAGCGGCGAATTGGATTTGTCGATCAGCTCCAGCGTTGCGTTAACCGGCGTTTTGATCGGTTTGGTCGGAGGAAAGCTTGAAGATGCGGGGATTATGCCGCTCGAGTACGGCGCGGTCGTCGGCATCGTCGTGGCGCTGATCGTGAGTATTCTTGTCGGCGTTGCAAACGGCTGGCTGATAACCAGATTCAAGATACCGGCCATGATCGTGACGCTGGCCATGCAAAACATTCTTTACGGCATTGCGGCGGTCATCTCAAAGGGATTTCCGATTATTACCTTCCCGTCGTGGTACAGTTACATTGGCTCGGGACGGCTGTTCGGCGTCATTCCGGTGCCCGTCATCGTTCTGCTGATTGCTTTCCTGATTACGTACTTCATGCTGGGCTTTACAAAGTTCGGAAGGGCCACGTTTGCCAGCGGCGGAAATGCGGAAGCGGCAAGGTTGTCCGGCATCAACGTAACAAAAACGAAGATAATCGGCTTGGTCGTCATTCAGATTTGCTGTGTGATTTCAGGTATCATGCTTTCGTCGCAGGTTATGTCCGGCACGTTTTCGTTTGCGAAAGGCTGGGAGATGAATGCGATCGCGTCTGTTATCATAGGCGGCGCGAGCATCGCGGGCGGCATCGGCAACATGCGCGGAACGTTGCTGGGCATTATCTTTATCGGGATACTGACAAACGGTATGACGCTTTTGAACGTGAACGATTATGTCCAGTATATTGTCCGCGGCGGTCTGATGATCTTTGCCGTACTGCTGAGCACGTTTAAAAACAGCCAGCGGGCATAAAATTACCGGGTGGGTCGCCCCGCGCAAAAGAGCGCGGGCAAGCCGCCGGCTACAGGACTATGTGAGAAATGCCGCCGGAATTCTGTTTGCCAGGGGGGGAAGAATTCGCGGCGGCAGTGAGGGGAAAAGAACGGATGCAAAACAGAATACAGAGTGGTATTAAGGGAGTCCAGCATATTGGAATTCCAACGGACGATCTGGAACGGACACAGGCCTTTTTTCAGGCTCTCGGCTTCTGCTGCACATACAGTGCGGCGCTCGACAAGGAAAAACACGTGCGTTTTTTTAAGCGTGATGATATCATGATAGAAGCGTTTGAAACGGGGAATCCTTTGCAGGCCGGCAGGAGCATCGACCATGTTGCGCTGGACGTATCGGATATCGAGGCTGCTTACGCGGAAGCGATCGAACAGGGGTACAGCCCCTTGGAAGGCGAAATCTGTTTTCTGCCTTTTTTTGAAAACGGCGTTCGGTATTTTACGCTGGAAGGCCCTAACAAAGAGAAAATCGAGTTTAATCAGAGGCTGTGATTTATACACGCACAAACAGGGGGACAAATGAAACGCTCGGAAATCAACAAAGCGCTGCGAGAACTGGAAGCGATGGCGAAGGCATATCGCTTCAGCCTGCCGCCGTTCTGCGATTTCACGCCGGAACAGTGGCAAAACAAGGGCCACGAATACGATGAGATTCGCGACAACATGCTCGGTTGGGACATTACGGACTACGGCCTGGGCAACTTCGACAAGGTGGGGTTCTCGCTTGTTACGCTGCGAAACGGCAATCTGAACATGGCGGAGAAATATAAAAAGACATACGCCGAAAAATTGCTTTATTTGCGGGACGGCCAGTATTCGCCGAACCATTTCCACTGGAACAAGATGGAAGACATCATCAACCGCGGCGGCGGGAACCTGCTGATACGGGTCTACAATTCCCTGCCGAACGAGGAGATCGACACGGTAAGCGCCGTGACGCTGCATCTCGACGGCGTGGAAACGGTCGTGCCCGCGGGGACGCAGGTAAAGCTGCTGCCGGGCATGAGCATCTCCATCCAGCCGTACTTGTACCACGATTTCGAAGTGGAGCCGGGCACGGGTGCGGCGCTGATTGGCGAAGTGAGCCAGTGCAACGACGACAACACGGACAATCGCTTCAACCCGCCGGTCGGACGCTTTCCGGCGATCGAGGAAGACGAACCGCCGTATCGGCTGCTGTGCAACGAGTATCCGGCGGCAAAGGAGTAAAGAGTGCTATGGACCAAATAACGGCCCTTGGCGAACTGTTGATTGATTTTACGGAAAGCGGCATTTCAAAAGGCGGGATGAAGCTCTTTGAGCGAAATCCCGGCGGCGCGGTGGCGAATGTGCTCGCTGCTGCTGCCCGGCTCGGCGAGCGCACGGCGTTTATCGGCAAAGTCGGAAACGACATGCATGGGATGTTTTTGAAAGCGACGCTCGAAAGCGCGGGGATCGATACAAAGGGCCTTGTGATGTCGAACGATTTTTTTACAACGCTTGCGTTCGTGGCGCTGTCCGAAACGGGGGAGCGGACGTTTTCGTTTGCGCGCAAGCCCGGGGCGGACACGCAGTTGACGGCGGGCGAAGTTGACGAAGCCATCCTGAAAACGACGGCGGTTTTGCATATCGGCTCGCTTTCGCTGACGGACGAGCCCGCGAGGAGCGCGACGTATCACGCGGTGAAGCTTGCGAAGAAACACGGCGCGGCGATTTCCTACGATCCGAATTACAGGGAGACGCTCTGGACGGATGAAGAGGCGGCGAAAGAACGCATGCGCGAAATGCTGCCGTACGTGGACATCATGAAGCTTTCCGACGAAGAGACGGCGTTGTTGACGGATATAGAATCGCCTGCTGAAGCGGCGAAACGATTAAATGCTATGGGAATACCCTGTGTGGCTGTAACGCTCGGCAAACAGGGCGCGCTGGTGTCCGTCGGCGGCGAAAGCACGATCATGCCCGGCTATCCGATTCCGGCGATCGACACGACCGGCGCGGGCGATGCGTTCTGGGGCGGTTTTTTGCACCGGATGCTGACGATAAGGAAGCGGCCGGACGAGCTGACGCTCAAAGAAGCGGCGGACTGCGCGGACTGGGGCAATGCGGTGGCGACCTGCTGCGTGCAAAAACGCGGCGGCATCCCCGCTATGCCGTCACTCGACGAGGTTTTGGAGCTTATGCGAAAGTAAAAGGGCCGATTTGAATGCGCGCTTAAAGGAAACGAAGCAAGCGAAAATTATGAGTCGTCCGGTTTTTTCATGAGCCGCCCGTAAGAGATGGCGTCCTTCCCAAACCGCGAACGGATGGCGTCCATCGCTTGATCCAGCTTCGCATTTTTCAGTTTTTCGTCCGTCGTGTCGCCGATCAGCGTCATCTGTTCGGCACAGCGATCGGTCAGATTCGTTCCGGTCACGGATAAAAGCCGGACCGGAGCCGACATCGTCCAGGATTTTTCCGCTATGGCGACCGCCGCGTCGTAGATCACTTTCGTGACGTTGGTGGGGGCGGCGAGCTTCTGCTGCCTTGAGATCGTTCTAAGGTAGGGGTCCTTGATCTGAATCTGTACCGTAGAGCAGTAAAGGCCGTGCTTTCGGAGCCGCGATCCGACCCGGTCGCTCAGCGTCAGCAGCCCCGCGTGGATTTCCTGCCGTCCCTGCAAATCGCGCGCAAAGGTGATGCTGTTGCCGATGCTCTTCGGCTGCTCGATATCGTAGCGGTTTTTTACAGGGCTTTCGTCGAGCCCCATGGCGTAATTCCAAATCGTTTCGCCGCCGCGGCCGAGGATCGTTTTCATTTGCTCGCAGCCGGCTTTGGCGATTGCCCCGATGGTGTCGATGCCCATGTTTGCGAGACGCTCGGCGGACGCATTGCCCACAAAGAGCATATCCGTCGCAGGAAGCGGCCATAAGATCGACTGATAGTTGTCTCGCGTAATCACTGTGGTTGCGTCGGGCTTTTTATAATCGCTGCCGAGTTTGGCAAAGACCTTGTTGTAGGAGACTCCGACCGAGATCGTGATGCCGATCTCCTCACGGATGCGGCGGCGCAGCTCGTCGGCAATCTCCTGCCCGGTGCCGAACTTATGCATGGTTCCCGTGACGTCCAGCCAGCTTTCGTCAATGCTGAACGGCTCCACCAGATCCGTGTACTGTTCGTAAATTTGATTGATCAGCTCCGAATATTCCGAATATAAATGATGATGCGGCGTCACCAGCGTCAGGTTGGGGCACTTTTTTTTCGCCTGCCAGATGGTCTCCGCGGTCTTAATTCCAAAGCGCTTGGCAAGTTCGTTCTTTGCAAGGATGATCCCGTGCCGGCTGTCCGGGTCGCCGCAGACGGCCATGGGCACGCTTTTCAGCTCCGGCCGGTCGATGCACTCCACCGAAGCAAAATAGGAATTACAATCGCAATGCAGTATCGTCCGATTCATCTGCAGGCCTCGTATCACAGATTGCGTTCACGGCTTTAGGGTGTGTTTCTAAAATCCGCAAAGCGCATTTTCGCCGTCTCAACTTGCATATTATTGTTAAAAAGCCTCGCCGCAGCACCACTGCACCTGCGTTTTTTGCCTCAATCTGCAAGCCGATCCAGCAAAGCTGCATCTTTTAGGCTTTAGAAACACACCCTAATACCGCGATGGCGTATGCCGGGAGCGACAGCGCGCCGTCCGTAAGCGTCACAGGCGTTTCGTCAATGGTCAGATAGCCGTAGAGGGCGAACGCATCGTACCCGCTTCCGGCAAGGACGACGTCCGCTTCCTCCGTCCCGATATTATAAACCAGCAGGAGCGTGCTGTCCTGATAGGTTTTCGTAACGGCGCAGATCGTGTCCGAAACAAGCGGCTGCGCAACGTCGAGCGCGCCGCGCGCGATTTCGGGATTTTCGTTTCGGATTCGCAGGGCGCGCTTATAGTAAGAATAAAGGGAGAGCGGGTCGTCCATTTGCAGATCGAGGGCGAGGAACTTCTGCTCCACATCGTCCGCCCCCTCCGGCGGCAAGGGCGTTCCGGTAAGGTCCGTGTCCGACCAGTGCATGGGGAGGCGTTTGTTTTCGTCCTTGGTGCCCTTGCTGTTCATGCCGATTTCTTCGCCGTAATAGACGAACGGAGTACCGTTCATCGTCAGCAAAATTCCCGCCGCAAGCTTCATTTTACTCAGGTCGTTTACGTAATGCGCGCTGATCCTCGACGTATCGTGGTTGCTTAAAAACGGTGCGTCGATAAAGCTCGGGTCGATTGCGCCGTATATCGTTTCGCTCTGCGTCAGGAGCGAGGCTAATTTTGCGCCGGTGCCGCGGTTGACCATCGTCGCTATGCTTCCGGTCGCCTGCGCGAGCGGGAAATCAAAAAAACTCGCGACGCCGCTTTTGTAATATGCGGACAGCGTTACGGGGCTGGTTTCCCATGCTTCGCCGACGAGGTACGCATCGGGATTGACGCTCAAAACATACTGATTGAACCATGAAAGGATTTCGATGTTCGAAGAAGTGCTCCCGGAGACGTATTCCTTTACGGCGTCGAGCCGGAAGCCGTCCACGCCCATTTCCAGCCAGAAGGAAGCCGCGGCTTCCAGTTCTGAACGGACAAGCTCGTTTTCGAGCGCGAGGTCCGGCATCTGGTCCCAGAATACGCCTTCGTAATACCATTCGGTGGCGCCGACCTGATACCAGCCGGTCGCGCCAGCTTTTTCCGTGGAAAAATGATAATAAGACGCATAGGGGCAGACGCTGTAGTCGGGCTGCTCGCCTTCGGCGAGGGACTCGTAGTATTGCACGGCCTCTGTGAACCACGGGTGCTGCGCGGACGTGTGGTTAAACGGGAAGTCGATGATCAGCTTGATTCCGCGTGCATGGCACTCGGCTAAAAGGGACTGGAAGTCTTCCAGCGTGCCGTAGGACGGATCGACGTCGCAGAAGTCGGTGACGTCGTATTTGTGATAAGTTGGAGACGGCATTATGGGCATCAGCCATATTCCGGTGAATCCCAGGTCCGAATCGGTCGTATCGTCGCCGTCGTTGAGGTAATCGAGCTTTTGAGCGACGCCGTTCAGATCGCCGGTGCCGTCGGCGTCGCTGTCGTAAAACGAAGATACGAAAATTTCGTAATAGGTGCGGTAGTTGTCGTCCGGCATGTTGAGTGCGTGCCGATATGGGTACGCGTCGTTTTGCTGTTCGTCGCCGGATGTCTCCGCCTGCGGCGCGGAATTGCAGCCCGCGAGCGAAAGCAGCATGGCGAGTGCGAATATGGCCGGCAGCAGCCGTTTATGCAAAAAACTCATCATAGATAGATTTTAAAATAACATGGATGGATTGGCAAGGACCACGGGCCGGTTTACGCTGTCCGGTCCGAGATTTTTTTATGTATTTTCCATTTTGCATTGCGGGCCCGGCTGCGCGGGATCGGCATCACAGCTGTCTAGCAGACCGATTACCTCCGCCTGCGTGGCAAGCGCCGCCGCTTTTACGGCAAGCGTTTTTGCGTCTTCGATGCTGGTTTTGGAAAGAGCAAGCTTCACCTTTGCCACGGAGGAAGCGCTCATGCTGAATTTTTGCAGGCCAAGCCCTGCCAGAAGCGCCGCGGCGCGCGGGTTTCCGGCAAGCTCGCCGCACATGGACAGCTCTTTTCCCGCCGACCGGAAGGAAGCGACGATTTGTTGAAGAACGCGGAGGAATGCTGGCGCAAACGGCTGGCAATACGCCGAAAGTTCGGAGTTCATACGATCCGCCGCAAACAGATACTGACACAGGTCGTTCGTGCCAATGCTGGCGAAATCGACCTCGCGTGCGGCCAGGTCGGCCGCGATGGCAATGGACGGGACTTCGATCATGATGCCGAGGCGCACGTCCTCGTCAAACGCTACCCTGCGCGCGCGCAGGTCCGTTTTCGCCGCATCGACAAACGCCTTTGCCCTGCGGATATCGTCGATACTGCCGACCATGGGGAACATGATCCGCAAACTCCCGAACGCCGACGCGCGCAGGGCCGCCCGAAGCTGGGTTGCGAACAAATCGGGCTTGTCGAAGCACAGCCGCAGGGCGCGCTTGCCGAGAAACGGATTTTCTTCTTTCGGCAGTTGCATATATGAAAGCGTTTTGTCCCCGCCGATATCCAGTGTGCGGAGCGTGACCGGCCTTGCGCCGGCCTTTTGAAGCACGCGGCGATAGGTGGTGAACTGCTCATCCTCCGTCGGAAGGTGATTGGCGTTCATATAGAGGAACTCCGTTCGGAACAAACCGACAAAATCGACGTACGCGGGGATTTCGTCGCGGTCCGAACCGATGTTCAATCCAACCTGAAGCCGTTCGCCGTCCTTCGTGCAGGCAGGCTTTTGCAGGCATGCGTCCGCCGCGCTTTGGCGCGCCAGCCAGCGCGCGCGCTTTTTTCGCCCTGCGGATGCTTCCCCCGCGCCGGGAGACAGGGTCAGTTCGCCTGCTTCGGCGTCGAGCAGCAGCGCCTGCGCGTTTTGCACGTTCGAAAGCGCGCCCCTGACGCCGACCAGCGCGGGGATACGGAAACTGCGCGCCAGAATCGCCGTATGCGAGGTTTCGCTTCCAATCTCGGTCACAATGCCGAGCACGTGCTTTCGGTCAATGGATGCGGTGTCGCTCGGGAGGAGGTCGTGCGCCACCAGAATGCAGTCGCCCGGAAGCCGGGAAAGCGATTGTTTTGTTTCGCCGCGCAGCGCCAGTAGCAGCCTGTCGCGCACGTCCGTAACATCCGCCGCACGCAGCGCGATCGTTTCGTCCGCCGCTTTTTTCAGAAGCGAGATAAACGTTTCGCAGGCGGCGTATACGGCGTAATCGGCCGACATGTGTTCTGCTTCGATGTTGTCGAGGATTGTTTGTCGCAGGTCTTCGTCCGCAAGGATTTCCCTGTGCGCGGCGAAGATTTTTGCATGCGCCTGTTCGCTTTGCGGAAATGAGTCGATCAGCGCGGCCAGGTCTCCGTCCGCCTGTGATATGGCTTTTTCGACCGACGCGACCGCCTCGTGCGCCGTTGCGTCGCTCAAACTCGTCTTTTGCACGCAGAGCGTCCGCGGCGCATATAGCAGCGCCGGCGCGAGCGCGGTGCCCTCCGAAACCGCGCAGCCCTTCAAAACCACGCGTTCCGGTTTCCAGCCTAATTCAGATTTGTCAGCAGCCATTTTGCCACACCGTCCTTTTCTGCACAGTCCGTAATCACGTCGGCCACGGCGAGGACGTCCCCGGAGGCATTGCGCGGAGCGACGAACATGCCGCAGTACGCGCGCATGGAACGGTCGTTTCCGCTGTCTCCACAGACGACGACGTTGTCCCGTTTCACGCCGAATCGTTCGCAGAGCCGGCTCAGCGCGTCGCCTTTGCTTGCGTCGCCGGCGGTGATTTCAACATCGTTTCCGTGCGTCGTTAAAACGGCCAGGCCGTCGGTCCCGCAAAGCTCCGAAAGCGCCTTTGAAGCGGCGCCGGCGGAAGAAAAGAAGCCGCCGATTTTTTCTATTGCGGCGTCGTTTTTCCGGATACGGCGACGGATGTCGCGCGTTGTGTACGAATGCGGGAAAAACCGCAGCAGCATTCCGATCCGTTCAAGTTTCGGGCGTTCGCGGTCTCCGATGATATCGAAGTGCGCTTGCCGGTCGAAATACACGTTTCCGCCGAAAAACACGCTGGTGGCCGCGCCGCGTTCGACCAGCGCCGACCATGCGGGGAGTGCCCTGCCGCGGGGAATCGGCCGCAAAAAGAGCGTTTCTCCGCCGCGCAGGACGACGCGAGCACCGTTGCTGGTGATAAACGCGTCGACCGCATGCGAGCGTTTCAGGCGTCCCGGCACCATAGCGATGGAACGCCCGGTCGAAATCACCACGGTCCAGCCCGCGCGATGCGCGGCTTCCAGCGCCTGCATGGCGCAGCCGGACACGTTGCCGTGGTTGGCTATCAGCGTGCCGTCCAGGTCGCATGCGAGCAGCCGGCGCGTGTCGGCGTTGTTCGCCGTGCTCGTTTTGCTCATTCGCCGAATCCGCTGTCGATCAGCGCAACGAGCGTGTCCGCGGCGGTTTGCTCGTCCTCGCCTTCGGCCGCGATTTCAACGCGCGTCCCCTGCGTCATGCTCTCGGCGAGCAGACGCAGGATGGACTTTGCGTTGACCGCCTGCCCGTTGGCGTCCAGGTTTTTGATTGTCACTTTGGATGAAAACGTCTTTGCGTTCATCACAAAGTCCGAAGCCGGGCGCGCATGCAGCCCGCTTGCGTTTCGAACGGTTGTCTGTCTGATTACCATCTATGACCTCGCAATTTGTTTTTTATCTTGGGGGATTACGACGATTCGTCCCGCCTCAGTAGGCGCGTTCTCCGTTTTCGAGCCTGGCGATCGCCGGAGCGAAATTGGGCAGATACGCCTTATGCGCGACGAGCAGTTCATCCAGCGCGTCACGCGAGCGGTCGAAGCTGTTGGTCAGCGGGCTCGCGACCAGTGCGCCGAGCGCGGCCTTGTAATCGCCCGTCATAGCCGCCCTGACGGCAAGCTTTTCATAGTGCTTGGCAGCCTGCACAAGCGCCTTCATATGTTCGGGGACGTCTGTGTTCATCGCCAGTGGATAGATGCCGCTCCGGTTCAAAACGCAGGGCGTCTGCACCACGTCGGCGAATTCAAGTTCCGGATAGGTGCCGTAATTCGGATAGCTGACGATCTGCACCTCGCTCGTGTTTTGGTAAACGGCGCGCATCACGTTGATGCCGGCGAGCCCGTAGCCCTGACCGCCGCGCGTGCCCATCACGATTTTATATCCTTCGTAGTCCATCCGGCGGTACAGTTCGATCGCCAGTTCGTCGATGATCATCACCATTTCCGCCCGTTTCTTTACTCGAAACATCTTTTCATAGACGGCCTGCGGGAAAAGGTCCCTTTTGGCCTCGATCCATTCACGGTAGGAGTTGATGAAAAGCTGCGAATCCCGGCTCTGGTAGTCCGCCGTACGGTAATACAGGTCGTCGTACATGATCATGAGCGGATACCCCGTGAAATCCGCGATCTCCCTGGGTACGCCGGAGCCCGTGCCGGACCCGTCCATCTTTACGCCCATGATTCGGGCTACGCCTTCGATAAACGTATCGTAAGCCGTGTCGGACACGTCTTTTCCGTTGACGAACGGTTTCGACCATCCAAGGTGATCGAGGCCGTAGTGCTGCAGGAATACGCTTTCATGCGGGACGCCGTATCCTTCGGCGGTCGCGCCCCAGAGCATCCCGGGCCAGTTGCACAGGCCGACCGTCCGGCATGTCGTCTGCTCCCAGACGGCCTGCGTGAGCATTCCGCTCGGGTTCGCGAGGTTGATCAGCATCGCTTCCGGCTTTGCATGCCGCTCGACGGCCCGCGCGATTTCCACGATTGCCGGTATGTTTCTCAAACCCATCGCCAGCCCGCCCGGGGCGGTCGTCTCCTGGCCGATCAGGTTGTGTTTTTCCGGGATCGTCTCGTCGTAATAGCGCCCTTTGGCGCCGCCGACGCGTATCGTGGAAAAGACGAAGTCGGCGTCCGTTACGGCTTCCTTCAGGTCGGTCGTTATTCCAATTCTGATCGGGACACCGGCTTTTTGCAGCATGTCCCGTGTAAAATTCGCAACGGCTTCCAGGCGCGCCGCGTCGATATCCATCATGACCCATTCCGTCACGGGCACCCGTTCGTATGCGCCGATCAGCTCTTCCGCGAAATTCGGCGTATACGTGCTGCCCGCGCCAATGCTTGCGATTCGGATTCCGTTTTGCATATTCACCGCGCCTTTCCCGACTCAGATGTCGGCTCCGTTCGATTCAATGCACGCTTTATACCAATAGAACGAGTCCTTGCGGCTTCTGTTCAACGTGCCGCTGCCGTCGTTGTCTTTATCGACATAGACGAACCCGTAGCGTTTTTTCATCTCGCCCGTGCTCGCGCTGATGAGGTCGATGCATCCCCAGGGCGTATAGCCCATCAGGTCCACGCCGTCTTCGATTGCCTCGCGCATGGCTTCGATATGCGCCTTCAGATAAGCGATGCGGTACGGGTCGTGGACGCTTCCGTCGGCTTCAGGCGTGTCCTCCGCGCCGAGGCCGTTTTCGACCACCATAAGCGGAACGTTATAGCGTCCGTAAAGTTCGTTGAGATAGTACCGCAAGCCGTCCGCGTCGATCGTCCATCCCCATTGGCTCGCTTCCAGATACGGGTTTTTCACGCCGAAGAGGAAGTTGCCGGACGCTTTGACCGTCTCGGGGTCGGTCGATACGCAGCCGGAAGAATAGTAGCTGAACGAGTAAAAGTCGACTTTGCCGTTTTTCAGCGTTTCCGCGTCGCCTTCCTCCCATTCGATTTCCACGCCCTGGCTTGCGAGCATACGGCGGGCGAACGTCGGGTACGCGCCGCGCACCATCACGTCGCCGCAGAGGTAGTTGCCCGCCTGCATGTTCCGCTGTGCGGCGAGGACGTCTCCGGGGGCGGGCGAATACGGATACTGCACCATTCCGGCGATCATGCAGCCGACCCTGACCGCGGGATCGATCGCATGCGCAATCTGGACGGCTTTTGCGCTGGCGATAAACTGATGGTGCAGCGCGTTGAAACGGATATTCGCGTCGTCCGGCAGCTTTCCGGCTTTGTGAAAGTCCAGCTGTAAAAATTCGGGCTTCGGCATAATGCCGCCCGCCATCATGCCGCCGAGCGGCGAGCTGAGGATATTGATTTCGTTAAACGTGAGGTAATACTTGACCAGCCCTTTGTACTCGTTGAACACTGTTTCGCAGTATTTCACAAAAAAGCCGATCGTTTTGCGGCTTGCCCAGCCGTTGTATTTTTCGACCAGATGAAACGGCATTTCGTAGTGCGAGAGCGTGACCAGCGGCTCGATGCCGTGCTTTTTGCAGCACTCGAACACCTTTTTGTAGTGCTCGACGCCCGCGCGGTTCGGCTCGGCATCGTCGCCGTTCGGGAAAATGCGCGTCCATGCGACGGACATGCGGTAAGCCCTGAAGCCCATCTCGGCAAACAGCGCGATGTCCTCCTCGTAGCGGTGGTAATGGTCGATCGCCTCGTGCGAGGGGTAATACGCGTCCTCCCGCATGGTCGGCGTAAAAGCGCGCGGTTTCGTTCGCGTGCCGGCGGTCATCAGGTCGGCGGTGGAGACGCCCTTGCCGTCTGCGTCCCATGCGCCCTCGCACTGGTTGGCGGCGGTAGCGCCGCCCCAGAGAAAATTTTCGGGAAAGCGTTGATCCATATGGTTCTCCTTTGCGGCAGGTGCGGCGCTGAGCAGGGGGGGGGGTTAGCGCCGCGCCTGCTTTCGGTTGAATGGTTAAGCTTCGGTGCCGGCGGTTTCCGCCGCGAGGGCGGCCTGCTCCTTTTCATAGAGCTGCCTGTCGTACGCCTTGATGAACGGCTGGTATACCAGGTAGCCGACGATGATGCCGATAACCGGGATCAGCAGGTTTTGCCATGCCATCGCGCCGAGGAATTCTCCGACGCCCATCGGCATGAGGGTCAGCATCAGGACATAGGCGGGTTTGAAGAAACCGATGGCGTAGCCGGCCCATACCAGCAGCATCGTGACCAGCGGCGTGAGCATGAACGGAATCGCCAGAATGGGGTTGTACATGATCGGGTAGCCGAATGTTGCGGGTTCGTTGATACCGAACAGGCCCGGCACGAGCGCAACCTTGCTGACGGCGCGGACCTGTTCCGACTTGCCGCGCAGGCCGCGCAGGACCAGGCCGAACGTATTGCCCGTGCCGCCGGCCGTCATCATCGATGTGATCAGCATGGAAGCGTAAAACACCGGCTGCTCGCCCGCGGCGACCGCTGCCGCGTTGGCCCCGATATTCTGCATCAGGACCGCCATCAGGGCGATGAAGACCACCATCGTGCCATGGATGCCGAACGTCCAGAGCAGGCATGCAAAGATGATCACGAGCATCATGCCCGGCACGCTGTTGAGCGCGGAAAGCGGAATGGAGAGGATATACGTGATCAGTAACGGCAGCGTCATCTGCCCGGCGGTCAAAATCGAAAGCGCCGTGCCGATGCCATACCATATGATGACGTTAAACAGCAGGGGGAGCGCCGCCGAAAACGCGTCCGAGAGGAACGGCGGAACCACGTCCGGCATTTTGATTACGACGTTGTGCTTCTCGCAGAAGCGCGTCAGCCGGACCGACAGGATCGCGATGATAATGGCCACGAACATGCCCTGCGCGCCGAGGTAGGTCGAATCCAGCACGGACATCGTCGTGCTGCCGTCGGCCAGCGTCACGGTCTGCACGGGCGCGCATACGGCCAAAAAGCAGACCAGACTTACGATGCCGTTTTGCAGAGGTTTCATGCCGTGCGCTTTCGCATAGTTGTATGCGATCATAAACGCGATGAAGACGCTGATGCTGCCCATCGTCATGTTATACGGCGTGTACAGAATCGTGTAGATCGCGTCCGACGTTGTGAACCATCCGAACAGCGTCGGGATCGTCGCGATGATCTGGAAAAACGCGCCGACGAGGATGAGCGCCATCGTCGCCATGAGGGACTTGCTGATGGCGGAGAACCCCTTGTTCGTCGCGAGTTTTTCACCGAAGCGCTGCAAGCTTTTCATAAACTTGCTTTCGAAGATCTTGTCCGCCTTGCCTTGCTTGGCTTCCATAGGTAATACCTCCCTTTTGATTTGGTTTGTTTACTGCACCTGACAGAGCTTTTTTATCTGTTTGAAGATGTTTTCCGCGTTTCCGATGGCATAGTCGTATGGAGCGATGACCGCCACGGGTTTTTTTGTGTTGCTTTCGACGGAGCTTTTTTGATACGACACCTGCGGCCCGAGCAAGATGACGTCGTATCTTTGATAGACGTCGTCATAATCGTTCATTCCGCGCGCAAGGATCTCCAAATCAATATCGTGAGCCGACGCGTATTTTTCGAGCTTTTTCATCAGAATACTGGTCGACATACCGCCTGCGCATATCAACAGGACTTTCATTTACTTATCCTCCTTCCCGGCGTTTTGCCGTATTGTTTTTCGCAAATCGATGAGTTCACCGATCAGTTCCATGGCCAAAGCCGCGCACATCAAATGGTCCTGCGCGTGCGAAAGCAGGATGTCGCCGCCTTCAAACGCGCCTTTTGCATACAGCGCGAGCAGCTCGGAATGCGTCTTGTGCGCCGCGCGCGAATATTCGTCCGCGCTTTTCATCAGCGCCGCCGCCTGTTCGTAGTCTCCGGCTTTTGCGGCTTTCAGCGCGTCGAACGCTGCGCCGCGGGCCGCGCCCGCGTTGGAAATAATCGCCATTGCGATTTCTTCGGTCCGTTCGTCCAATGCCATAGTGTTCATAGGCCTCCTTCGTGTTACAGCTTATATTGAATCATGAGAATATTTGCCAGTTCGTCGTCCGGAAAGATGATATGGAAAGCCTTTTCAAGCGGCTTGAGTTCCTTGCGTAGCGTAGCGTACGCTTCGCCGTGCTGGCCGATGATCTCTTCTTTGCGAAGGTTCTGTGGCGTCGCCGCGCCCGAACAGAGACGGTTGACCGAGCAGGCGATGTGCATCAGCAGCCCGACTTCCGTGTCGATGGACATGGGTACGATGCTCGCGTTGAAGTGTTCCACGATTGCCGGAAGCAACCGCCGGAGCTTTTTCGTGTCCGCAAACTCGAACTGTTCTTCGAGATAGTCGAATACCTGTTGGGTGTCGATTCGCTGCTTTTCGCGGTTCTTGCCGCGCAGGACCTCCGGGAGCATCGACGCGTCGCACCCGAGTACGTCCCCGACGGGAATGAACGGGATACCGAAGAGCTTCGGGTCGTGCGTGCCGACGATGCAGACGGGAAACACCCGCTTCTGCAGGGCGGACAACTCCGTCTTCAGCCGCTCCCTGTCGGCGCCGGCGAGCGCGACGACCTCCATGTCGCCCGGCTCCCCATACCGCTCGATGTACGATTTCAGTTCCTGTGCGCCGCCGATGCCCGTCGTGCACAGCGTGACGATCGCCCGGGGAAGCGGCTTGCGGTAAAGGTCCAGGCTCTGCATTACGACGGGGAAGAGCGCATCCGCATCCTGCGCGAGCGCTGCCCTGCGGGAACACTCGATTCCGAACAGCGTGACAGGAAACGCGATTGCGCGGACCTGGACGCCGGTCTCCAGCGCCGCAGTGTCCAGCAGACGCTCCAGAAAATCCATATCGTACAGAGCGACGATCCCGCCGTCGCCGCGATGGATGCGCTCGATGCAGTCCTTCAGCGCGGCGTACGTCGTCCCGGCGTCCTGTTCGAACGGGATGTCCAGCGCGAACGTGTTGTCGCCGCCGACTACGGCGTTGATACAGGCGCTCAGCGAAGTCGCCACGCCGGCGCCGTGCAGCGCGAAGAGGATCACGGGCTTCGTCGTGCTGACGGCCGGCTCCGTCTCCGCGCAGAGGAACAGGGTGATCAGCATGGCCTCGTCCAGCGGGAGCTTATGCCCGAACGTCTTTTCCAGCTGCTGCGTAAAATCCAGCGAAAGCGCATATTCCGTACGATGGCGTTCCACGATTTCGGCAATCTGCTGATTGCTGAGCATCTGCCGCGACAAATCGTTCTTGGAGAGCGCGGAAACGTGCAGGCATAATCCGTAAAACACGGACGGCGGGAAGCCTTTGCCCATCCGCGCGGTCGCGTCGGAAAGGAAGGTTTCCACCAGCGAGATGATCTGCGGGCCGACAAGGTTTAACAACTGCTCCTTGTTTACGGTCTGGCTGATCGTCGCGTTCCAGTACTGGCGGAACATGGCTTCATACTCGATGCAAAGCATGGACTTCACGTCGCTTTCCGTCATGCCCAGCGCCAGCAAATCGTCCGTCCTTCGGTCGATCTCGTCGTACAGGCTGCCAAGGAGCAGCTTTGCGCGGTCGATTGCGCTCATCTCCATCGTCGACTCCGAAAACTCGTAGCGGTAATCGTCCGGGATCAGTTCTTCGACTTCGGCGCGGCGCTCGTGGTAGTGGAGGAAGCCTTTGCGCACGGCCGAACCGAAATCCGTCATATATAAATAGAGACGGTCCTGGCCGTTGCTGTGTTCGCGCAGGTATGCCGTGGCGGCGCCGCGCTTGATGTCGGCCTTGAGCTGCAGGATGTTGTTTCCTGTGCAGTCGTAAAGCAGCAGGCAGCGCAGAAGTTCGGCGTTTAAAACGATCGTCCGCTTTGCGCGCGCGGCTTCGAGCGTTAAAAAACTCTGAATCAGCGTCATGCGCTCGGAGAGCGGGCGTTCCGCAAGCGCGGGAAGCGGGATGGCGATCGGCAGCGTTTTCTCATAAAATTCGCACGCGGGCTTGTTGCTGCGATCGCACGCGACGATCAGGATCGGGCAGTCCCGTTCCTGCGCGGGCGCGGATTCCGCATAGGCGCTGAGTTTGGCGATTCGGCCGCGGCCCCCCGGAGAAAGGAACTGCGCGTTGTCGATGTGCAGGATGCCGCCGCGGGCGGAACAGTAGGCGCCGCTTTCGTTGTCAAGCGACAATTCGCCGGCCAGCCCGGCCTCATTTTCCTGATAGGCCCGGCAGTCCAGAACGACGAACGGAGCCTCCGCGGGCAGTATGCCTTCCTGCGTTGCAAAACGGTGCATCAGCATCGCAAGAAAACTTTTTCCAACGCCCTGATCGCCGATCAGCAGCGCGCTCAGGCTTTTTCCGGGATAGATCAGCGCGGCCTTTGCCAGCTGTACGGCGTGCTGCAGGCTGCCTTCCGCGCCGACCATATTGGAAAAACAACCCTGCTCGGCGCGCCTTGCGTGGCCGGCCAGACGATACAGAACGGGACGTCCGTTCGATTTTTCGACGCGGCCTTCCGAAACGAGTTCGTTGAGGAGGCTGCTGACGTTGGTGCGGCCGATTTTCAGTGCGGTTGCGATGCTTTGCGTGGAAATTCCGCAGGGTGGATCGGATGCGGCTTGGAGTTTGATAAAATCCAGAATGCGCTCTTTGTTAAATTTCACGGTGTTACACCTCCAATGAGAGTGTACACTTAATACAGTATCCCTACCATATACTGATCTATTTTTGATGTCAAAATGGATACTGTATGCCGAAATCGTGATAATTCAGACACTAGCAAGCGATCCGCCCTGGTTTTTTGGATACAAATCAGAATGGTACAGATTTTTTCGCAATTTTTCGGCGCTTTGCGGCAATAGTGTATTCACGTGTGTAGGATCATTCGGCTGTGTATTTATCGAATATTGAAATTGACCGACTTGATAATGGCGCGGCGGCAAAGAAAAGGGCGATGGGAAGCTGATGGAATTGGGAGAACATCGTGGCGGTTGACTCAAACGGGCTGAAATTTTCGTTCGCACGAAAAAAACGCCCCCATGGGGGGACGTGCAGACTGTCGTAGAAGTTTCGGGGTTGCTAAGGGCACGAACCCCCCTTAACCCATTTATTCCTATGTACCAGATTGGGCGGTTTCCCTGTGCGCTTTGCCGCCCCCTTCAAAGGGCGAGCAGTGGAAACGTGGTTATCCGTCGGGAAACGAGTTTTAACAGCTCATCGTCCCCAGCAGCGGTATAAACTGCGGGAAATTTCGCCCGCGGCTTCCTGCAGCGCAGGTAAAAACGACAGCAGGTCGTCCGGGTTTTCCACGCCGACAAACCCGCTGAACGAAAGCGCCGCGACGATGTTCCCTTCGCAGTCGCGCACGGGGACGGCGATACAACTGCCGTTTTCCGCCGATTCTTTGTTGTCGAAGGCGTATCCCAGTTTTGCGACTTTCCGCAGTTCCTGCCAGAACAGATCCGGATCGGTGATCGTATGCTGCGTCAGCGGTACCATCTCGCAGGAATCGATGATCTGCTCCACCAGACTGACCGGCAGTTCGGAGAGCAGTATTTTGCCGCCCGCGCATGCGTAAAACGGCAGGTTGGAATAGAGCGGAGGGATGTAATCGACGAGGTTGCGCGTGCGGGACTGCTGAAGGATATAGCAATGTGCCCCCTCGCGCACGATCAGGTTCATCGCCTGGCCGACCGCCGCCGTGTTCTTCTCCATCACAAAGGACGCCACTTCCTTCAGCGCGAGGTAGAGGTTTTCCTTCTCCATCACAAAGCTGATCTTCTGCCCCGTGATATAGCGGTTATCCCCGCATTGGTACACCCAGCCGTTGACCTCCAGCGTTTTTAATATGCGAAACGCGGTGGATGGACTCATGTCGCATTTTTTTGCAATCTCGTTGACGCCGAGCCGCTGACGCTCCGTGCGCAATATGTCCAGCACGGCGAGCGCGCGGTCGACCATTTTGATCGTATCGCTGCTTTTCGTAATTTGCTCTTCCATTTGTGTCATTCCCGCTTGCTCCATAGTTAGACGCGCGCGTCCTTTTAGCTTCTTTGCCGTTTGAACTCCGCATACCGCCGAAAAAAAGGACTGCGCTGCGGAGAGGTTTCGTGCACAGCTTCGCCTTAAATGGAATTTATATTCCATTATAGGGGTAATTTGCTGAAAAAGGACGTACACCGATCTTTTTAATACTATAACGTATCGCGTTTTACTTGTCAATATTCCTTTAATATGGCACTTTTTAAACGCCGGCCGCTGATCGTCGCGCGATATTCGTCGACAATTCGTTTGGATGCAGGGCTCGGTCGTTGCGCCTTTGGCAAAGGCGCCGCCTCGATTTCCGTAAAACAGCATGTTTGTACAAAATACGGAATAGTTATTCCAAATATGCTTTTCACGTGTTTAAAATTGCGTGCCAAATCGAATTTTTTATGGTAGGTCCCGGACAAATTCATAATTTGCGTTGCTTATTTTACAAAAATGCTTCGGTTTCCCCATTGGTTTCTATTTTTTAAGGCGCAATGCCGGTGTTTTTCCATGACAAGGGGTACGCAACCGGAAAAAATCTTTGCCTTTTTTGAAAATACCTGTTGACATTTCGTGAAAAATGATATTAACTTTATATCGGAATAAGTATTCCAACTTATTACGACACATCTTTTCATAAAAAATAAAAGGAGTATCAAGTTATGGCACGCGAAAAACTCACAGGCATCTATATCCCAATGGTAACGCCGTTCAACGAGGACGAATCCATCAACTTCAACGGCATCAAGGAAGTAACGGATTTTCTTGTCCAAAACGGCGTCACCGGCGTAATTCCTTCCGGAAGCACGGGCGAAATGGTCGCCATGACTCCGGCGGAACAGACCGCAGTCAACGCGGCGACCGTGAAAGCCGCGGCTGGCCGCATCAAGGTCGTCTGCTCGACGGGCGCTTACCGTACAAAGGATGTTGTTGAAATGTCTATTGCGGCGGAGGCGGCGGGTGCCGACGGAGTCATGGCCGTAACGCCCTGGTATATGGCGCCGAACGAAAACGAGCTGCTCAAGCATTACGAAGCCATCCGCAAGGCAATCAGTATTCCCATCATGGTCTATCACAATCCGTATTACTCCACCTGCCTGATGAGCGACGAATTCATGGCAAAATTATATAACGAAGGCTTCATCGACGCGGTCAAGGAGCGCCAGGCGGACGTTTACCGCCAACAGGACCTGCGCTATCTCACGGACGACAACTTCGCCATCTTCTATGGTTACGACGTTTGCCCCGTCGAGAGTCTGAGCTGCTGGGCGGACGGCTGGGTCTGCGGCACCGGCAACCTCTTCCCGAAGGAGAACACCAAGGTCTACAACCTCTCCAAGGCGCACAAGATGGAAGAGGCCATGAAGGCGCACTTCGAGCTCGTGCGTCCCTATCTGCCGCTGTTTACAAAACCCACTGCGGACGGAATGCCGACGCCGTGGCTCCAGATCATCAAGGAAGGCCTCAAACTGCGCGGCGTGGACGCGGGCTATTGCCGCAAACCCGTTATCTCCGAACTGCCTGCCGACGTAATGAAGACGCTCAAAGCCGTTCTTAAGGAATACGGATATATCGCATAGGCTTTTCTTCTTCCTCGTCTTTATTATATGATGGACAGCGAGCGGGCCGTAGTTTCATCCGGGCAGTTCGCCCGGATGGAACGAACCGCAACACGGGATCTATTGCGAATCGATCAAGGAGGAATCACAAGTATGCGAACAAAAACAGTCGACGTATTGGTCGCCGGCGGGGGGACGGCCGGTGTGATTGCCGGCATCGCCGCCGCGCGCAACGGCGCGAAAACGATCATCGTCGAGAAGCAGCGTTGCCTCGGCGGGCAGTTCACCGCCGGCATGCAGGGCGCGTGGGTTGGCTTCAGCGACAAAAAAAAGCTTTGCGTTAAAGGCATCGCCTGGGAACTCCGTAACATTTTCAAGGAGCGCAACGCTATCGCGGAAGACGACCCGGACACGGACGTCTGCTTCCTGTACGACACGGAAGTGGCAAAGGTTATCCTGGACGAAGTCACGGCCAGGGAACCGAACCTGGAGTCCTATCTCGACACGTCCATTGTGGACGTCATCTGCGAGGGCGAAACCGTCGCGGGACTTGTCGTTCTTTCGGAATCCGAACTGATGGAGGTCCGCGCCAAAGTCGTCGTCGACTGCACCGGCGACGCGCTCGTGGCCTATAAGGCGGGCGCGCCCTACGAGCTCCGCGAGAAAAAGGACATCCAGCCCATGACGCTTATGGGCAGGATGTGCGGCGTCGATATGGACCGGGTCAAAAAGTATTATGAAGAAAATCCGCCGGTGCACGATACGCATGTGCCGCCGGCCTGGCACGACTTCAAGACGTTCCCGGGCTTCATGCATTTTGGCCTGCATGACGAACTGGAGAACGTGAAACTGCCGGAGGATAAGGAATATCTGCGGAACTGGCTGGGCATTTTCACGTCCACTCCGAATCCCGGCGAAGTTACCATTAACTGCTCCGGCGCGATCGAAGCGCACAGCACCGAAGGGTTCGAAGCGCGCGCAGCCCAGGAGAATTTTTCGCAGAAGTGCCTGTACGACGTTGCGGAAGCGTTCAAGAAATACGTTCCCGGATTTGAACATTCGTATCTGTCGGCCGTCGCCTCCATGCTGGGCGTGCGCGAAAGCCGCCGCATCATCGGCGACTACAAGGTAACGCTGGAGGATTTCAAGTCCGCGCGTGAGTTCGGGGACAGCATCGGCCGCGGCGCAATGCCCGCCGGCGCGCACACGCCGGACGGCGTGACGATGTACGTATACGACCTGGAACCGGGCAAGTCTATGACGATTCCGTATCGCTGCATGCTCCCGAAAGGCAAGGAAGGCCTCCTGGTCGCGGGGCGCTGCGTTTCCTATGAAGCGCCGGTCGCCAACTGCATCCGCTGCATGCCCCAGTGCATGGTCATGGGGCAGGCGGCCGGAACGGCAGCCGCAATTGCGGTCATGCAGGGGACCACAGCCAGAAACGTGGACATCAAGCTTCTTCAGGAGACGCTCAGAAAACAAGACGCCATTTTGTGACCCATACTTCCGGGGACCGTCCCGGCCCCCGGAAAGCATACCATTTGCACCGAACGGCGGGCCATCCGCTTTATCGTCCCGGAAGGCCGGGCCCGACTTCCAATCCGATCAGTCCATTCAGTTCGTCTTTGATCCATAAAAAACGAGTTTGCGAACACATTCTTTCATTTACGATTCGCCGGCCGGAAGGCTGGCAATAAAAAAGAAAAGGAGAAGGTTATGAAAACAACGAAACTGGTTGCTCTCGTGCTGGCGCTGTTGATGGGCCTGTCCCTGGTGGCCTGCAGCAGTAGCAGTACGCCAACAGAAACCGCCACCACCGAAGAAGCCGCCTCCACAACGGAGACTACAACGGCAGCGGAAGAAACCGCAACGGAAGAACCCATTTCTTATGCGGGGCAGAAGCTTGTTATCTGGACAAACCTGACCGCGGACGCTCAATATGAGGTCCTGACGAAGCAGTTCAATGAAGTAGCGGATGAACTGGGCGTCGAAGTCGAAATTGAGAAGGTTGCCTTCAATGAAATGTATGGCAAGCTCGCAACCGCGGCATCCTCCGGCGAAGTCCCCGACATCATGCATACCAACTTCGGCGGCACCGCGTATCTGTATGCCGCTGAGAGCATCATGCCTATGGACGACATCATCGACGCGATCGGCGCGGACGATTTCTCCGAGGCGTACAAATCCGTCCTCACCGGTTCGGACGGACATATCTACGCGATCCCCGACTGGGCGATGCATACTTCGGTATGGTACCGCAAGGATATCTTTGAGGCGAACGGAATCTCCGTTCCGACCACGTGGGACGAGTTCCTTACGGTTGCGGAACAGCTGAACAGCACCGAAATGTCCGGCTTCGCCGTGCCGCTGGACGGCGTTCAGGTTGCGGCCCAGACGCTGTATGAGATGATGTGCTCCGCGGGCGTGTACTTCATGGACCCCGACACGGGAGAGTACTGCTTCGATCAGGAGAAGGAAGAAGCAATCGAGGTGATCGACTATCTGGTCGAACTGTATAAGAACGCTTCCCCGGCGGGTTCGCTGACCTGGTCCTGGGGCGACTACCGTAATGCGCTCTCCGTAACCGGCACCGTGGCCATGACGCTGGATATGGGCGCCGTGATCGGCAACGCGCAGGGGAACAACCCGGATATGGTCGATAAGCTCGGCTGCTTCGATTTCCCGGGTGTTGACGGCAGCCCCGTCTCGTCGTTTGGCTCCGGCTACTGCTTCGTTGCTTCTCCGCAGGAAGATGCGGCGCGCAGCGCGCTGATCGCCGATTTCCTGACCGCGCTCTACACCCCCGAACGGGCGGCGGAACGTGCGTTGTCGCGCCCGATGTTCGCCTTCCCGTCCTACAAGCCCGCGTTTGAGATCTATAAGGCGAGCGACAAAGTCGCGGACTTCCAGGACGAGGTCGAATATATCTTCGATCAGTTCGAAAACGGCACCTGGTACTGGTACGGCATGGAAAATGGTCTTTCGGCCATGTCCGCCTACATTGAGTCCACCAACATCTTTGGCGAGGCTTTGCAGGGCGCGTGCGACGGGACTTACACGTCCGAAGAGGCTTACAATCTGATCAACGACGATTTGATGAGCTTTGCCGGCACTATGTAAATCCGAGTCATTCATTCTGCAACGATGAAAGCTGGGAAGAGCGCAGGTAATTGCGTTCTTCCCAATATTCAAAAGCGCAGGTATGATATCTGTATACCCGTGCGCAGCGGGCACGCGGATGGGATACCGTGAATCTTTATTTAGGGAGAAGGAAGCATGAACTCTGGAACATCACTGAATAAACGCAGGCTGCTCGGCAGCTACGAAAAGAAACATAACCTGATCGGATTCGCGTTCGTGATTCCTGTGGTTATATTTTTACTCATGTTTGTTCTTTATCCGGTCCTGTACAACGTGTGGCTGAGTTTCACCGACTCCTCCCTCATTAAAAAGACAAGCAGCTTTATCGGCATTCAGAACTATATAAAGATTTTCAGCAACAAGCTGTTTTTCAAGTATTTCTGGAACACCTGTAAATGGACCTTCTGGTCGGTTTTGGGCCAGTTGGTGCTGGGCCTCGGGATTGCGCTGCTGATTGCGCGCCCTATGAAGGGCGGCACGGCGCTGCGCAGTTTTCTGCTGATCCCGTATGTGGTGCCGGCCGTGACGCTGGCGCTGGTATCCAAGTGGATTTTAAACAGCGACTACGGCATCGTGAGCTACTGGCTGCAGCAGGCCGGCTTGCTGGAAGCGCGGCAGTCGCTGCTTGCCATGCAGGGCCCGGCCATGTGGGTGGTCGTCATATTGAACATCTGGCGGTCGTATCCGTTCCCGATGCTCATCTACTGGGCGGCCCTGAAGAGCATCGATGGACAGATATACGAGGCGGCGACCGTGGACGGCGCAAATAAATGGCAGACCTTTGTCCATATGACGCTGCCGCAATTGAAAAACACCACGATTGTCCTTGCCGTTCTGCGGGTTATCTGGACGGCCACTTATTACGACCTGATCTTCATGGTAACCGGCGGCGGTCCGTCCGGCTCCACGACGCATTTGCCCATCCTGATCTATCAGGCGTCCTTCGGGTCCTACCAGATCGGCTATGCTGCGGCGATTTCCATGATTCTCGGCGTATTGATGTTCGGCTGCATCATCTTTTACGTGACACGGTCCGGATTAACGGAAGACTGACGGAAGGATTGGTGAATAAGAATGTTTAAAAGCATGAAAAGCTCAAAAATTATGACGAACATCCTGGTTGGCATCCTGATCGCCGTCCTCATCGTAATCGTCGGATTTCCTCTCGCGTGGATGGCGCTGAGTTCCTTTAAGCCGGGCGTCGAGCTCTTCACGATCCCGCCGAAAATCCTGCCGCAGAACTGGTCCTTGGAGTGGTATAAGCAGGCGCTTGGCAACGAAGACGTAATCCATTATTTTCTGAACAGCCTCTTTATCGCCTCGGTCGTCATGGTTGCCGATATGTTTATCGGAACGCTGACCGCATACGGGCTTACCCGTTTCCGGTTCAAGGGGCGCAAAGTGATCCTGATCAGCGTGCTTGCGGCATACTGCGTTCCGCCGATCATGCTCATGCTCCCGCTGTATAAGATTATGAACACCCTGAGCCTCTCGGGCAGCCACGTCGGCGTAATCGTCGCGCATCTGACGATTACGCTGCCGTTCTCGGTATGGCTGCTTGTTTCATTTTTCCGAAAGCTGCCCAAAGAGATCGACGAAGCCGCGGTGATGGACGGCGCCAGCGAAATACAGGTGTTTACGAAAATAGAGATGCCGCTGTGCGTATCCGGCGTGCTCAGCACCGGGATCATGGCCTTCATTATGTCGTGGAACGAGTTTTTGCTCGCCAGCGTTTTGATCAGCAAAGAATCCATGAAGACGCTGACCGTCGGGCTTGCGAACTATATCAGCTCCACGCATATCGACTGGGGCATCATCATGGCGCTTGGGACGATCACCACGATTCCCGTCATTATACTGTTTGCGCTGGTGCAAAAGTATTTTGTCGAGGGGATGACCGCCGGCGCAGTCAAGGGCTGAGGGCAAAGACGGCCTGCGGGTTTGACCGGCGCTGCGGCGTTTTTCGCCTCAATCCGCAAGCCGATTCGGCAAAGCTGCATCATTTAGACTTTGGAAGCATACCCTAGCAATTTCATACCTGCATGCGCGACCAGTTCATATTTTTAATATGAGCTGGTTTATTATTACGGCGTCCTGTATAATATGTACTTTACAGGGGGAGCAATTTTGTGATTCGATACATTATCCGCTATGCATGGAAAAGAGAACCCGTTCTGTATCTGTTTATTTGCCTGAACGTCGTTTTTCTTGTGACGCTGACGGTATCAAACCTTTATATGCCCAAATTGTTTATTGAGGAGCTCACGGGCGAACAGTCCATACGCCGCCTGATTATCATTTCGGCCGTTTTTTTCATAGTAACCGGCGGTTTTTCTTACGCGTCTTCCATTGTGAAGGGCAAATCCCTTTCCGTCATGCAAAAGCTGCGGGCGTTTCTGGAAAGGGACCTGAATTTAAAGATGCTTACAATGGAATATGAAAAATTCGACTCCCCCGAAAACGAAGACAAGCTATATAAGGCGCAAAGCGCGACGAGCAGCTATACGACCGGCTTTCAGTCGATTTACAATCAGATGTTCGAGATCACGTCGAGTGCGGCTTCCATCGTTTTTATCGCGGGCGCAATGGCGATACTCAATCCCGTTTTATTGATGTTTATCGCGCTGAATTTAGCGGTTTTATTGTTTTCGGCCTATCAATCCAACCGGTACATTGCGAAGAAAAGCCTGGAAAACGCGCACCTGAACCGCAGAGAGTGGTATCTGTCGGACGTTGTCTATAATTTCGATTATGGCAAGGATATCCGCGTGTATGGGCTTGCGGACTGGCTGCTTGGGAAATATCGCGGCGTTTCGAAGCAGCGGGCCGCGGTCGAAAGCGATAAAAACAAACGGCTGTTCAAACATAACGTTGTCGACCTCACCTTCGCGCTGTTACGGGAAGGCTTGGTCTATTTCTTCCTGATCGCGCAGTGCCTCGGCGGGAAAATGAGCATTGCCGATTTTTCGTTTTATTTTTTCTCCGTTGCGGCGTTTACCACCCTGAGCAACAGCCTTGTGAACAGCGCGACCCATACCGTATCCCAATTTCAGTATGTCGGCGCTTATCTTGAATACATGGGCATAGACGCCGAGGACGGCAAAGCGTCGGACCAGGTCGAACCGTCGGACGCTTACAGGATCGAGTTTGAAAACGTGTGGTTCCAATATCCGGGAAGCGAAGATTACGTTTATAAGGACTTCAGTTTCCGCCTCGAGCCGAATGAAAAGCTGGCCGTTTTAGGCCTGAACGGCGCGGGGAAGACGACGCTTGTAAAGCTGCTGCTGCGGCTTTACAGGCCGGTAAAAGGCCGTATCCTGCTCAACGGGCGCGATATAAACACGCTTGACTATGCGTCGTACATCCGGTTGTTTGCGACTGTTTTTCAGGATTCGGTCCTGTATGCAGCCACGCTGAAGGAGAACGTCTACATGGCGCACGAAGGCGCGGAGGACAAAGCGCTCGAAGCAATCAAGCTCGCGGGGTTCGGCGAAAAACTCGGCGCATACGAGAAGGGGCTCGATACCGAGCTGACGAAATTCATCAAGTCCGACGGCGTCGACGTTTCGGGCGGGGAAAAGCAGAAGATCACGCTTGCGAGGGCGCTGTACAAAAACGCCCCGTTTCTGATACTCGACGAACCGACGTCGTCCCTCGATGCGATTGCCGAATACGATCTGTATAAAAACCTCGCCGAAATTTCCGAAAACAAGACTGTGCTGTTTATTTCGCACAGGCTGGCAAGCACGCGTTTTTGCGACCGGATTATCCTGATCGAGGACGGTGGCATAAAAGAGATCGGGACGCACGACGAACTGCTCGAAAAGCAAGGCAGATATTTTGAAATGTATACGATGCAGGTGAAATACTACCGCGAAGGCGAGGCGAACGGACATGAATAAAGAAAAAAGAGGATTTCTTTATGAAATGAATACGCTCAAAACGGTGTTTTCGGTGTATACTTCGATATCTTCCAAATACACGCTGGCGGTTTTCCTGCAAGCCTTTCTCCAATCCGCTACGCTGATGATCTACGTTTTCGTGCCGAAGTGGATGATCGACGGCCTTACCGACGCGAAAGGCGCCGGGTATTTTGTCGTGATCGTCGTTTTTGCAATTTCCGTCAATTATCTGTTCGGGCTTATCGTTAAACGGCTTAACTGCTACACCGCCTCGAACAGCGGCTACATCGCCTCTGAATTTTCAAGGAAAGTCGCTTATCGGCTGATGAACGTTTCCTTTGAAAAAGTCGAAGACGCAAGATTCATCGAGTTCAAGGAACGGGCCCTGTTCCCGGTGTTCAACAGGGACGTCCTGGCGCAGCTTGCCAAATCGTTCCCCGACCTGGCGCAGTGCGTAATAACGATCATTGGAATCGCGGCGATCCTTGCCGCCGCCAACCCGATTTTGATCTTGCTGATCATCATTACGAACCTGATCAGTTACGCGCTGAATGTGAAAAAGCAGGAAAGGGCCGTTGAGCTTACGAAAAAGATCTCTTCCATGAACAAGGAGTTCGGCTATTTTATCCGGACAATCCGCGGCAAAGAATCCGGGCGGGAGATTCGCGGCTACAGTGCAAGTGAATTCCTGATGTCGATGGCCAGAGATTTTGACAAACGCATGTTCAAAGACCAGGAAAGCAACAACGACAACGAATACGGCTTCGACGCAAAAGTGAAGCTGATCAACGCGCTCCAAAACGCGCTTGCCTATGGGTTTATCGGCATTTATTCCATTTACAAGCATTTAAGCATCGGCAATTTTTCGATGTATCTTTCGGCGGTGATTACGTTTTGCACCACCACGAACAAATTGCTGGATTTATTCGTGCAGATCAGGACGAACGCGAAATATCTTGAGGATTTCATTGCGTTGTACGAGCTTGAAACGGAGGAGGACAATCCGAACGCGGAGGCGTTAAACGCGCCGGATAAGATTGAAATAGAGTTCCGGGACGTTTATTTCCGATACCCAAATACGAAGAACTACGTTTTAAGCGGCGTCAGCTTTACAATCGGCAACAAGGAGAAAATCTCCATTGTCGGACGAAACGGCGCGGGGAAAACCACCATGATAAAGCTGCTCTCCCGATTATACAAGCCGGAGAAAGGCGAAATCCGCGTCAACGGGAAAAATATAAACGATTACGATTACGCAAGCTATAACCGCCTGCTGTCCGTAATCTTTCAGGATTTCAAGGTTTTTGAATTCACGATAAAAGAAAACATTGCGCTCTGCGATGAGGGAAGCGGGGCCGCCGATTCAAAAACGCTGGAAGCCGCTGAAAAAGCCGGCATCAGCGATTTCGTCTCGCGGCTGAAGAACGGCGTCGGGACATCTATCGGGACGACCTTTAGCGAAGACGGCATAAATCTTTCCGGCGGGCAACGACAGAAAATCGCCATCGCCCGAGCGGTGTACAAGGACAGTAAAATGATCGTCCTCGACGAACCCACGGCGGCGCTCGATCCCGTTGCGGAAGCGGAGACCTATGAAAAGCTGAACGAGCTCATTGCCGGGAGAACGGCCGTTTATATTTCCCACAGGCTGTCGTCATGTAAATTCTGCGACAGAATCCTTCTGCTTGAGCGGGGGACTATTACGGAAGAGGGGACGCACGACGCGCTGATGAAGCGCGGCGGGCTGTATGCCACAATGTTTCAATTACAGGCGGACGCACTGTTGGCCGGAAAGCAAATGTAAGCGCCCCTCCTAAAATATGGCTTTACGAGGGTCGCCGTCCGTCGCTTTTTTAAAATAGAAACAGGCTTCGGCGGTGCTGCCGGATGCGATTTGTCAAATGTTGGGGGTATCGAGCGGTTATGCCCGGCCGCCCTCCAGATAGCCCGTGATTACTTTGTGGAGCGCATCCCTGGCCAGGACCGCGCAATGCTTGTGATCGTCCGGCAAACCGTCCAGGGCCTCGTCGATCTGAAGGGGCGTGATCTCCATGGCTTTCTGAATGTCCGCGCCTTTTACCATCTCCGTCAGGATACTGCCGACTGCCCGCGTGCAGTCGCAGCCGTCCGTCTGGAATCCGATATCTTCGATTACGTCCGCCTTGATTTTCACCCAGATTTTCATCGTGTCTCCGCACGGCCCCGTATAAGAGACGTATCCGTTCGCGTCGCTGAGCGCATGGTAATTTTTCGGCTCGCTGCCAAGCTCGACGATCTTTTTCCCATACTTCTGGATCAGCATATCGTTGAGCATCTCCATAAACGTCTTCGATTGTCCCTGCTTACTCTCCGTCATGTTCTTCTCCTCTGATAAAATTCCGGATCGATTTTATGGGCTTTGAAAAGCCCGGTTTTTTTCTATTATACAATAACCGGGCGGCGGGCGCACTTGTTTACCGGCGCAAAAATTTTGCCGAAACGCCGGTTACTGCGCTTTGCCCCGCAATTCGTTATAGATGCTCGTTGCGTCGTCGTATCGCCGCTTCCAGGCGGCAAGCGCCTGCGCGTCGCTGCACTTTTCTTTGCTTCTGGCGAATCGTGCGTCGAGCGTAACGGCGCTTTCGCCGAGCGTGAGCTTATCCGCAAGGTACAGCAGCTTTGCCTCGGCCGAGGGAGACGCACCCAGATCGTGATGCCGCGCCACGATGTCCGCCGGAGCCGGCCAGCCGGCGCGGTCCAGCAGCTTTGCGCCCTTTGCCGGATGTCCATTCCCATACGTGCGTGCGATATCGTGGAGCATGCAGGACGCGCGCAAAAGACCCAGATCTACCTGCGGACCCGCTTCGGCCAGCGAAAGCGCCGTTTTCGCCACGGCGCAGCCGTGCGCGCGGACTGAATCCGGCGTTTCCATTTTGTCCAGCAGCGCGTCAATCTCGATATCCGCCGGGAACACGCCGGGCTGAAGGCCAAGGCTTCGCACGGACAGCGCTGCCCCGACTTCGATAGCCGTGACGCCGCCCCATGGCTGACGGACGGTGAGCACGCTGTCGATCGGGAGGCCCATCAGGGCGCAGAGCCATGCGCGCCCCGAGCCGCCGTGTCCGACGACGGCAATATCGCCGCTGGTTTCGCCGATCAGGCGCGTCATGCGGCACTCAAGCCGCACCCCGGCGTCCAAAAAGCTCTCGCCGCCGGGCGGCGCAACGGTGCCCATATGCAGCCCGCGGGCGGCGTACGCC
>ERZ795048.845-NODE-845-length-30302-cov-15.217608_pt1 | contig 30302 bp, 20 predicted proteins | sample MGYA00375132_ERZ795048 | MGnify/ENA primary metagenome ERZ795048 (study PRJEB30177, sample SAMN05720225) | activated sludge metagenome | isolation source: Anaerobic digester | place: Hong Kong | collected 2014-12-17 ... | reverse complement strand
TTTGAGGTCGTTCCACTCGTCTACGTATTTCCTCTGCCGGCTCTGACGTTTACCACTTCTATTGGTGCACGCTATGTTTTTTGATCGAGATGATGAAGTTGACTGAGATCAAAATATTCATCTGGTTCTTCCCTATACTGTTTATTTTTCACGATTTTGAAGAGATCATTTTCATCAAATCGTGGTTAAAGAAAAACAGGGGTTACTTAGCCGGGAGATTCCCGAAATTATCCCAAAGACTCTTTCATCATTTTGACCGGATAACAACCGCTTCTTTTGCCTTGGGTGTTGCAGAAGAGTTTATCCTGATATGCGTTATTACGATTTCCGCCTATCTGATGAACTGGTATCCTTTATGGCTGGGATTTTTTATCGCATTTACCCTGCATCTGATCATTCATTGTGTTCAGGTGCTGATTGTGAGGAAGTATGTCCCGGCTATCGTTACGAGCGTCATCTGCTTACCCGCCTGCTTTTATATCCTGCAGCAGACTGTTCAACTGTTCCCCTTGAAAACGGTCATCCTTTATGCCATTCTAACTTTTGTTATTATGCTAGTCAATTTGCTTATCGTCCATAAAGGAATGGATTTATTCAGTCGGTGGCAGGAAAATTTTGAAGAAAGAGATATCTGAACAGAAGTTCAGATATCTCTTAATTGATTTCTTTATTTCAGATTATTCCTCTTCTCATTCTCTTCAAGGTCAAAGCCGAGTGTGCCCCCCGGATTCATGATGAAGTTCGGATCAAAGTGTTCCTTCAGTGCTCTGAATATCTCATACTGATTTTTTCCGATCTGAGGTTCCAGCCACGGTGCTGTCATCTTTCCGATTCCGTGATGATGGCTCATTGCCGCTCCGTATTTCTGTATATGATCGAGAATACCGCTCTGATAATCGAGATACTCGTCTATCTCACTCATCTTCGCAATGAAGATGAAGTACAGGTTGGCTCCCTGCGGATAACAATGAGACATATGTGTCATACAGATGGTATCCGGTCTGCTCTTACAGTATTTTCGGACCCCCTCATGCACTTCCTTCATCTGAGACCAGGTAACGGCACATTCGAGTGTATCGATCATGATACCGTAGTCCTGCAAATCTTCCCTCATATATGGATCGGTAAATCGGCCCTTTTCCCATGAGGATGTGATGAATCCAGTTGAATACATCGCCCCATATTTTCTGCAGATCTTCCTGACCCTTCTCTTCATCGTGGTGGAAAAGGCCTTATCGCCCTCCGACCAGCCGAGAAACAAACAACGTTCCATCGGTTTGAATCCCCTCCTATTGAGAATCTTTTCGATGACCGATCCTTCAACCCCATACAACTTCATCATGACATCCGTCTCTTCGGGATCCGAAAGTCTGAAGACCGATGGATAACCGATTTCTGACTGCATGATCTCTCTGCCGGCTGCCATGGCATCATCCCAATTTTTGAAGATGAAACTGAATTTTTTCCGGTTCTCGGGATGATATCGGAACACCCTGAGTGTTACATTCGTCAGGATTCCAAAGGTTCCCTCGGAACCCATCATGATCTCATTCAGATCCGGTCCGGTCGCCATCGCCGGATAATACGGCGTCTTGATAACGCCGGCCGGTGTCACATATTCCTGACTGATGACCATATCCTCTATCTTTCCGTAATAAGTTGAATTCTGCCCGGCCCCTCTTGTCACAACCCAGCCGCCAACGGAGGAATATTCAAAGGATTGTGGAAAATGTCCGCCCGTATAACGTCTCTTCGCATGCAGTTCATTCTCAGGCGCTTCATTAAGAATTTTCTCATAATCCGGTCCCCGCATTCCCGCCTGAACGGTGATGGTCTGATCCACTTCGTTGAAGGCAACGACCTTATTCATATGCCGTCGCATATCCAGTGATATACCACCTTTTACGGCTTCCATCCCCCTTGTCACGGTTGATCCCCCCCCGAATACATAGATGGGGATCTTCTGTTCATTGCAGTATCTGACGATTTCAACGATATCTTCTGATGACCTGGGATATAAGACGAGATCGGCAACATTCTCTATGATTCCCTTTCTGAGACGCATGGAATCAATCATCGTCTTACCGTAGGAAACACCAAGCCTGTAGTAAATATCATCCGTCATATTCTCTTTACCAACAATCGTCTCAAATCTGTCGATCTGCTCTTTGCCGAGTTTAAGGGGAATATCAGCAATAACCTTTTCATATCCCGTCTCCCTCGGTTTTCTGAAATCTTCATCCGTCATCGAAAAGGTCTTTTTCATCAGTTTGTACAGTCTCTCATTGGGATGTTTATACGCAGACGGGTCTCCCCATTTGAAGATGGACCGAAAACTTCTCTCCGGCGGGCTGTCCTCTATCCAGGGGGGTCTGTATTCCTTGTATTCATGTGACATATTATCTTCTCCTTTTCAATGCGCCGGATAACCGGTGATTCTCTGTATGTTCGAATAGATTTCCTTCAGTCTCGGATAGATCTTCTTGTAGACATCGTTGAACAGTTCTCTGTAAACGTTGTAATTTCTTTCCTGTGGTTCAAATAGCTTCTTATAGCGCGTCATATGTTCTACAGCTTTACGGTAGTCATCGTATACACCGATCCCCTTAAAACCTATCATGGCGGCTCCAAGTGCCGACATTTCATTCGTTTCTGGCTGATGAACCGGAATACCGAACATATCCGCCGTTATCTTGCAGATGGCAAGGCTTCGACTTCCGCCACCTGAAACGACTATTTTCTGAACCTTTGATGAAGCGCTTTTTTCAATCCATTCCAGTCCCTGCATCAGGCTGTAATTGATTCCCTCTATAATGGCACGATATATATGAAACCGGTTGTGAACATCTCCGAAGCCTATGATGGACCCCTTCGCATCCGGTGTCTTCATATGCGGACCCCAGTACGGCTGAAGCATCAGCCCCATGGATCCCGGCGGAATTTCCTGAAGTCTTTCGTTGAGAATTCTTTCCGCCTCACAGTGTTTCTTTTCGGCCTCTATCAGTTCATGGGCGGCAAATTCTTTCTTAAACCAGCTGATCATCCAGTATCCTCTGAATATCTCCACTTCCGGGTTATAACATTCCCGAATCACTGACGGATAGGAGGGAAAAAAACGAATCGGTTCGAGATATTTTTCCGATGTGGTCTGAACGGTTGCCGTAGTCCCGAAACTGATTGATGCACAGGTTGTATCGACACAACCGCTGGCAAGGGTTTCACATCCCTTGTCCGATCCACCGGCCAGTACTTTTAATCCGACCGGAAGTCCCGTTTCTTCTGCGGCCTTCCGGGTAATTTCACCTATCGGTTCAGATGGGGGAACAAGCTCGTAGAGTTTCTCCCTTTCCACACCAAAGACAGGCCATTTCCAGCTATTTTTACTCTTCACCCACCGCTTCTTTTTATAATCAAACGGAAGATGTGCGATCTGTGATGCGACGGAATCTGCAAATCGTCCGGTAAGTCTGTAATTGAGATAGCCTGAAACAAGCATGAACTTATGTGTCTTTTTCCAGATATCAGGTTGATTTTCCCTGATCCAGTTTGCCTTGGAATGCTTCTGCATATTTTTGATCGTCCGGTTCATCCCTATCAGTTCAAACAAAGCTTTATGCTGAGCGGAGATATCCTCATAACATGATGTAACCCGCTGATCCAGCCAGGTGATAGCCGGTCTGAGAACATTTCCGTTGATATCCAGATTCACATAAGAGTCCCTCAGCGTACACAACACACAGGCCTGTATACACTCCGACAATTCCGGTGACTCATGCAGTATCTCCTGAGTGGCATCGCAAAGTGATTTCCAGTACACTTCAGGATTCTGTTCTGCAAATCCCGGCTGCGATGAGAAATAAGGCTCAAATTTCCGTTTAGCACCTTTTACAATATGACCTTCCGGATCGACGGCAAAAACCCGGAGGCTCTGAGTTCCACAATCAACAGATAATATCAATGGTTTCATGTTCATCATCTACCTTTTGACATACGCCATCTGCTGTCTCAGACTCGCCGTTGCAATGACATTCACTCCACTTCCGAGCACATCGGTCAGAATAACGGCACCAATATCCAGCAGCTCCGTGATCTCGACTTTTCTCAGACTGTTCATCAGAAGGGGAAGCATCTCTTTCTTAATCTCCCCGTCTGTTCTCACACTCAACCGCGGGATTTCTTTAAATACCGTTTTAACAGTCGTACACAACGAGCGTCTTGGATCTTCAATTTCCTGAACGGCAAAACTTATCCCACGTTTACATAGATTTCCATCTACCACATAGTTTCCATCTGCTACTTCCACTTTCAATCTGCACCCGTTCGGACAGACAATACAGGTCATTTCCTTCATCTCATCCCTCCGTAGTCAAATCAAATCTGATTTCTCCATTCAAATGTTCCAGAGTATCCTTTTCTATCTCGATACGCTCCATCTCCGCAGGATTCAGGCGTTTGAACACCTGCTTCATTATCTCCCGTCCATCGCCGAATATTCTTAACGTTCCCTTTCCAGCTGATTTTCCCGGTCTGAAATAAAAGATCATCTTTTCCTCTATCCTTTTCATATCAACCAACTGAGGTACGAGATAGGCAAAATTCTCTGATTTTTTTATCCGGCTCAATTCCCTTTTTACTCCTGATTTCAGAGCCGCATTTCTTCCTGCAATCTCCGCACTTTCAGAAACATAGTCCACCAGATCATTCACATGTAATGCGTTCCCGCATGAAAAGAAACCATCGACGGACGTCATGAGTGACTGATCGACAACTGGACCGTTTGTACTCCTGTCGATCTCTATTCCGATCGATTCGGCAAGTTCGTTTTCAGGTATCAGCCCAACAGAAAGTACCAGACCATCGCAGGGAATCACCCGTTCAGTTCCATTTATCGGCTGAAAGGCCGCATCCACCTGTGCAACTTCGACACTCTCCACCCTGTTTTCCCCATTTACCCGCATGACGGTATGAGAAAGATGCAGCGGAATTTCAAAGTCTTCAAGACACTGGGCAATATTTCTCGGAAGGCCGGAGGGTTCCGGTTTTATCTCGTAAACCCCTTCAACGGATGCCCCTTCGAGAGTAAGTCGTCTGGCCATGATAAGACCGATATCTCCACTGCCGAGGATGACACAACGTTTAACCGGAAGATAACCCTTCATGTTGACAAAATACTGAGCAGTCCCTGCCGTAAGAATCCCCGCCGGTCTGCTCCCCTGTATGAATATCTGTCTGCCGGTTCTCTCACGGCACCCCGCCGCAAGTATCACACTGCGGCTCTTTATCATCTCTATCCCCGTCCGGCTCACAAGCTGAGTAAAAAAGAAGCCGTCTTTCTTCTCCATATGCGTCACAAAGGTTTTCGTCCTTATCCTTATGTGTCGCTTTTCGACCATATCGATGTACCTTGCGGCATATTCAGGACCACTGAGTTTTTCTCCAAAACGAATCACGCCAAATCCGTCATGTATACACTGCTTCAGGATTCCTCCGGGTCTGTCCTCCCGTTCTATAATTTCTACCCTGGCCCCAGTATCATAGGCAGCGACGGCTGCCGCAAGCCCAGCAGGTCCAGCACCGATAACGAGTACATCACATTCATACGACATTCCCGTCCCCCTCCTCTCGGCTATCCGCCTTCTCATTCTCCACAACCGCCACATCACGCATGAGGATATAGGAATCCCGTCCTTTTTTTGTGATATCCAGCGGATCCATCTGTAATTCCTCCGCTATAATCTCTACGACAAGTGGTTTACAGAATCCACCCTGACATCTTCCCATTCCTGCCCGAACACGCCGTTTAACTCCATCAACTGTCTTTACGGGAATCGGGGAATGAAGTGCATCTCTAATCTCACCTTTACTGATTTCTTCACATCTGCAGACGATCTCCCCATAATCAGGACGCTTTATGATATAGACTGAACGCTGTTCAGGATCCATCTGTGCAAGCCTTGGAATTCCCTTTCTCGTCGCCTGCCAGTTGACCTTTTCCCTGACGTCTTTCATTCTTTTCAGTTTGGACACAACTTTTTCCGAAACATCCTCAGCGATTGCCGGGGCGCTGGCAAGTCCTGGAGACTGAATGCCCGCTACATGAAAAAGATTGCTGATGGTATCGGACCATTCTACGATAAAATCTTCGAGATAAGTCGAGGCCCTTGTCCCTGCAAAATAGGTGATGATATCTTTTTTCCCGATACCTTCGAGTAATCGAAAATGCTGGTTAACGATGGCATCAATATGGCACATGGATGTTGAATAATCCTCTTTATAAGGCTGCTCCTCCGCATCCGGACCTACGAGCAGGTTGCCTTCAACCGTAGGGACTATTCCCCCGCCCTTTGTATCTTTTTTCCCGATGATATTGGGCATGGAGAGGACTGTATTGGTTAAATGACCCCTCTTTCTGTCTATCATGAGAATAGTTCCCTTTCTCGGATGGATGGTAAAAAAACGATCTCCCGCGAGTTCCGCTACCTCATCCGAAGCAGTTCCGGCACAGTTAATGATTATTTTCGCGTGTATATCGCCTTTCGTGGTTTTACAACTGATGATCGTATCATTTTCTCTCTCAAATGAAAGGACTTCTGTGTTCAGAAAGAGACGGGTTCCGTTCAGGATCGCATTTTCACAAACTGCAATGGTCGTCTTGTACGGTGAGACGATCCCCGTGGAAGGGATATAAACCGCCCATTTCGATTCCAGTGATTTATTCAGTGAAGGGGCATCTTTGCTATTCACAAACCTTTTTAATTTTTTACCCGTAAGAAATTCAGTGGAGGGCACTCCGTTCTTTTCCGCTCTTGATGCAAGAATAGGGTAGGCAGGAGCAAGCCAGCGGTTGTCAAAGAGAAGAAGGGAGCCTACCCGTTTGTATTCAAAATCCAGTTCCCTTGAAAGGGTTTCGTACATCCCGTTTCCCTTTGCATTGTACTTCGCCTTCATGGAACCCGGAGATGGAACGAGTCCGGGGTGAATCATCCCGTCATTTCTGGAACTTGCATGCATTGCCAGGTCGGGTTCTTTTTCAACCAAACAGATGTCCAGATCCCATTTCGACAGTTCCCTCGCTATTGAACAGCCGATAATACCGCCACCGATGATCAGAACATCCACTCGTCTGTCCTTTAGCACATTTTCCGTCAGTTCCCCCCCTGCCTTTCTTTTTTTCTTTACAGAGGCACATTCAATCTTATTGATAACACCTTTGATGCCCTTTATTTCCGCCGCCATCTTTCCGGCAGCAACAACATCCGTCCATTCCGCCACATTTCCTTCCAGTAGAATACTCGATCCTTTCTGTGAACAGATGACTTTTTGACCGTATTGTCCGGACATTTGTTTTGACAATCTCTTTAGATTCAACATCTTCATAAAAAGCCTCCAAATAAAACAACTTAATATCTCAAATAAACGCTTTTTAGAAACAAAGCGTAAAAACATTTAATAAACCTTAAAATTTAATCTCCGAATCAATGGAATACATATCACCGCGAATATAAAATCTGAGAAAATAAAAAGGTTTGGATGCCGCATTGTAAATCGTTCTTTTAAGCTCAAAGGAACTGATTCTTTCGCAGTTCAATTCATCAGCCATCTGCTGTTCAAGTATCACGGAAGAGATAGACTGTCTCATCTTAGAGTAGTGTATCTTGTACTTTTCCGTAAGTATCCTGTAAATTGATCCTGAGAAATCCGCCACTTCAAATCCGTTTAAAACACTTTTGTCGATATAGCCTTCTTCTACGGCAATCGGGATTGAATCGGCATAGCAGATTCGATTTATATTGATTATTTCACTGCCGGTTTTTATCTCAAGCATTGCTGCCGTCTCATCATCCGCCTTGATCATTCTGACCACCTTGATCTTAGTAGATGGGACCATAGACAACTTGATAATCTCAGATGAAAAGGAAATAACCTTTTCAATAGAATCCGGTCTTATCCTGCTGCAGATCCTCGTGCCTCTTCCGGGTCTTCTGACGATAAGTCCTTCATCAACCAGAATTTTCAATGCTCTTCGTATGGTTTCACGCCCCACACCATATTGTTTCATCAGCTCAAGTTCACCTTTCAGCGACTCGCCTTCCTTCAGATTGTACTGAATGATAGATTTTCTGATTGAATCTGCTACCATCTCATATAATGGTTTCTGTTCCATTCGCCACCTCTGTTAAATTTATCCACAAATAAATATCCGTATTGTCCGGACATATCATTTTACACCTTCACACACTTTTTGTCAAATAAAAAGGACGGGGAAAGATTTCCCCGCCCTGAATATGACTTTTCTCCTGTTACAACTGTCCGGTAAGGATGAGCTTCCATTCCGTTCCATGGAAAAACACGGAATTCCAGATGACAATCTCCCTCACAGCCGTATCGGCTTCCGTTGACAGGACGATATATTCTTCACTGCCATCTTTTTCCTGCACGATAGCCTTTGCAAGTTCCGGATGTTCGATGTAATCGGAAAACCCCTCATCCTGAAACAGATTCTTCCCAATCTCTTCCAGATTTTCAGCGTACAAAATGGTCCCATCGTTCTGGACAATCCGAACATCGAATTCCGGGTCCGTCAGTATTTCAGTGAAGATGTCTTCAAAGAAAACCTCCGGCTCAATCAGCATACTGATGGAACCCATAAACATCCCCCGCCTGTTAAATACAGGCCATTCCATATCTATTCCATGTATTCCCTCTTCGGTCATGATCAGGTGACTAACGACCGGATTGTACGTCCTGGCAATTCGCTGAATCTGTTCCTGTCCGGCTATGTCCGCCCCCTCAAAATCCCTGAATAGCTCAGGCACTACCACTTCCATCAGGCCATCCGTATTGACAAAAGCTATATCATACACATCACTCACCCGATCGTACAATGCATCCAGTAATCCTCTGATATCTTCAGGAAGCTGCGTTGAATCGGCAAAGGTTTTACTCGTTGTCACAAACTGGTCTTCAAGTCCGTTGATCCGTTCAACAACCTCTTCACTCAGGGTCGATGTTCTATCTACCCATTCGTTCAATTCAGTGTTTTTACCGGCATCAGCGATCCTTTTAGCCAGTATGAACTTCCATCCGGTCGTGTTTTCAGTCGTATAGATACCAAAATAGTCGCCATAATGATCTTTAAAGGCTATCTTTCCGGAATCATTCTGATTCAGTTTCTCTATGAACGGACCGCATTCACAGGTAACGATATCATCCGCCTTTTCAAACAGAACCTGCTCATGATTGGTCATCATAACCGTTCCCGTTTGATCTACCGCCAACAGGAAGACTTCAGGAGTTAGTTTCATGATGGTGTTGATCGACGTGTTGATCTCCTCCATATACAGAGACATCCCGGTAAACCCGGTAATCTCATTTTCCTTTTTCACGGGAACGGCAAATACCGCGGATTTTTTCCCGGTTGAACGGCTGATAACCGGGTAGCCGAGGACCTCCTCGTCGGCTTCGAGTGTTTTGAAATAGACTCTGTCTGAAAGATTCGTCGAGGTAAAATTCCTGATATCCGTGTAATAATCACCGTTCGGAAGGATATAGAGAAAGATACCCGGATAATCAATTCCTTGATTCTGGTAAATTTTTTTTATGGCTTCCCAGTCTCCATCAACCGTAAAGGGAGAGGCCGCCACACTTCTGAGATAATCTGCCACGGATTGTAAAATTCTTCCGGAAATAAGGGTGTAATACGCGAGGACGATCTCATCCTCTCTTTTGACTGAGCTGATCACCACATCCGTGTCGTTGATCAGAGAGAGTGGAACACTGTATCCTTTTTCTATGATGGTATTGAGATTCAGATACGATTTCCCGTCTTTCAGATCTGAAAAGTCCGCCTCAAATGAAACAATCGGAATATCCGAAGCCCTCTTTTCACCTGATACAAGCTGAAGCGCCATCTGAGCTGCCAGAGTTCCCTGAAAATTGGGATCGGGAACAATGCCGAACAGGGCCCCATCCTCCACGATATAATCGGATAATCCCATCACGGGAACATCCGTCGCCTCAAGAATCTGCCTCATCGACTGTAAAGAACTGTACTTGACTCCGTTCCTGTCTTTGAATCCCTGTGTTCTGATAAAGTAAAAGACATCACAGATCTTGCTGAGATTTTTCATGCCGAGCAGCAGGTTCTCCAAACTTGAAAATTTGTAATAGCCAATACTCTCAAATCTTCCCATATCAAGCCTTTTAAGATAGTCTATGTGTCCTTCTGAGCTGCTCGTATCATCTCCGATAAAACAAACCTTTCTCAGATTCGGAATGATTTGAGACACGGCCTCGAGAGACTCGACGGGGAAAGGGATCTCTCTGATCCCTGTTGTTCTTTCATTTGGGAACCCATAAACTTTCGGCTCCTTGTTGACTCCACAGAAAACGATCTGAACATTCGTATCAACCGGAATTTCTCTGACGAAATACTGCTGGGCATTGTCATCACAGGCAATAACAACATCCGGTTGCCACGATTCAAGTATGTCAAGCGTTAATTTCCCGGTCTTCGACTTCCAGTTCTCATCATCTCTGAGTCTCGTATCCATATAAAAATATCTCTGCTCTACATCCGCCTTATCGAGAACGGCCTCAATCGCATTGACAAGGTCTTCCGTCCACGAATACGCTTTATCATAACTGCTGACAATCAATATTCGCGGATTTGCCATCACATTAATTACAGAAAGCAATAAGACAAAAAACAAAAAAAATACGGATTTTTTCATCATCATACCCCTCTTGAAATAATTTTTAAAGAAAATCCTTCGATAGCCAACCGTCGAATAATGACATCTATTTTATTTAACAGAATCTATTGCAGAAAGTGCTTGGTTTATAGATTATAGCACACAGCCGAAAGAGTTTAAAGGTAAAGTAAAAAACAGCGTGCCTATCGAAGCGAAATCACATCAGTAAATCCATGATGACCAGTTCAGGGGGACAGTTGAATCTTCCGGGCAGCCATTGACCGACACCCCGCGTGACATAAATCAGCGTATCATCAACATCATATCTTCCTGAATACCAGCTGATTTCAGAATCATTTCTCCAGTCAAGGAAGGCTTTGGTCAACCAGGGAATGACCAGCTGACCACCATGCGTATGGCCGGCAAGGACCACATCGTATTTGGACACTATATCCATCCTGTTTTCCAGTCCTATGGGAGAATGAATCAGTAAGATGGCCTCGTCGTAGGACAGGGAATCCTCTACGATATCCGTTTCAAAGAAAAAATAATGAGATTCAAGACCGGTGATGGCGAGACGCTTTCCCTTGACTTCAACGATTTCCGTCTCTTTTTCTATCAACGGGATGTTCAACGCTTCAAAACGCTGCTGCATATGCACCGGGGCATATTCCTCCCAGTTTCCGAAATTCGTGTAAACGGGGGCTATCGACTGAAGCTCGTAAAAGAAACGCTCAAGGTCCTTTACATCGGTCAGTTTGGCAAGTGCATCCCCACCGAAGAGTATGAGATCCGGATGATACGACTCTATCGTTTCAAGGAGCCGAGTATGAAATCCCCTGTACTTATACATGTGCAGATCTGCAAAGAAGGCAATTCTGATCTCGTTTTCAAGTGGGTATTCACTCGGGTATTCTCCAACACCGATGTAGGTGGTCTTCAATATATTCGGCTCCACGAAGAACACATAGATTCCAAGTGATAGGATAACAAACAGCAACAGGAGGAGAATTCTTTTTTCCTTCTTAATTGCCATAATATCCTTCCCTGTTCTTCATGTTGTTGATTCTTTCGATGGACTTGTCCAGATCCTGTTCGATAATCTTAAGTGTGTTCAGGTTAATCCTGTAATTATCATCCGTACTGATACATCTTTTGAGATCAAGACTCCGTCGCAGACAATTGTATGCCGCTTCTCTGACCACAAAATCTATCTCCGCACCGGTAAAGCCGAAGAGTTTTTCTGAAAACTGCTCATCGTCAATCTCCGTGGACAGGGGCATCTCCCTCGTCTTTATCTTGAAGATATCCCTGCACCCCCTCTTCGTCGGCTTGTTGATAAAGAGGTTGTAATCAAATCGACCGGGTCTGAGCAACGCCTCATCAAGGGACTCGTGCCGATTCGTCGAGGCAATTACACAGATCTTGCCATAATCCTCTATTCCATCCATCAGCGAAAGCAGCTGTGTCACAAATCTCGATTCACTTCTGAGTGATTCGTTGGAGGATCGCCTCTGGGCAACGGCATCTATTTCATCGAAGAATATGATCGACGGCTGCATCTCCCTTGCCTCCGAAAAGACCTTTCTGAGATTTGCCTCTGATTCTCCAAGATACTTGTTCAGCAATTCCGGCCCCTTTATCGCGATAAAATGCGCGTTGATCTCGTTGGCTATCGCCTTCGCTATCATCGTCTTTCCGCATCCGGGAGGGCCATAAAGCAATATCCCCTTATGCGGCTTGATTCCCATGTACCTGAAGAGTTCGGGACGTTTGAGCGGGAGTTCGATGACCTCTCTGATACTCTGAACCACATTGTCTATTCCCCCGATATCCGAGAATCTGACATTTGGAATGTTTCTGTTTTCATCCACTATTTTAGAACTCTCCGCGTACAGATCCGGCATGACCCCAACGGCTTCCATCGTCTCACTACCAGAAACGGTTTGATGATAACGGACCTTCCATCTCTTATCCGTCCTCAGATCTACCTGTTCCGGAATGGCACGAATGATTTTTTCTATGTTGCTGAACTTAAAATAAGGACAGTGCTCAAGATATTTTTTCTCTATTTCAAGTCTCAGGCCCTCTTCAAGATCTTCTTTTGAAATGACCCACGTGTTTTCATCCTCAAAATAGCCAAAATCGAACCAGTAGACATTTTCCGGATTATATTCCTTTATCTCTTCTATTGAGGAGGTGTCTATGACATCAAGAAGCCTACAGCCCCACATGGAATCCGCACAGTAACCTTCCCTGTCCTCGGTTTCCTGCCTGTACGTCTGACATCTGAAGGCCCGGAGTATCTTGATCATTTCCTGATAATCCACCGTAACTCCGTTAAACGTTATACGGGACGTTTTCCAGCCTTTCAGCAGAGAAGCCAGCCGGCTGATCTCACCACTTTTCATCCTTATCTCTTCACTTTCTAACGTTGCCGTATGCCTTTTGTTGAAGGGACCGATGATACTGTGATTTTCAAAGCCTCTCATAATCTTGACGGCCTCGTTGTAATACCAGGACTCTTCCTTTTCAAATTCGATGGACATGATATGACCTTTGATAACAATCTCCCCCTGCCTGTCTGAAGTAAACAAGTATCTAATTATAACACTTGTTCCATGTTTATATATATATCTACCGTTATGTTTGTTTGTATTGACATTTCCTTTGAAAGCAAAATACATGTCGGCTGCCCACCGAAATGTGTTATAATATCTTTAAACCATTTAGGCCTTAAAAAGGGGATGTTAGGAGTGGACAAATTAGATCGTAGTTTACCTGTACCATTGTATTATCAACTTTATAAAGAAATCAAGAAACAGATCCTGAACACAGATTTGAAACCGGGAGATGCTCTGCACTCAGAGTTTGAATTCTGCAAGGAGTACAACATCAGTCGACTCACCGTCAGGAAAGCGCTTGAAGAACTGAGTAGAGAGGGTTTGATCACACGTTCGAGGGGGCGCGGGACATTCGTCTCTCAAAGCAAACAGGAGGAAAACCTTACCGAACTCAAGGGGTTTACCGATGAAGTGGAGGATCAGGGTCAGAAAACCACCTCAATCGTCATAGAAAACAAGATCGTCGAACCGCCTCCTGAAGTCGTTCAGTGTTTTGGAATATCGGATGACACACCGGTCATCCTTCTGAAAAGGCTCAGACTGGTTGATGGTTCTCCAATGGCTCTTGAATCCGCCTATTTCAACACGACGCTGAATCCAAGGCTCTTAAAACTCATCCAGATGGATATGGCGCGTAACTCCGTCTACCATTTTCTGAAGAACGATCTCGGGGTGGTTCTGGAATATGCCGATGAGATCATAGAGGTACACAAACCGATAGAAGATGACAGAGAACTGCTTAAGATGAAGGCATCCGACTGTGCTGCCTTGAGAAGACGTTATACTTATATTGCCGAAGACAAGTGTATTGAATATGTCATTTCATTGTACAGAGGGGACAAATACAAATTCAAAGTCAGACTCGGCGGACCTGGAGGTTTGAAATGATCAATGAGATTATAAAAGAACTCGCTTTAAAGGCAATAGATGAAAAACTCTTCCCCGGAGTCGTCATAGGAATCACAGATCCGGAAAAGACGTTGTTTATGGAAAAATATGGAACACTGGATGAAAAGAAGCCGACTGAATTCAATTCGCTGTACGATATAGCAAGTCTGACCAAGGTCACGGCAACACTACCGGCCATGCTGAAACTGATACAGGATGGAAAGGTGGACTTGTCGGATAAGGTATCAGATCACACGGAGTTTCCAAATGATGATATCAGGATATGGCATCTGATGACACACACCTCCGGTATGCCGCCATATTCTCTGGCCTATCAGTTTAAGGATACAAGAGAAGAGATCATCGACGAGATAAAAAAAGAACAGTTTAAGGAACTCCCTCAGACAAGGGTCAGGTACTCCTGTCTCAACTATATTCTACTCATGGACGTCATCAATTCGATCACGGGAAATTTCAGAGAATACGTCAGAAACGAGGTCTTCAAACCGCTTGGAATGGACGATACGGATTATCTGCCGGAGATTTCGGAAAATATCGCGCCGACCTCTCTGAGAGACGGTCTGCTTCTCAGGGGGAAAGTGGATGACGAACTGGCCTATTATCTCGGTGGAATCAGTGGAAATGCGGGGTTATATTCTAATCTCACGGATATGCTGAAATACGCAAGGGAATTGCTCAATCCGGTAAAAGTCCTCTCCAAACCCATGATGAACACGGCAACGAGACCATGGACCAAAGACATCCCCGGAGACGACAAGGGACTTGGCTGGATGCTTTACACGAATGATTCATCCGGTGGAAGCCTTCTTTCGGAAAAAGCGTTCGGACATACCGGGTTTACGGGAACTTCTCTGTGGGTTGATCCGGTACAGGAGATCGCCATCGTCATTCTTTCTAATCGATGTTTTTATTCGAGACACGAACGGATAACGGAAATATGGCGATTCAGAAGAACCGTCAGCAATGCGCTGGTGTCCCATTTAAAATAAAAAAGGATTGTACGGACCGGATCAATACGTATCGTTCTCCGTCCGTTTTTATCAATAAAGGCTTCAGCTTATCGTACACTCGATAATCCTGAAACGACAATGCAAGGAGGCACAAAATGAAAATAATCGGAACGATGTCGGGAACATCCTGTGATGGACTTGATATTGCCTTCTGTGACTTTGAAGACAATTATAAGGAAACAAAGATAATAAGTCATCAAACGGCTTTTTATCCGTTTGATGAGGCCTTAAAGGCGAAATTGAAGCTGTTGACTTCCGGAAAAGTCAACGTTTCCGAAATTGCGTACGCCAATGTTTATATTGCAAAGAGACACGCCGAACTGATCAACCGCTTCATCAAGGAAAACGACCTGAGAGACGTCCAACTGCTCGTCAGTCATGGTCAGACGGTTTTTCACGATACTAATAATTCTGTGGACGCCTTTAAACCCAATTGTACCCTTCAGATCGGTGATGGAGATTATCTGTCATTCCTGACGGGGATCCCCGTCTTATCCGATCTGAGGATGAAGGATATGGCTGCAGGCGGGCAGGGGGCCCCATTGGTCCCTTATACGGATTTTGTTCTGTTCTCTTCTGAAGAAAACAGCGTCGGATTACAAAATATCGGCGGAATCGGCAACATTTCCATCATAAAGGCGGGCGCCGCACCTGAAGAGGTCTGTGCATTTGATACCGGTCCGGGAAATGTGATCATCGACTGGGCCTGCCGGACCTATTTTGGTGTGGAATACGACGAGGGCGGAGCGTATTCGGCAAAAGGCGAAGTCATCCCCGAACTGGTCGAACGGATGTGGCAATCCGAAAAGGATTATTTTGATATGGAACCGCCAAAATCCACCGGCAAGGAAATCAGATACAATCAGAAATACTTTTCCGAAATAAGCGACTTTATAGAAACACAGAATTACAAAGTGGAAGATATCGTCAGAACGGCTGCGGAATTCACGGCTCAGACCATCGTCGAATCGATCAGAAAATACGCCGCTGAACCGGATATTCTATATGTTTCCGGCGGTGGTTCCAAAAACCCGACATTGATCGAATCTATCAAGAACCATCTGCTTCATTCTGAACTGAAGATCATGGATGAGGAACTCAACGACGCAAAAGAAGCCATCGCCTTCGCCATCATGGGGAACGAATACATGCACAAACACTTCTCGAATCTGAAAAGTGCCACCGGGGCAAAGGCCGATGTCATACTCGGGAAACTATCCCTGCCCGACTGATAATTGAAGGCCCCTGAATTAATCAGGGGCCTTCGACTTTCATAATGAATAAAGAAAATTACAAAACGAAAAAAATCTGTTATAATCAATACAGTCACTATTCCGGAAATCTGCAATATTTCGTAAACTGAATCCACCATTTTAATGCATAATCTGAATTGTGAGGTATCTGCATGAGAGAGAGAAAGGACTCACCGAATCTGAATGACTATTTCAACTCGGAAGACAGTTTTTTTGACATTCATTCGGATCTATTATGCATAACCGACTACAACGGTAATTTCATCAGGGCAAACAAGGCCTGGAAGAAGAGACTCGGTTATTCAAACGAACAGCTCTCGAAGAGCAACTATTACGATTTTGTCCATCCCGACGATATAAAAAAGACCGAGATAGCCGTCTCCAAGCTGCTGACCGGGGAGACCGTCGGTTTTTTCTTCAACCGGTACAGGGCCAGTGACGGAGTTTACAAGACAATCGAATGGCGTGCAAAACCATCGGAAAAATATATCTATGTTGTCGCCATCGATATGACCGAAAGACTCGAAAAGGATAAAAAACTGTCCTATCTCTCCGCGCTTGTCCTGAACAGTAAGGATTATGCCATCGTAAAGGATCTTGATTTAAAGATTATTGCCATCAATCACTCCCTCGCAAATCTGATCGGATACGAATCATCGGAAGAATTAATAGGCCTGACAGAGGCAGAACTCTTCCGGATACCCGAAACGGATGAACCAGTGAAGACCTCCGTTGAAGACGACAGAAAGGTTCAGAAGCTCGCTCCGGGTGAATTTATCTACAAAGATGAGCCGCTCATCACCCTCAAGGGGGAAAAGAGGTTTGTCCGGACAAAAAAATATCCGATATTTGATCAGAACAATCAACTCATCGCTACGGGAAATATCTCCACAGATATTACGGATTCTCTGTTAGTACAAAAACAGCTTGAAGAGAGTGAAGAAAATTTCAGACACTTTTTTGAACTGCAGAACGATCTGATCTATGTCTTTAATGCGTCTGGAAAGATCTTGATGACGAATCTTGCCGCAAGCGAAAAGCTCGGTTACAGTCGCGAAGAATTTGTCAACATGACAGTGATGGATCTGCTTCCCGGTGGCATGGAAAAAGAGGCGGAGCTTTATTATTCCGCATTGGCCATCGGAGAAAAGGAATACTGCCCGCTGCCGCTTATGACAAAAAAAGGAGACTTAATCCCCGTCCATTCTCGAATCTGGTTTGGCAAATGGAACGGTGAAAAGGCCGTCTTCGGAATATCGGAGGATCTGACCGAAGAAAAAAAGGTCCTAGAGAAATTCGAGAAATTATTCAGGGTTAACCCAGCCCTGATGATGATCATTAATACGGCAGACCATCGGTTGATTGATGTCAGTGACGCCTTTCTCAACACGCTGAATTATCAAAAGGAAGAGATCAACGGCAGAGTGGTAGAAGAGCTGGATCTGTTCGTTAAATCCGAGACGTACAACCTCATCGTTAAAGAACTGAGTGAGACGGGCAGCGTATCAAAAATAGAACTGAATATCCATTCAAAGAACGGTGCCTTGCTGACGGTCCTTTTCTCGGGTGAGATCATCGAATCTGTCGATGAAAAGCTGATCCTGATCGTCATGACGGACATTACACATCAGAAAAAAGTAGAAGAGCAATTGAACAGGGAAATAAAATTTCAGAATCTGCTGATGAATATGGCGGTTAAATATACCAACTTATCCATAGGGAAGATCAATGACTCCATAAACAGTGCTTTACGGGAAATGGGGGAATATGTAGGTGCGGACCGAGTCTATATCTTTGATGTCGATTCGGAAAAACAAATTGCTTCGAACACCTACGAATGGTGCACAGATGGAATAAAATCCATGATGGATCAATTTCAGGAAATACCGGTAAACCTGTTTCCCGAATGGACTGCCATCCACCGTAAGGGGGAGGCAATCTGCATATACGATATTTCAGCCCTTCCAGAGGATAACGAATTCCGAGTGCTTCAGGAACCTCAAGGTGTTCAGAGCATGCTTTCCATCCCCATCATAGATGGATCCGACATGGTGGGCTTTATCGGATTTGATTCCATACACAGAAAATACCGCTATTCGGAAAGGGAGCAAAACCTGTTGATGGTCTTTTCAAAGCTCATCATAAACATCAAGACACGAGCCCGAATGTTCGGCAATCTCATCCGAGAAAAGGAAAACGCTGTAAACGCCAGCGAGGCAAAGAGCGAATTCCTTGCCAACATGAGCCATGAGATCAGAACACCGTTGAACGGCATCATCGGATTCTCAGACCTGCTCTTAAATACGAAGATGAGTCAACTGCAATATGATTATTTAAAGGCGGTAAACAGTTCCGCTCAGTCATTACTGGATATCATCAACGATATCCTGGATTTTTCCAAGATAGAAGCGGGAAAACTGACACTTTCACCCGAAAAGACCGATTTGATTCAACTGGTAGAAGATATCTCCGATATCGTAAAATACAAGGCCTACGAGAAGGGAATAGAGCTGATTCTTGATGTCCAACCCGAAATCCCGGCCTATATCATGACCGATTCGGTGAGACTTAAACAGATCCTGGTCAACCTGTTGTCAAATGCCATCAAATTCACCGATAAAGGGGAGGTCCTGTTCAGTGTCAGGATCGGACAGAAAGATCCGCGGCTAAACGGCCTGCCCGTCAGATTCAGTGTCAGTGATACAGGAATAGGCATCAGTAAAAAGAATCAGAAAAAGATTTTTGACGCCTTTTCACAGGAAGATGTTTCTACGACCAAGCGGTTTGGCGGTACCGGTCTGGGACTCACGATATCAAACAAACTCCTGAAGATGATGGGATCAGAGATGCAGATTGAAAGCGACACGGGAAAAGGCAGTACATTTCATTTCACCATACAGACACAGGAGGAGAAGCAGTCCGCGGAAACAATCCCGTCTGTCCTTCCGTTTAAGAAAATACTCGCCGTGAGTGGAAATACACATATGATGAGTATCCTCGAAAATATTTTGATGCAATTCAACATCTCCGTTGTCAAGGCACATGATGGCTTTCAGGCAGTAGAAATACTGCTGAATACATCAGAGATGGATATTGTGATCATCGATAACAATATCCCGTACATGACCGGGATAGAAACCGTTCAAAATATCCGAGAAAAGATCCGGATCAGTTCGGATACACTTCCCGTAATCCTTCTGGAAAATCCCCTTGCCTCCGATGAACAGAAAGATTGTTACTGTGAAAAGGGTGGATGCTATAAGATTCTGAAACCCGTCACAAATAAGGGCCTTTTTTCAGTTCTCAACGAGATATCGAATAAGGGAATGAAAACGAATAAGAAACGGGAAGAGGTTGAAATACCGCCTCTGACCGATAAAACCATACTAATTGCGGAGGACAACAAGACCAACATGTTCTTCGCACGGGCTTCTATCAGCATGCTGTTCCCGGAAATAAGGATTATTGAAGCCTTCAACGGCCAGGAAGCCGTCTCCCTGTTCAGGGAAACAAGGCCAAATCTGATACTGATGGATCTCAGAATGCCGATAATGGACGGGTACAGTGCAACAACCGAAATAAGAAAAACAGATCAAAAAATACCGATAATCGCTTTAACAGCTGGTGTTATAAAAGGAGAAAGAGAAAAATGCTTTGCACTTGGGATGAATGACTACCTCTCAAAGCCATTCAACGCGGAAAAACTGAAAAAGATCCTGTTAAATTACCTTTCATCGGAAGCAGAAAGCAACACCGAACGACAAAAAGATACAGACAGTTATCTCGACACGGAAAGGCTTATAGAGCGTCTCGGGAATAACAGTTCCATCGTTCAGCGTTTGTACAGACTTTTCAAAACGGATATCATCATCACACTTGAAAGATTAAAAAAACTTGATACAAACAATCATGAAGAGGTAAAAAAGACTGCCCATTTTATCAAAGGGGCCGCCATCAATATGAACGCCTATGAACTTGAGATCATCTCAAGAGAGCTGGAAGTCTGCGCAGACGAGAGAAAAGAAATGACCCATCAGATACAGGCTATGAAGCGCATACTCGAAAAGACCATGGAAGTCGTCGATTCTCATATTGTTGATGATCCTGCTGGAGATGATATCTATTAATAAGGGTAAAAATCTCTCGTTTATCATTTTTCTTTTCTGTGTCATATTTTTGTCCAACATCGTCAGCCATTTTCTGTATATCAACATATACAGGACAGAACGGGATGCGATCAAGCTGGAGATGATCAACAAACTTGAAAGTCAGTATAAATCACTACTGATCACATATGAAAGATTCGCCAATTACATATTCGAAACCGAAGTAAACAATGAAGAGGTCCTTTCTCTCATCTCCGAGGCCTGGAAGCATCCGGAAAAGCGGGATCAGCTGAGGGCAGAACTCAAAGTAAGATTTGACGATATCTATTCTCTCATGATGAATTACAATTTCAGACAGCTTCATTTTCATTTCCCCGATCAGGTCAGCTTTCTGAGAATGCATGCACCGGAAAAATATGGGGATGACCTGACGGACTTCCGGCCTTCCCTCGTACTTGCAGCCGAGACGAAAGAAATTGTGAGCGGATTTGAAGAGGGAAGAATCTTCAACGGCTACCGCTTTGTCTTTCCGCTTCTGTATAACTCAGATTTTATCGGTACATCAGAAGTCAGCATTTCTTTTAACACCATCTGTCAGGATCTCATCTCCGAATTCGACTACCCCTTCTATTTCATTCTGAGAAAAGATATCGTTAAAGAAAAGGTCTTTGAAGATGAATTTGAGGAAAATTATCTGGATTGTCTGTCAATGATTGGTCCCGAAGCCTCAGAATCGCTTTATGTCTTTGACAGGCAGACTTATGAAAATGTCAATAAGCTGATCGAAGAAAAGCAGTTTCCTAATTCAGAAGTTGTAAACATATTGCGTAAAATCCTGTCTGATTCCATGATTGACGGCTCTCCTTTTGTCAGCGACACAGGGACCAGCGCCGGAGAATATACGCTTACCTTCCTGAATATAAGAAACTTCTCCGGCGAAAATGTGGGCTACCTGATCTCCTTCAATAAAGACACGGCATTCGCAGCACAGAAAAAGGAGTTGATGATGGTGGTGATCAGCATCAATATCATTTTCATTCTGATCATGCTGGTGATCATCTTCATGTACCGGTCAAGAAGAAATGCATTGTCAGCCAACCGGGCGAAAAGTGAATTTCTGGCAAATATGAGTCATGAGATCAGAACCCCTATGAATGGGATTCTCGCCACGATAGAACTGATAACCGAGAATCAGAAACGCACGAACAGTATGACTGAAGAGGAACAGGAGAATCTGAGAATCATCCGGGTTTCCGCTGAGGCATTACTCAACATCATCAACGATATTCTGGATTTCTCAAAGATAGAAGCCGGAAAGATGGTTCTGGAAACTATCCCTTTCAGCCTGAAAGATCTGATCAACGACGTAACCGAATTAATTTTCACAAGTGCGAGAAAAAAGGGACTCGAAGGTATCTTAGAATTGGATGATGCCATTCCCACCGTCCTGAAAGGTGATCCATTACGCCTCAGGCAGGTTCTGCTGAATTTACTCGGAAATGCCCTGAAGTTCACCGAAAAGGGATATATCCGGATCACGGCACAGTTAGCGGATAAGACTGTTTCAACTGATGATGAACAAATCGGGCTTTATCTCGAAGTTGAAGATACGGGAATCGGCATCAAGACCGAGATGAAGGAAAAACTGTTTACAAATTTCACACAGGCGGATAATTCGGTAACGAGAAAATACGGCGGGACGGGGCTCGGATTATCCATCACTCAGAAACTGCTCTCGATGATGGGTGGTACGATTACTTATGACAGTATTTACGGAAAGGGAACTACCTTCAAATTCTCCTTACTGCTCGAAAAGGCCTCTGAGGAAGAGATCACGGAATATCTCGATAAGGAGAAAGATCGGAGTGAACCCGTACAACTTCCCGAAGAGTTATTTATCCTCCTTGCGGAAGACAACAAAGTCAATCAGACCGTGGCAAAAAAGATTCTGAACAGCATGGGCTGGATAGTGGAGATCGCATCAAACGGGATAGAAGCGGAAAAAATGGCTTTATCAAAAGATTATGACCTGATTCTGATGGATATCATGATGCCCGAAAGAGATGGTATTGAGGCGGCCAAACAGATTCTTAAAGGTAAAAACACCCCTATCATCGCATTGAGTGCCAGTGTCCTTGAAAGTGAAAGAAAAAAGTGTCTTGACGCCGGCATGAAAGGCTTTGTAACCAAACCGATCAAGCTCGACATCCTTCTCCGAGAAATTTCCGGAATCATCACCCCAACGCAGGCCGTTAACCTATCCCATCCCAAGATAGACACGAACGAGATCCTGAAACATATCACCGATAGAGACTACTTCAACGCGGAAATCGTCCCGGTTTTCTGCACACAGTTAGAACAGACCCTGGAAGAAATAGAAAACAGCCTTGAAACCCTCAGGAATTTAAGAGATATGGGAGCCGGTGAAACACAACAGGCGCTGTACACACTTGAAAACTGCGGCCACAGTATCAAATCGAGCAGTCTTTATGTCGGCGGCATCGGCCTTTCAGAAGCCGGAAAAAATCTTGAGATGACCTTAAAGAACTACAAAGAAAGCCCATCGATAGACAGTTTATACCAAATAGAGCCCACATCTGTCGAAAAAATAGAACGGATCATATCAAAAGTCCGTGAAGAGGCTCTGGAAATCCTGGCATATTATAAACACAACGGACAGGACCATTAGATCATCTCATTCCCGCAAATACACCGCTGATATACGGAATAAGCCATATCAGCCAGACGAGCAGGCTGAATTTATGAAAAACCTTCTGCATCTTTTCATCTTTTCTGATCAGGACGAAAATTGCCCATATGGCATGAAAAGCCATCAGCAGGATTGCCGCAAACCCGGTGAGGGCATGCCAGTTTATCCCTCCGGTTACCGTTTCCGTATGAGTGGCAATACTTCCCATGATCAATGTTCCCGTCGTATCAAATACAAGACCCGATAGAAACAAGATCAGATGCCTGAAATTCAATTGCTTGGAACGATGTTCAAGAAAAACACCCGTCGTATAGAAGACCAGTGCAAGTGTAATGGTGATAATGGCAGTAATAAGCAAGATATCCCCCTCCGTTGTTCATTCAGGGTTATCATATCACAAAAAAGGCAAAACCTGTGTTATAATCCTTACGGAAAATGAGGAGGCGAAAAGATGTCAATCGCAGGTTTAACGTCCGCATTAAGTGAATAACGAATCGGTCAGCATCTTTTCCGCTACAAATTGAACAGTTTATAGTTAATCCATCGGGATTTTGTAAATAAAATATATCAATCATTGAAAAAGGTTTCAGCGCGGTGCTGAGGCCTTTTTTTATTTTGAATAAAGAGGTGATAAAGTATGCTTCAGATAAAGAGTATAAAAAAGAATTTCGGACTTCAGGAGATACTAAAGGATGTCACATTTTCGGTTAACAAGGGAGAGTGTGTGGCACTGACCGGCCCCAACGGAAGCGGTAAATCCACCGTGCTGCGATGTATCAATGGCGAGATAAAGATAGACGGTGGAGAAATTTTAAAAAACACGGATATAAAAATGGCGTATTTAAAACAAAACGACGTTATCTACGACGGCAAGGTGAAATATTATCTGCTCAAAGAATTTGATAAACTGTCGGTTGCCTACAGACAACTTGAGGAAACACCTGTTGATGATTCGAAATATATCGGCTGCATGGACACTTTCTTAGAACTTGGTGGATTTGAACTCGAGGCAGAGAGTATAAGAGAATTGTCTGTATTTGATTACGATGAAACCCTGCTTGAAAAAAACATGATGGAACTGTCACTGGGGCAGAGAAAGCTGATGGAAATCATCAGCCTGCTGATCTCAAATCCGGATCTCTTCATCATGGATGAACCGACCAATCATCTCGATATTGCGATGCGGGTATACCTTGAAAGATTGATTCTCAGAAAAACACATGCCGGAAAAACATTCCTCATCGTGAGTCATGACAGAACATTCATAGACCGAGTTGCCACAAAGACCGTTTACATCAAGAGAGGGGTCTCAGAACAATCTGCCGGAGGTTATACGCATATGCTCTCACTATTGGATGAGAAATTTGGCGCGGCAAAAAAAGAATCTGAAAACCTCGGTAAGAAGATCAGAAGTCTCGAAATACTCGTAACAACCAAAAAGAACTGGGCGGTTCAGGCAGAAAACAAAAAGAAGGGGGCGGCTGATAAGGGATTCATGGGACACAAAGCGGCAAAGATAGCGCAAAGTGCACTGGTTTATTCGGCAAAGAAACAGAAGATGATCAAAGAACTGGAAGAAAAGCGTCCTTTCGTCGAAAAACCGGTAAAGATCAACTGCCCGGAATATGACGTTCCAAACAGACGCTTCATCGATATGGACAACTGCTCCTTCGGATATGCGGGAGGAGAAATACTATTCAGAAATATCACACTTCAGATGAATACGAGGGACAAGATCGCCCTTATCGGTAGAAACGGCTGCGGAAAAACGACCTTCTTCAAAACGATGACCGGCTTTTTGTCGCCCGTTGAAGGAACGGTATACCGGAATCCAAATATCCGTTATACCTACATCTCCCAGGATATAGCTTCATTCTTCAACAAAGAAATCCTCATCGATAATTTTAGCGATCTTGGACTCGAACATTCTCTCATCCATTCGGCCTTAAAGGCTTCAAGACTGAAAGAGGAGACACTGGAAAGAAGCGTAAGTGAATTGAGCAGGGGAGAGCTCATGAAATCCGCCCTCGTCAAATTAATCCTGAGCCGATCCGAGTTCGTTTTTATGGATGAACCCACGAATCATCTCGATGTCGAGACACTGGAAGTTCTTCAGGAGCTGATCAGCCAGTTTCCAGGCGGAATGTTTTTCATCAGCCATGACAGACAATTCGTTTCAGGGAATTCCGAACTGATCTATCACATGAAGGAGCAGAAACTGAATATAGTAAAATTGTAAAAAAAAGACCGAACTGCGGAAAGAGACTATTGTCGTTAAGCTTGCACCCATCTCGAGAAATGGGCTCTGAATAGCAAAAAGCTCATAAACAGTTTCGGTTACCTTACAAACAACAGTAACACATTTATCTTTTCAGGTTAATTGATATTTATTTTCCAAGAATGTAAAATAAGCGCATGACGTTAAAATATTCATTGTTTAAGAACTATCTGACCGGAGACACAAAAAAAAGAATAAGAAAAGAGGTATTTGCCCTTGCCTTACCGGCCATGGGTGAAAATGTCCTGCAGATGATTCTCGGGATTGTCGATACGGCCTTTCTCGGTCATCTCCATTGGACAGCCATGACAGCGGCCGGAATGGCCAATCAGATTCTCTTCATCTTTCAGGCGATCTTTATGGCCATTTCCATAGGGGCAACGGTCCTGATTTCAAACGGCGTCGGTATCGGTGATAAAAAATCCGTCAGACTCACCGCATGGAACGGATTTTACATGTCTCTCATCCTCGGCGGAATCGTAACCTTCACCGCCGCTTTTTCTACGCCCTTGCTTACCCTCTTTCCAGGAGTGGAGGCCGATATCCTACAAATTACCGATGTTTACCTGAAAATCATCCTTCTTGGTGGCTTCGGATTTGCTTCCATGTATATCCTGTCAGCCATACTCAGGGGAAGTGGTGATACAAAGACTCCGATGATTGCCGTGGGAATTGCGAATACGGTTAACGTTTTTATGGACTATGGACTTATATTCGGTCATTTCGGCCTACCGGCAATCGGAGCGGAAGGGGCCGCCATTGCGACCGTTATCTCAAGGTTCATCGGCACATTCATTCTCTTGTTTGCCTGTCTGAAATCCAAAAGGCTGTCTATGCTTGGATTCGGAAAGGTGAAATTTGACCTTGTGCGAATAAAAAGGATGCTCAAGATAGGCATTCCAACGGCCATTGAAAACCTCGTGATAACCGTGGGATCACTGATCTTTGCAAATATACTTCTCATGGCGGGATCACAGGCATATGCCGCTCACAGAATAGGAATCAACATCGAATCCCTCTCTTTCATGCCCGGTTATGGCGTATCGGTGGCAATAACGACTCTTGTGGGGATCTACAACGGTAAAAATCTGAAAAAGACCATGCTCGGCGCCGTACGTCAGGGATGGATCATCGGAACATTTATAATGGTTTTAATCGGCGCCTTTATTACCGTTTTCCCGGAATTACTGATCAGACTCTTTACATCGGATACTCTGATCATTTCAGAAGCGATTCTGCCCGTTAGGATACTGGGACTTGTTCAGTTTTTCCAATCGACCGATTTCATCATGACAGGTGCCCTAAGAGGTGTCGGCGATACGAAGGCCCCTATGTATGTGACGCTGATCGGTATCTGGGGCATCAGGATTCCTATCGGATTTGTCTTGGTTAGATTTTTCAATCTGGGACTCCTCGGTGCATGGACTGGAATGATTGTTGATATGATTTTCAGAGGGTTGATCAAGATGTATTTATACGCAAGGGGCAACTGGGAAAAATATGCGGAAAGGACTCGACTGGCAGCCTTTGAAGATTCCCGTGAACCGGCTGGAATTGTCGTTGAACTCCTGGCGGATAAAGCCGACAACAAAGCCCTCACTCAACAGGATTCGTTATAGTGGAAAAAGTTGAGTCTTCACAACAAACAGGTTCGGTTACCTTACAAGTAATAGTAACACATTTATCTTTTCAAGTTAATTGATATTTATTCCTTATGGATGTAGAATAAGCGCATGATGCCAAAATATTCATTATTTAAGAACTATCTGACCGGTGATTCAAAGAAGAGAATAAGAAAAGAAGTATTTGCCCTCGCTTTACCCGCTATGGGAGAAAATGTTCTTCAGATGATTCTCGGGATTGTCGATACGGCCTTTCTCGGTCATCTCCATTGGACGGCCATGACAGCGGCCGGAATGGCCAATCAGATTCTCTTCATCTTTCAGGCGGCCTTTATGGCCATTTCTATTGGTGCAACCGTTCTGATCTCAAATGCGCTTGGAGTAGGAAACAGAAAATCTATTCGCCTCACCGCCTGGAACGGGACGTATATGGCCATCATTCTGGGAGGACTCGTCACCGCAGCTGCCGTCTTTTCGGGTGCCATGCTGGTGCTTTTTCCGGGAGTCAGTAAAGAGATCAACACCATTGCCGACAGTTACCTGAAAATCATCCTGTTCGGTGGTGTGGGTTTTTCCTCTATGTACATTCTATCAGCCATTTTAAGAGGCAGCGGCGACACCAAAACGCCAATGATCGCCGTGGGAATCGCCAATTCGGTCAACCTCTTTCTGGACTACGCCATGATCTTCGGTAACTTCGGCTTTCCGGCACTCGGTGCCGAGGGGGCTGCCATTGCGACCGTTATCTCGAGGTTCGTAGGCACTTTCATCCTGTTCACGGCCTGTCTGAAATCCAAAGAACTGTCCATGCTGGGATTTGGAAAAATCCGATTCAGTCTGGAAAAGATAAAAGAAATGTTGAAAATAGGAATTCCAACGGCCATAGAGAACCTGCTCTTCAGTATCGGTTCCCTGGTGTTTGCCAACATTCTGATGATTGCTGGCGAGCAAGCCTACGCCGCCCATCGGATCGGGATCAATATCGAATCCATATCGTTCATGCCCGGATTTGGGGTATCAGTCGCCATCACGACACTGGTGGGAATATACAACGGAAAAGATGACCGGAACACCATGCTCGGAGTAGTCCGGCAGGGATGGATCATTGGCACTACCCTGATGGTCTCAGTCGGACTGTTCATTACCCTGTTTCCGGAAGTATTGATCGTCCTCTTCACCACAGACAAGGTGATCGCCGCCGAAGCCGTCTTACCCGTACGACTTCTCGGACTCGTTCAGTTCTTCCTCGCCACGGATTACGTCATGACGGGAGCCTTCAGAGGTGTGGGGGACACAAAGACACCCATGTTCATCACATCAGCAGCCATGTGGGGGATCCGGATTCCAGTTGGCTTTATCCTGGTCAATTACTTTGACCTGGGATTACTCGGAGCCTGGTCAGGCATGATGCTCGATATGGCTATCAGAGGGATGATCAAATGGTTTCTCTTCTCGAGGGGCAAATGGGAAAAATTTGCCGACAAAACAAGAGATACCGTCCACCGAGAGGCTTCGGAATCCCCTTCAGGAATCGCCGTCGGTCTACTCGCCGACAAGGCCGATAACAAAGCCCTCACCCAGCAGGATTCTTTATAATAAATTTTTTTTAATTCCTTCCTATCAACTGATTCGTTTATCTTGAAAATAAAAATATATTTTCAAGATAAGTTCTACTTTTTAATCTCCTCTGATTTCCAGTATGTGGAAGGAATTTGATTATTGTTCGTTTGATATTTTGTCTTTTGAATTTACGTCACTCAGAATTTCACTTTTCCTTTTTTATCTCAAAAGAATTCCAAGGAATAAATCGCTTTAACAGGAGACTAAAAAGCAAAGTAATAATACTGACACCTAGAAGCAAATAATGGGGTACTGTATTATCCAACAAAAAACCATAAATCATATAACCCAATGGCATAAATACAGATGAAACAATACTCATAATTGAAAAAACCCTACCCCTCACTTCTTCTGGGATAATAATCTGTATTTTTGTATACACGGGTATGTTGACAAACGAATCGGAGAAACCCATCAAGAAATACAACACAAGTGAAAAGATTAAAATCACAATTGTGCTGGTTATTAACGCCAGTGTTTGTGGAAATATCATAAAAGCAAATACAATTTGAAAAAGAGGCGCTGTTATAATTCCAAAGTTGAACAATTTCTTTGAATCTATTTTCTTCAAAGCGGTAGCTATAACCAAGCCGGATATCAAAGCACCAAATGTATATGCACTTGTGATTAAACCAATATTTGTTGCAGAAAAACCTAAAACCTGTTTTCCAACAAATGGCAAAAAAATGGGGATAATCGGAGCATCTATCATATTCAGAAAAGCTGCAAAAAGAAGCATAACAAAAAGGCCTTTTATATTCTTAACAGCCTTTATCCCTTCGTTAAACTCGGTAAAAAATGCTTTAACTGACAATTTCTCGGAACACAAAGAATTATATTTGTATTGAATAAACATCTCACTAATTCCAGACAGTATAAAAGAGATAGCATTCACAAAAAGAATGATAGTGATACCCAAAGCACCGTATAGAACACCACCGATAGCTGGACCTGCAAGTGAAGAAACAGAAGTTATGGAACGTGCAATTGAATTAGTACTTCTCAGATTTTTCTGATCAACAATATCAACCAAAATTGCATTTGAAGAAGTCTGAAAAAGAGCTCCTATCGCACTTCTTATCATAGTTGTGATGACTAAAAGCTCAATGGTGAGCATATCCTTATGTGCAAGATAGGCAAGTCCAAGTAATATAAAGCCGTGCAATAAGTCAAGAATAACAATTGCTTTTTTTCTATTCCATCTATCACTGATAACTCCTGAAAATGGCATCATTAAAAGACTTACTACAACACTGGAAAGTAAAACAATGCTCATAGATGTTGCAGAACCTGTAAGTCTCAGTACAAAAAGTGGTATGGCAATTGATTGAATCTGAGAACCAAGTTCAGATACTCCCATTCCTGCTAATAATAAAGTGATGTTTTTGTTTTTCATATATTGATCTCTTCCGTTTCTCTGCTTTCGACTATTTCTCTTTCAAGCAGGTATTTCAAAGAATTTTTATTTAAATAATT
>ERZ795048.841-NODE-841-length-30489-cov-15.644871_pt1 | contig 30489 bp, 28 predicted proteins | sample MGYA00375132_ERZ795048 | MGnify/ENA primary metagenome ERZ795048 (study PRJEB30177, sample SAMN05720225) | activated sludge metagenome | isolation source: Anaerobic digester | place: Hong Kong | collected 2014-12-17 ... | reverse complement strand
ACCCTTAACCCGGTCTGATAGATCCTTTTCAGGACTCCCCAGGCAACAAGATCCGAAAAACAGAAGATCCCGTCAAAAGGCTCTCCCGATTTGAGGAGCATCTCAAACCCCTCGATTCCGCCCTCAACCGTATTCTCGGTCTTGATGATGTTGGATCTCAGTCCATTCTCTCTCAGAACTTCCTCATATCCCCTGATTCTGAGCTCATAAGAAGGTTTTTCTCCCATACCCGTGATATGGGTGATCCTTCGGCAGCCTTTCTGAACGAGATGTGTTACCGCCGTTCGGCTTCCCTCATAATTGTTGGCGGAGATCGTCGGAATGTCGTATTCACCGGAATTTTCCTCTCCCACACAGACAGCTGGAATATTGTTATTTTTAAGGGCCTTCAGAAGTGTTTCATCATAACTCCCCTCAAAGACCACCGCCCCGTCGATCAGATTTGAATTGACATAATCGACAAAGAGTTTTTTACTACGCTCTTCAGAGGCATTGAAGATCAATGTCGAATAATCAAGCATCTTGAGCCATTCGGTCGCTCCCTTGACACATTCACCGTAAAAGGGCGGGATGATAAAGTCCTTGTTCGGTTTGATGAAAAAACCGATGGTCCTGGATTCGCTCCCGGCCATAACCCTTGCGACCAGTTGAGGTTTATAATCCATTTCATCCATCATCTGCATGACCCGCTCAAGTGTCTGCTTCCCCACCCTTTCAGGATGATTTATCGCCCGTGAGACCGTCATCTTTGATATTCCGAGTTTCTTTGCAATTTCATCGATCGTTGCCTTATTTGATTTCATTAAATCACCTCATAATGTTACCGGTAACATTATGACATATACACTTTTAATTAGCAAGAAGAAATATTAAGAAATATCCGCAATTATTGCTCATTTTCTGCGATTATCTTCAATTTCCTCATCACTTCTCATTTTTCCAATCACATATAAAAAATGTTATCGATAACTTTACTTATTTACGCAAGACCCTGTTTTCTTGACAATCCATCAGAAAGCCTCTATAATTAGAAAACAGTACATAATCCAAAAAAAGCAGTGAGGTCTATGAAAAGAAAAAGCAAGTTACCAATCATTTTAAAAACAATCTTACCATTCCTCCTGACCATGGTTCTTGTGATTATTACCATCTACGGATTTGTCATTCCCAAAATCGGCGAGATCCTTTTCGACCAAAAAAAAGAGAAAGTAAAAGATCTCTGTAAAAACACCATTCAGCTGGCCGAACAATATTATGAAAGGTTCAGAAATGGCGAATTATCCGAAGGGGAAGCCAAAAGAAGACTGATAGAAAGGGTAAGAATCATGCGTTATGGCGATGAATTAAAGGATTATTTCTGGATCATCGACATCGATTACACGATGATCATGCATCCTTATCTGCCAGAAACGGAAGGAACTTCCATGGAATATTTTGAAGATTCCAATGGATACCGGGTGTTTTACAACATGTCAAAGCTGGTGAAGGAAAATAAAGCGGGTTATTTAGAGTACACATGGCAATTACGAGATGAGGAAGGGGTCATAGAGGATAAGATCTCCTATGTTCAACTGTTTGAACCCTGGAACTGGATCATAGGGACAGGTGTTTATTATTCGGATATAAAACGGAACACGGCAGAAGTTACGGAGGGTATAAATTTTGCCCTGACGCTCATCAGCGTCCTGATAGGTCTCGTTTCACTGTATATCATCATAAGGGAGATAAAAGCCGCAGAATACCGTCAGCAGACATCTGAAGAAAGGGAAAAACTGATTTCCAGATTAAGAACAATCAACACCGAGTTGAATATGGCAAAAAAAGAAGCGGAGGAAGCCAACACTTCAAAGGATCAGTTTCTTGCAAACATCACACATGATCTGAGAACACCTCTCAACGGAATCGTCGGTTTCAGTGAATTGTTAGAAGACAGCAGCGAGAAGGAAAGGACAATACACTTTTCCGAATACACCGGTTATATCCGAAGGAGTGGAAAATATCTTCTTCAGATGATCAACGATATCCTGGATTTTTCAAAGGCGAAGGCCAAAAAAATAACACTTGAGCGTTCCATCTTCTGTCTCAACGATGTCATCTCCGAAGTGGTTACATCACTCAGTTTTTTCAGTCTGGAAAGAGAAATTCCCATTGTCTTTGAAGCAGAGGGAACCTTTACCGTTGAAGCGGATGAAATGAGATTAAAAAAGGTCTTCTACAATCTCCTGTCAAACGCCATAAAATACACCAAAGATCATGAACCGATCAACGTGGAACTGAAGCAAAGCAAAAACGAGCTCCTGATAACCTTCCGCGACAGGGGAATAGGCATCTCATCGGAAGATCAGAAGCGGATCTTCAGCCCATTTGTACAGATCAACCGAATTAAGACCGAGGGAACCGGCCTTGGACTTGCCATTGCAAAGGAAATCACCGAACTTCACGACGGATATATCTCACTCGAAAGTGAAGTAGACAGGGGATCAATGTTCACCGTTCATCTTCCGAGGGACATTCTGACGGAGGAAGAAGTCAGTACACAGAGGCCTCCGGTGCCTGAATTCCTGAAGGACAAAAAAATCTGCATCGTTGAGGATGATGCCATCAGCAGAAAGTTAATGATACTCTTTCTCAAGAGATACGAAATGAAACCGATCGACATCCCGTCAGGTACCGAATTTCTTGATTATTTAAAAACCGATAAACCGGATATCATCCTGATGGACATCCAGTTACCGGATATCAACGGGATGGAGTTGAAAGAAAAGCTCAAGGAAACGGGGGCAGGAGAGATCCCCGTCATTGCACTAACCGCTTTCTCTTCAGAAGAAAAAACTGAGGAACTACTGAAGAAAGGATTCTTTGCCGTCTGCCATAAGCCTGTGGATTCCGCCATCTTATTGAAAAGGCTTGCCGAAGCACTGAGGCCTGATCCACCCATAAACAGCGATTGAAGAACATTTTACCGATAGATTTTCTTTTTTCTGTTTTATCTGATAGACTTGTCGGGTAGAATCAATTCAGCGTTGAGTCGGGGAGATTAATTTTGTCTCCGACTTTTTTTTAAGGAGATATTATGATTATCACCGTAATTTCAGACTGCCATATCCCATATGCACAATCTTTACTTCCCGATGAAGTCATAGACGCTTTCAGGAAATCCGATCTGATCCTTGGACTCGGAGATTTCACGGATGAAGATACCGTCTGCCTTCTAAATAGTTTTTCAGCCCCTTTCTATGGGGTGCTCGGTAATTCGGACCATTACACGCTCCGTTCGTATCTCCCGGTTAAAAGAAGGATAGAAATAGAACAACAGCATATCCTGATGCTCCACGGATGGGGAGCGAGAAACGAACTGGATAAAAGAATATACAAGACACTGGATCAAAAACCGGATATCTGTCTTTATGGGCACACCCATACGCCCCAGGATACGGTGATAGGAAAAACCCGATTCATCAATCCCGGAACAACGCGGAAGGGGGGATCTTTTGCCGTTTTAACCACGAACCCCGGAAGCGGTAGCATATCCTGTGAGATAAAAATGATCCGGTCGTAAGGAATTGTAGAAGAAGGCATAGAAGAGTATTATTGAAAAAGAAGATTTTGGGAGGGTTTCTATGAAAAAATATATCTTGTTTTTTTTGGTTGCTTCACTGTTGGTTGCTTCAGCGTTCGCAGATTATATCTACCTTACCGATGGAACTAAACTTTCCGGTAAAATCGTAAACTTCAATGAGAATTCAGCGGATATTTTACTCGAAAACGGTCAGTTTACAAATGTCAACAAAAGCATGATCGTCAGAGTTGATCCAGTCGATTCTCCGACAGCGGATGAGATCATGACCGGCGTCTCAACACAACCTGATGCGACAATAATAGGCGGTGCCGACGGACCAACAACCCTTTCGGTGGCCAACTATCCGTCGGGTGCGATTATGGATATTTCCGTTCCCACAAGCGAACTGGCCACAATGTATGCCGATCCGGATATAGAGTTGAGAAAGAGAATGCTGATGTATTCAGATATGAAGAAGGAACCCTGGATTGCCGCGGAACTTTCATTGATCATTCCAAGCGCGGGACACCTGTATACAGGCGAATGGGAAAGAGGCTTTCTCTTCCTCGGCGCAAGAGTGGCCTTCGGCGGTGTTGGCCTTTACGGTTTTTCAATGGCAAGTGCCAATCAGAAGTTGATCGATGAGGGAGAGAATCCGGATAACGACGCGGACTACAAGGCCGCCATATCCACAGGACAGATGCTCGGCGGAGTGGGGGCCGCGGGCTTTGGATTATTTACGTTGCTTGAGTTCGTCGATTCCTATTATGCCGCGGAAAGATACAATCAGGTCCTCAGACTGAGACTTGGAATCGAACAGTTTGATCCTATGATGCTTCCAACCTTCGGAAAATAATTTATTTTCAAAATAGATATAGTAAAGAGGATCGTTAAAAACGATCCCCTTTTTTATTTGTGCGTTACTGAACAGAAAAATCTGCTTCAAACCAATTTCATTAACATCAACCGACTTCCCCTGTCAGAAGATCAACCAGCTTTTTCCTGTCTTCTCCTTCAAAAACCCAGGTACACAAATAGCCAAACAACTCTGAAATATTAATCTTCCTGCAGAAACGGACAATCTTCATATAATCCGGATCAGAAAAGCGTTCGTTCAGGATATCTTCGACATCAAAGTGCCAGGGTGTCGTGGAATAACGGACATACTGTCTGAAATAGATGCTCAGCAGTTCAACTTCTCTTGTAGAAGTTGCGGAAGCGAAAAGCTCTGCTAAAAAATCAGGACCTTCTGCCCCCATCTCTTCAAACAGCTTGTCGATAAGATCAAGATGGGCCTGATAAAAAGGAAAGATTTTCTCCCTTTTATCACATTCAAAATCGACACAATGGTTGAAAAAACGAATTCTTTCTTCATCCAGGCGAATAAATTTGTAAAAGGCACTTGTTTCCTTTTTGAGCAGGTTAAAAAGATCTGCTTCGTCGGAGTCTATAGCCGCAATCGTTTTTAATTCATTGGTATAAACCGAACGATAGAGCTCAGCGGGTAGAATCATCACCCCTTTTAACACCATTTTTTGCAGCCTGTCTATGGAAAAGTCCGCAATCTTTTTCCAGTTTTCTTCAAAAAGGCGCTCTTCCTTTAAAAGGTTTAAGACATAATTGATTACCTTGTGATGTTCGAAAGATTCTTCAATCTCAAAAACACTGACGATTTGCTTCAAAGTCTGAATCCGGATAGTCTCCCGTTTGCCGTTGAGAATTCTGTAAAGGGATGTGGCAGAAAGATTGTTTTCACCGGCAAATTGGCTGGGTTTTTCAATGTGCTTCAAAAGAGCATTCCGCAATCCCTTTGTGTTTTTCACTTCATTTTGTTTAAGTGATTTTTCATCACCAAAATAACAATGTTTTTTCGCCAATGTACGGGCAGACGCATACTTTTCCCTGAAAGTGGGGTCAAGGACAATAAGCTGTTTGTAATAATATCGAATTAGCGTAGCCGTTTCATAAAACGTGTCATATTTTCCGGCCATTTTAGAAACGACGAGAACCGTATCAAGAAAATTAAAAAACTCATAAGAACTGTCGAAAAAATAGCCACAGTAATACGCTGTCTTTTTGGAATAGTCAAAGGCCTTGTCAATATCTATTTTTCTAGCGTGCCATGCGGTGTTGTTCAGGCCAAGCAGTGCATAAGATGGAGATGCTCTGTGAGGTTAGCAAATCAGGAACGGCTGTCTGCATCGTAACGCATGATATGGACCTGTCCAAAAGAACGGAAAGAAGATTTAAACTCAACGGGGGAATTTTACATGAACAATTTTAAAAAAGCAGCAGTTATTCTTTTGGTTTTTGTCACGCTATTCACATTTACCGGCTTTGCCTCCTGTGAAATCATCACGGAAATATCCGATTATGCCAAGACGGTTTCGAATTTCTGTGAGGTTATACCTGATGAAATTCATCTTAAGATCAAAAATCATGATAGATTTCTGCTTTATATGGGCCGCGAAACCTGTCCAGGTTATGTGGGATTTGCGCCCTTACTCAACGAAACGGCACAGGAAGTCAATGTACAGATTTTTTATGAGGATAAGGAGACTTTGAAGAAACTTCTGAGCAGGCTATAATTTCTCACGATGACACTTCCAGCAATTGGAAAATAATCTACCGCTTTGTAAAAAAGGGCAGCGAATTAATCTATGTTGTCCTTTTTTATCTCTATACACCATGCGTTACGAAAAATATATAATTCTCAGATAAAACTCGTTTCTACTTTCCGCAAACTTTCGCTTTTTTATATTAGAAACCTTAAAACACTGAGAAAGATATACTGTGCAAAGGTAAAGACCGTCGGAAAGATAAAAAACAAAGCAACAAAGAATACGATGATACTGTACCGCTCATACATGATAAAGAAATCTCTGAATCGGCCGGCCAGCAGATCCCTTACGATATGGTATCCGTCAAGGGGTGGAATCGGTAAAAGATTCAACAAACCAAAGGCGATATTCAGATAGGCTATCGAATGAAACACGGGGATAAGACCGGGGATCGCATTGTAGGCTGCCGGGAAAACCTTCAGCAGCAGCACTTCTATCAGAATAAAGATAAAGGCAATAAAGAAGTTGGCTATTGGGCCTGCAATAGACACCAGAATACTGTCTCGTTTCGGATTTTTAAAATTATTCGGATTAATGGGAACGGGTTTGGCCCAACCGAATCCGATGAAGAGAAACAGCAACAAGCCAATGATATCCATATGTGCAAGGGGGTTCAGCGTCAGTCGTCCATAATTTCGCGGTGTCATATCACCGAGCTTATCGGCCATCAGGGCATGCGCCAGTTCGTGAAAGATGATGGCGAGGAGAACAGCCGGAACGGAAAGCAGTATTTGCATGGGATCTCTGAACATATAATCACCTCATAATTTCTGTAAAAAAAAAAGCACCCTTCAAGGGTGCCTTACATGGCTGAGAGAGGTGGAGTCGAACCACCATTGGCGAATCCAGAGTCCGCAGTCCTGCCATTAGACGATCTCCCAAACAACAGCAGCATTATACAACATATCTCATGGGTTGTCAACACCCTTTCAATTCCATTTCTTTAAAAGTCTTTTAATAATAAGCATAAAATCCCTTTGTCTCAATATCAGCAGAACAGCCGCATAAACCACGATGGCAACAAGTATTTTGATCAGTGCCAGAACCCCCGAATAATCCAACCGGCTGTTCAGCAAGTAGAGAACGACCCCCATCACAGCGGAAGCGGTTACACTCTTCAGTACCTCAAGGATATTCGCCTTCAGAAGCTGCAGTCTTCCACATGCGGACAGATGGATCAACAACACGATAAAGCCGGAAATACCGGCAACTGCCGTTGCAACCGCTATACCAAGCGGTCCCATGCTCTGTGACAGGGTGATATCCAAAAAGATGTTCATCGCAACGGAGATACTGCTGGCGATAAACACAATCCTCGGTTTCTTCATGGCATATTCTGCACGGGTGAACAGGCTGTAGAGCGAGTAGAACGGCAGACCGATAACGTATCCCCTGAGTATCTCGGAGGTCATATTCGTATCGTAGGCACCAAATTCTCCGCCCTCAAACAACAATCGAATGATATCTATCCTTAAGAGGTAAAGACCTATCGTCGCCGGAAGCACAAAGAGGATCATCCGCTCTATTCCCTCGGCAAGATTCTTTTTAAATTCCTCTTTCGTATTTCTGGAAAGTTGAGTCAACGCGACCGTAGATACCGAAACGGCAAACACGCCAAGCGGCAGCTGAAAAAGTCGGTTGGCATACTGAAGCAGAGACACACTCCCGGCACCGAGTCCCGAGACGACATTCGTATCGACGATCGAATTTATCTGTGTCACTGAAAGAGCGGCAAAACTACTCAGAAATACCGGCATGAAATCCTTGATATCTTCTTTGTCGTAGCCCGGTTTAAATCGGAAACCTATCTTTCTGCTCCCAAGCACAACGATGACCCATTGTGCGACACCGCCGATCATGAAAAAGATCGCCGGGCCGAGTATCGGCGGATCAAAGAGTGGTGAAACCATGATCCCTATGATCACAAGGACATTATGAACAGCCGGCGACAGGGCCGGAGTGAAGAAGATATCGTTACTGTTCAGCATCCCGGCATAGATCGCCCACATGCTGATGAAGAGGATAAACGGAAAGATCATTCGGCCAAGAAAAACCGACAAACCCTGCACACCCGTTTCAAGACCGGGAGCAACGAGATCAAGAATCTGGGGCATAAAATAGACGCTGAAAATAATCAGGACAAGCAATACGGGAATAAAAACCGTCAGGATAGAATTGGCAAACTTGTGACCATTTGCAATCCCTTTCATAGCCCTTTTATTGTACGCCGGAATGAAGGCACTTGAAAGTGCGCCTTCGGCAAATATTTTCCTCAAGAAAAAGGGTAATAATACGGCTACAAGATAAGCATCGTACTCAGGCGATGACCCAAATTCCCTTGCAAAGAGCATATCCCTTACAAGCCCCAGTACACGGCTGATGAGTGTCGCCACAGCCATTTGAATAGAAAATCTCAGAGTTTTTGACAATAGATTATACCTCTGTTTATTTTATGAAAAACTTGGGAAAAGCGGCATAAAAAGCAGCTGCCTTTATCAGATGCTCATCAGGACACTGATCCGAAGGGCTGTGCGCATAGATCTCATTCGCCGGACCGAATCCCACGGTTGGAATGTCAAACATCCCAGCCGTTGCAATACCATTCGTACTGAAAGTCCATTTATCGATTCTCGCAGGTTCTTCAAAGAGTTGCTCATAGGTTTCCCTGGCCTTTTGTACAACCTCGGCATCTTCCGGATAAACCCAGGTCGGATAGTATTTTTCAGTCGGATAGATCAAACCCGTATAGGCTTTTTCCGCATACTGAAGCACTTCTATGTCTGCTTCGGTTCCGGTCATCTTCAGGATCTCCTCAAGTTCCGCAACGGCACTTTCTTTGGTTTCCCCAGCCGTCAGGCGTCTGTCGATCTGTATGACACACTCGTCTGCAACGGCATTCTGCGAGGGAGATTTGAAAAAGATCTGTGTAACAGCAATCGTTCCCTTTCCAAGAAATGCGTCATCTTTTAGACGTTCGTTTAATTTTTCTATTTCAGAGATAACCGGCATCATCTTATAGATCGCGTTGACGCCCCTTTCAGGTGCACTGGCATGACAGGAAAGCCCCACCGTTTTCACCCGCATCTCCATCCGACCCCGGTGTCCCCGGTATATGCCAAGATTTGTCGGTTCTGTGATGACCACGACGTCGGGTTTTATCACGTTCTCTTTGAGGATATACTGCCAGCAGAGTCCGTCACAATCCTCTTCCATACAACTCCCGACGACGTACAGGGTATAATCATCCTCAAGGCCGAGCTCTTTGATAATACGGCCGGCATAGACCATGGCAGCCATCCCCGCCTCCTGATCACTGGCGCCTCTTCCGTAGATGATACCGTCTTCATATTTTCCTTCAAACGGATCACAGTCCCATAGATCGATATTTCCCACATCGACGGTATCGACATGCGCATCCATCGCGATAATCTTCGAACCGGATCCGATTCGCCCGAGGATATTTCCGAATCCGTCGATGATAATTTCATCAAATCCGCATTTTTCCATTTCCTCTTTGATTCTCAGAATGACAGTCTTCTCATTCTGAGAGGTACTGGGAATCGCTATCATGTCTCTTAAAAACTGAACCATATCCGGTTTGTACTCTTTTGCGGCATTCATGATCTGTTTTAAATCCATAATAATCCCCCCAAATAAAATTTACTTTCTTATTTTTTCATCTCCGAAACAGGCGGTAGAAAGTCCAGCGGATCGTAGGTCTGCGTGTTGCCGAGGTCTCTGACTTCAAAGTGAAGATGCTGACCTGTACTCACACCCGTGGTTCCTATTCGTGCAATGATCTGTCCCTTTTCTACATACTGCCCCTCATAGACATCAAATCGCGTGAGATGTCCATAACGGTATATATTTTTTATTCCCTTAATCTCTATAAGATTGCCGTATCCGCCGTTAACACCCACAAAAGTCACCACACCGGATTCTGCGGCAAAAATGGGTGCCCCATAAGGTGTCTCCTCTTTGATGGCCGGTGCATCTCTCGCGATATCTATACCGGAATGAAAACTTTCCTGCTTTCCGGTAACTGGATGCAATCTGTAGCCATAAGGTGAGGTGATCACACCGTAAGTTGGCCACAGACATTTTCCGGAAACCATATTAAAGGTTTCTCCGATACAGTAATCCGGTACAAAGAGAAAATCTCCGGCCTTTATCCTGTATGGCGATTCAAGATCGTTGGCCAGGGCAATTGATTTGATATCTGAAAAAAAGTAATTGGCGATATCCGAAAGGGTATCCCCGGAATTCACCTGATATCTGTAGCCAACGGGATAAGGGATTTTGATGATTTCGCCGACGTTAAGCTTTTCCGGTTCGATATCCGGATTCCAGTCCAGAACAACCGAACTGTCCACACTGTACTTGTCACAGATGGCCGTCAGGGTATCCGAATATTGGACAAAATGCCTTAATGTCACGTACCCGAACAGGTTCAGGGCAAGCAGCATAAACGACAAAAATATTAGACTCTTTCTCAAAACAAAAACCTCCAGTATTTAAATAAAAGACAATACAAGAAAAGAAGCTGTTATGCTGTACCCCGTATAGAAAAGGAAAGCCAGACCGATTCTGTCTTTATTTTTTTTCTGTTCTTTCTTTTCTTTTTTCAGATTCCTTGACAGTGAGACCCAGCAGATGTTGATGGCTACAATTGCAGAACCAAAATAGGCATCCGAAACCAGTCGCCAGTTCCCCCATGAAAAAAGCAGAAACAAAGCCCCATAAACTATCAGTACATAAAACGGTATCAGAAAATAGGCATTCAGATCTTTGTTTTTCGTTATCAAATTCAATTTTGTTCACCCTGCTCAATATGTATATATTTTTTCAGCATAGCTGCCTGTTCCGGATCATCGTAAGTGATAAGAAATCGGATCACATTTTCATACCACTCGGGATCCCCTTTTCTCCTTTGAAGGTGTATCAGGTAATACAAGGCATCTTTCGCATGGTCGCTTTCCGGAAAATAGAAGATGAGTTTTCTCGTATAATGATTCAGCTGATACTCATCACCGAGTTTATCGTACTCGTCGATAATCAGAGAATAAACTTGCACAAGTTCTTCAGCTTCGGGAAATTTTTTTTCGAAAGCCTTCATTAAAACAAGGTTCTCCTGCGGATTTGCCAAATGGATACCGGATAGAATCAGCTCATAGGCGGAAGCAGCGTCGTCGGGAAGATTTGTGTTTATATCCTGATCCATAAACACACTCTGAATGACTTTAAGCATCTCATCCACATAGGATGACTGGGGATATTCCATCATGAAACGACTGTATGTTTCTATGGCCAGTCCCTCATTCCCGTTCCGGATATAGGTGTCAAAGGCCTGATACATCATTTCTTCCGGAGCCATCTCCAAACCGATAAACCTCTCATTGATAACATTTTCATAAATCAATCCGAGTGTCAGGAGCGCCTCGTGAGACTTCTCTGCCGTTTCGGCAAAAATATAGGTTTCCGGTTCACACTTCTCCACTATTGACGCTTCAAGCGCCTTCACGGAACATAACGAAGGCTTGTTTAAAAGGCTTTCCATAAGGCCAAATACCGATTTTTCCGCAAGAACTATCGGTGTCCAGGAAGTCCATTTCCATTCAAGACTCAATTTGCCACTGATCACCCGGTAGGAATCGGTAATTTTCTCATCAACCGCGTAGATGGTATCACCCGGAGAAAATTCTATTGTATTCATTTTATTCCCTTTCAAAGTTCATTCTATTGATCAGCTCTGTATTATCCGTGATGATATAATCACTTATCGTACCATTCTTAAGGAGTAATGCTGCTTCTTCCTCGTTGTTAACGGTCCACCACGCGTATTTCAGACCGGATTTCACCTTCAGTTGATTCAACTGATCCAACAGCATGTCTTTCGGAAAGATGGCGAAGGCCTGTACGGGCAGATGAAGAGAATAAGGTTTGTATTCCATCACCCGCTTCATGAGATATTCTAACGGATTGTCACTCTTCTGAGCATCCTCACCGATCAGCAGTCCGATCTTTGCCTCGTTGAAAGCCCGTCTGACTTCCAGAAGCGATTCGTGAATAAAGGATGAGAAAATCAGATTATCAAGTGAAATGTGGTCATTCTTCAGCATTTCGATGAGAGGTTGCACAACCTTCATCTCTTTTATCTCCACGTTGATGATCTTCTCTTTCAGCATCAGATCAAACACCTTACTCAGCCTTGGAACCGTTACTCCTTCAGATTCCGTTATTTCGTTGAGTTCATCAAGGGTAAGCGATGCTATTTTGCTGTCATTTTCAAAAAGCCGTTTCAGATCTTCATCATGAAAAACAACCACTTCGTTATCCGCAGTCAGTCTGATATCCAGTTCAACACCACTGACATCCGCCTGAGCGGCTATTTCAAATGATTCCAAAGAGTTTTCCAGTGCATTTAAGTGTATTCCTCTGTGTGCCAGAATTTTCATGTTTATTCCCCCACTTTTTTTTATATTATACACCATAAGAAACTTTCGGGTAACCGTTTTTTTCTGTGATATAATTAATGGAATATACAGAACATCTTTTAGGGGGAGAATTTATGGAGAAAAGAGTGTACATGGTTGAAAACGGACCAAAGGCGGTAGGACCTTATTCAGTGGCAGCTTCGGCAGGAGACCTTCTTTTTATATCGGGTCAGATTCCGATGGTACCTGAAACAGGCGAAATAAAGACCGGTGAGAGCGTGGCCGTTCAGGCAAGACAATGCCTTGAGAATTTAAAAACGGTTATTGAAGGATGCGGATCATCCATGGAGAAAATTGTTAAGTGCACGGTGTTCATCACCGACATGAACAAATTTTCAGAATTAAATGAAGTCTATGCTGAATATTTCACTTCCCAGCCACCGGCAAGAGCCGTCGTTCAAGTTTCCGCCCTGCCAAAATTTGTCGATGTGGAAATAGAAGCAATTGCGCTGAGGTGATTTCTGATCATGCGGTTGACAAACATACTCGAAAACATTGATGCAAAGGTGATATGTGGAGATCCTACGGATGTTGAGATCAAAAGCGGGTATACGTCAGATCTTCTAAGTGAGGTTATGGCCTGTGGAAATGCAGATCTCTGGATCACCGTACAGTCCCATTCGAACATCGTTGCGGTAGCCACCATAATCGGTGTGAAATGTATTTTTCTGGTAAACGGCCGGGAATACTCTCAGGATACGATTAACAAGGCCGAACAGGAAAACATCGTACTGGTAACGAGTAAGGAAAATGCGTTTCAGCTGACCGGAAAGATTCATGCAATGCTTCAGAGCTGATTTCCACATTCATTCATGTCTTTCCCCCTGTGCGGATCTGACGATGACACCCAATCAGGTTGCGCAGAAGCTGGTGGAAAATCATATTGACTGGGCGGCAATTACAGACCACAATTCAACACGTAATCTCGCCGTATTCGAAGAGATCTTTAATAAAAACGGGGTTTCGTTTTTGCCCGGAATAGAAATTCAGACCGTGGAAGATATTCATCTTCTCGGTTATTTCCCGAGTGTTCAGAAGGCCTGTGAACTTGGCGAGATCATAGAGTCAAAGCTTCCGAAACACGAAAGTGATCCGGAAATAGACGGGTATCAACTGCTTGTCAACGAAGCAGATGAATTCACCGAGATGTGGCTTAAACCTTTATCCCTCCCATGCAGTTTAACACTGGAGGAATGCGTCGCCCTCATCGAAGAATATGGTGGAATCGCCGTGTATGCCCATGTGGACAAGGCTATGAGTATTATCTATCAGCTCGGTTTCATCCCGCCTGAGCCTTTTATTTCCTGTGAAATCTACATGCCTTCAAAGTTGGAGCGCTATGCGGGGCAGATGAAGGGGAGAACGTTGTTTTCATCATCCGATGCACATAACCTCGATAGTTTCTCAGAGGCAAAGATGATGGTGAAATGCTGCAACAGGACATTTGATGAATTTTTGAAAGCGGTCATGAAGATTGACGGGAGGGAAGTGATGCTTTGTCACTGAGGACATTATCGGATCATGTGGCGGATATCTGCCAGAATTCAGTCAAAGCGGGGGCTCATACGGTTCAGCTTGAGATCGTTGAGGATGAGAATACCTTCTTTTTTAAAGTAGTTGATGATGCCGGTGGAATGCCAAAGGCGCTACTTGATCGGATCTTTGATCCCTTCTTCACCACACGGGATAAGAATATCAGAAGGGTTGGACTGGGAATCCCCTTTCTCAAGGCTGCCGCAGAACAAACCGGTGGAACGATGAATATTATCAGTCATGAAGGAACGGGCACGATCACTTCCGCAAAGTTCATCAAGACGAACATAGACTGTCAGCCTGTGGGGGATCTTGTGGGAACGTTGTTTACACTGATCACTTCGGATAAGGATATCTTCTGGAAGATCACCCGGCAGTACGATGGCGACGAATATGTCATCGATACGGAAAAGCTGACACAAAATTTACCGGACAGGTCCATGTGGGAAAATCCCGCCTATATGAATCTGTTGAGAGAAAGTCTTTACGAGATGGAAAGTTCCATTAAGGATTAAAAGCCATCTGAATAGAAAAATGTAAATGAGTGTGAGAAATGATAGAACTTACAAGATTTAACGGAGAACCCTTTATTCTGAATGCAGAACTGATCGAGACCGTTGAGGCCTTGCCGGATACGATCATCACCCTTTTTAACGGAAGAAAGTACATGGTCAGGGAAAAGGTGGAAGAGGTACTTGAAAAGATTATAACGTTCAAGAACAGGGCATACATCCTGAGTAATTCGGTTTCCGCTGCAGAATCGATAAGGGAAAAACGCGAAAAAAAATATAATTCAGATTGTAATTGTTAATCCGTTTATTAAGAATGTAATCGATTTGCGGATTGGCATTCAGGGGTGATTTTTTGGATATTTCGACCCTTTTGGGGCTTGTTGTTGTTATCCTGGCAGTTGGAGTCGGGCTGGTTTCCGGAGGAGATTTTGCGGTTTATCTCGGGCAGGACTCGATGATCTCATTGGTTATTGTTTTGGGTGGTGCACTGGGAGCTGTCTTTATTGCTAATCCCAAAAACAAGTCCTTTGGTATGATGAAAGTAATGATGAGCACCATTCAGGAACTGAAACTGAATTATCTCGAGACGATAGGCACGTTGGTTTCTTTTTCGGAGAAGGCAAGGAGAGAAGGATTGCTTTCACTCGAAGAAGATGCTCAGAGTCTGGAAGATCCCTTCATGAAAAAGGGGATACAGCTCATCGTTGATGGTACGGATCCGGACCTGCTCAGGGATATGCTTGAGATCGAGATAGATCTGTTTGAAAGTGATCTTTCTATCGATGCCGGTATGCTTGCCGGAGCAGGTGCCTATGCCCCTGCATTCGGAATGATCGGAACACTTTTCGGGTTGATTTCCATGCTTGGTGCCCTTAACAATCCGGATGCACTTGGTCCGGCTATGGCCAAGGCTATGATTACCACCTTGTACGGTTCCATATTCGCCAACGGCTTCTTTCTTCCTATGAGTGATAAACTCAAACTCAGAAAAGACAAGAGCGTATTACACAAGCAGATGATCCTTGAGGGAATCCTCTCCATTCAGGCCGGAGATAACCCGAGATTGCTCGAGGAAAAGTTGAAGACATTCCTGCCAGCCGTGGACAGGGAGGCCTATGAAAAAGCCAACGCAACGCCTGAGGAGTGATATGAATGGCTAAAAAGCAGAAAAAGACAGAATGTCCAGCTGGAGCACCGGCTTGGATGTCTACATATGGTGATATGGTCACCCTTCTTCTGACTTTTTTTATCGCCATGTTGGCATTCTCAAGTATCAGCGAAGGAAAATTTCAGGAAGTGGCAAGCGGTATTACCAGAATATTTTCGGGTAATCCCCCGAGTGTTTTGATGGGAGGGAAGACGACCGTTTCAGAACCCATCGTCACGACAAATCCGGGAATAAAGGAGGATTTGCTGAAAATCATTCAGGATGAGGGGGTTCAGGGAAAGATCACCGTTGAAAACACCGATCAGGGTACGGTGATTACACTCGGAGATATGGTTTATTTTGAACCGTTCAGTGCCATTTTAACGAAGGAAGCCAAGGAACTCCTTGAAAAGATAGGAAGTGTCATTGTCGAGCATACGACAAACGTCATAGAGATGTACGGATATACCGACGACAGAAAACTCCCTGAAGGATCTATTTATCCTTCACTGCTGCATCTCAGTTCTGCAAGGGCTTCGAGTGTGGCAGAGTTTTTCATCAATGACCTGAAGAATAAGCGAATGGCTGAAAGGGTTGTGGATATCAGAAACGGGAAGTTTGACATAGAAAAGTATTATAATCCTGCGAGATTTGTTCCCGTCGGCAAGGGCGATAACGATGCGCTGACGGATATCAACAAGCTGGATCTGAAATACAAGGCCGAGATTGAACTGCTTGATTTCAGAGTTAAAGACGGTGAGATCACGGAAGAAGGAAAAACAGTCGCTTTAAAGGAATTACAGAGTATGTACGGCGAAGAGTTAACAACGCTCAGGAACGGTTATCAGAAGATAACGATACTTATCAAAAGGGAAAACGTGAGGTGATCTGAATGGCGGACGAAGCAGCAACACCACAGGAAGAAGGTCAAAAAAAGGGCGGTAGCGGATTTAACATCATGGGTCTTCTTATAACGGTCATAGTTTGTGCGGTAGTAGCAGCTGGTGTTTCATTTGTTATGATTCAAATGCTGGGGACAAATAACCCGCCAGATTCTGAACAGGATACAGTGGCAACCAATCCCGTTGAGATAAGAGTTCGCTTTATCGTTTCAGGCAGTAACACTCCCTTCATACTCAAGGGTGGTAGTGAAGTAGTTGTCATCGATATGGTCAGTTTTACCGTCGGAAGTGATGCTTGTCGAGAGGAAATCGCCAACAGATCGGATGAGATCACCTCCGCCTTCCAGGATTTGTTCATCCAGAAAGAACCGGCTGAACTGTCTACCCCCGCAGGTCTTGAGCTCCTAAACAGACAGATCAGGGAGATGGTAAACAGGATTACGGGATATGTTGGGGATAAGGGACGATTCGGTGTCATCGAGGTCTTTTATCATATCACCGCGTTGACCTCCGTACAATAACGGGTAGTCTCAAATTGAATACAACATTTTTATATAAAAAAGGAGGTGGATTGAAATGGCAGATTCTTTGAGTCAGGGTGAGATTGACAGCCTGTTGGGCGCCTTGACGACCGGTGAAGTAGACATAGAAAAAATGAAAGAAGATGATTCGGAGAAGATTAAGCTATACGATTTTGAACGACCGATGAAATTTTCAAAAGATCAGATCAGAACTTTCCAGATGCTGAACGAAAATTTTGCGCGTTCTCTATCCACCTATTTATCCGGACGTCTCAGATATTATGTCGATGTAAATCTGGGACCGATTGACCAAATAACCTATGGAGAATTTTTAAAATCACTGTCCAATCCGACTTTTATGACGATTTTCACGGGTAGCACCCTGAACGGCAGTGCCATTCTCGAGGTCAACCTGGGCATCATCTTCGGAATGATCGACAGGATTCTCGGTGGGATCGGCGAGACCGTTTCAAAACCGAGAACACTGACTGAAATAGAATTAAACATCGTCAGAAGGGAGGCCATGAGATTTCTAACCCTGCTGAGAGATGCCTGGGTCAACGTCATGGAGTTTGTCCCGGAAATAGAAAACATCGAATCCAATCCCCAGTTCGTACAGATTGCCCCTCAGAATGAGATGACACTTCTCGTTACACTTGAGATCGTCATCGGGAATGTGGAGGGTTTCTTAAATGTCTGTTTCCCATCTTCTATCATAGAACCGTTCAGTGATAATCTGACCAATCAGATGTGGTTTGCCAGTGCGGCTCAGAAGAAACAATCGGAACTGGCACCGATCATCAAGAAGAATCTTGAAAAAACGCCTATTGAACTCGCCGTTCAGCTTGGGAAGTCCAAACTTTCACTCGCTGAGTTGTTGTATCTTCAAGTCGGCGATGTCATCAGACTGGAGCAGTATAAAGACGAGGAATTAAACATCTGCATAGGCGGGAAGCCAAGGTTCAAGGGCTTGCCGGGCCAGAGAAAAGGGAAAAAGGCCATTAAGATTACAAACTTATACGCACAGGAAGATAATCCGGAATACGATATCAGGGACTTCGCCAGAGAAGTTCAGGAAGGGAAGTGATAAGACATGACAAACAACAACGATTTCTTATCGCAAGAAGAGCTTGATGCCTTACTTGGAGCAATAAACGCCGGAGATGATGAGTCGTCTGATGCAACGGAAACCCCTGTTTCATCAGGGATGCAAGGCAGCCTCACATCCGCTGAAATAGATATGATTGGTGAAGTCGGAAATATGATCATGGGGTCTGCATCCACGGCACTATTCACCATTATCGCGCAAAATGTAGATATCACCACCCCACAGGTTTCCGTTATGAAACTCAACGAGTTGAAAGACCGATTTGATGATGAACGTGTCGTGACCACGTTGAATTTTGAAGAAGCCATCGATGGGCTTAATGTGTTTGTACTCGATAAGCAAACCGCTGCCATCATAGCCGATCTGATGATGGGTGGAACGGGTGAGAACGCCTCCCCGGAAATGGATGAAATGAAGATGAGCGCTGTCGGTGAAGCCATGAATCAGATGATGGGTGCAGCATCGACTTCTATGTCTGATTTTCTGGGTTCTTCGGTAAACATCACTCCACCTTCCGTATCGATTTTCAATTTTGAAGACTCATCGGCGCAATTTCCACCTGTAGCGAGCAACAACGATGATGAAGTCGTTTTGGTCTCGTTCAACATGAGCATCGGTAATTTTGCAAATACAAATATTTTTCAGATTCTTCCGATAGAATTTGTCAAGAGTCTTTACGCAAAAGTTGCAGGGGAAACGGCCCAGACCATTTCAACGCCTCCTCCCCAACCACCGGTTCAACAGCAACCGATGTATCAGCAACCCGTTTATCAGCAACCGCCACAACCGATGTATCAACAGCCAATGCAGCAACAACCAATGTATCAGCAACCTGGAGGTGCCTATATGCCACCAATGCCCCAGAAACAGGACCCTGTATCGGCGAGACCTGTTGAATTTGAAGACTTTGACCAGCCGATATATACACAACTCCCCAAGCAACTTGAGCTCCTTTATGATGTCCCGCTTGATATAACGGTAGAGCTCGGCCGAAGCAAACTGACCTTAAAAGAAATAATGGACCTGAATATCGGTTCTATCATAGAACTCGATAAGCTGACCGGTGAACACATTGATATACTCGTTAACGGAAAGGTTATTGCCAAAGGCGAAGTCGTAGTTGTCAGTGAGAGTTTTGGTGTCAGAATAACCGAGATAATGAATCAGAAAGACAGGATTGGAAGCCTCAGATGAGAAAAAGGATAATCCTGCTTCTGATATTGGTTCTGCTTCTCTTTCAATCTTCTTTCTCCGCATTTGATGAGGAAAGTTTCTCCGCCTGGAGTCAGTCTATACGAAAATTTTCCGGCATGAGAAATATCGCCGGGTGTATCGATATCGGCATGGATTTGATAGACAAGTCGGGAAACTGGTACAAAAACGAATATGCAATGGATTTTTACAGCCGCGATTTAAAGGATTACAGGATAGATTTCACCAAACCTTCCATGCTGAAAGGGATTACCGTCCTTTATCAATATCGTGAGCAACTGCTCTATGTGTTGAATATTGAAGCCGAGGAATACGCTCTACAGAGCTTCGAAAGCGGCAGTGAAATGCAGTTCAATCCGACGGTTATCCTGATGGATTTCCTGGACTTTCTCATCAATATCGACACAATTCCCCTTTTAAATGTCTATCCGGAATTGGATGAGGCGGGCTGTCACGTTTTCAGAATTCTTCTGTCCCAACCCGATATACTGCTTCTCTTTCAAAAGGAATACCCGGCAATCATCATCAGACTAAACGAAGAAAACAGTATCAGACAGGTAGAGCTTCTGAATGAAGATACCGATGAAAAACTTGTCATCAATCTCATCGATATGCAGATAAACCTTCCAGGGGAAAAGATCAACGCCTTCTTTGAAATTCCACTCAATGAATTTAAGCTGATCGAATACCTTGGTATCAATTAAGTTTTATACGGTGTATATATCGATATCTGGTATAATATTCACTGATTCAGAAAAATGATAAAGTTTGAGGTGAGTCTTTTTGAGAAAATTATGTCTGATGCTTTTTTTTATATTGCTCTCATTTTCCCTATTTTTTGCCGAAAGTACGAGATACACGTTACAGGTAGGGGACAGCATCGAAATCTTTAATTACAGTTATGCAGACCTTACACAATCTGCTGAGATAGGTCCGGACGGATTGCTTGAAGCAAGACTTATCGGAACAATTTATGCAGTCGGGAAAACACCCGAGCAACTTGCCTCTGAACTTGAAAAAGAATATAAAAAATATGCTTCAGAATCGAGAATTACCGTGATCGTGAAATCCAGAAAGCCTCAGATCGTGTATGCTATGGGTGAATTGAAGACCCCTCAGAATATCGATATGCTGATGAATCAGAATTTGACGCTGTTAGAGATTGTCAGTCTCTGCGGTGGCCCGACTGAAGGGGCCGATCTTTCTTCGGTTATGCTGCTCAGAGACAATACCACCAGAAACATAGATATCTCTTCCGCCTTCAATGAGGGCAAAGTGGAAGAGAACATAGTTCTGCAACCAGGAGATATGATAATCGTTCCCAAGAAATATGAAAGAAGGGTTTATATCTTTGGAGATTCAGAGAAATCAGGAGCGGTTTACTTTGAAGAAAAGGAACCGATGACGCTGAACTATCTTCTTTCAAAACTCAGTTATGATTCAGAAATCATGCAGTCTGAAATCCAGATTCACCGTAACGGCCAAAAACTATCTTTTGACGCTCTTTTTACGTTCAACAATCAGGAACAGATTCTACTTGAGACAAACGACATCATCGTTTTCAGAAAGGCGGAATCAAGATTCTGTTACGTCACTGGAAGAGAGGAAAGTGGAAGAATAGAATTTGCGCAGGATGAGCAGATGACCTTAAGAATCCTCATGGGCAAACTCGGGGTCGATATGACCTATCTGCCGGATATCGAAATTCTTCATACGGATGGCTCCAAAGATAGTTTTGACAGCGAAAGGCTCAATACGTTTGATTTTAATCTTTCTACCGGTGATATTGTTCAGTTCCCCATATCCAAATACCTGTACCTCATCGGGAATGCCCCGACAAAAGGCCGGATTACCTTTTCCACTCATGAAGAACTCACCTTACTGACATTGCTCATAAAAGTGGGGTATCAGATTGAAGAACCGGTGGATATCACTATCATTGATCCGGACGGAAAAAAAGAAATTCTTTCCACAAAAAATCTGTTACAGAGAGATATCTTCCTTGTCAGCGGTTCTATCATACAATTCCCGGAAGAAAGGTACGTTAACCTCGTTGGCGACATTACTAATTCGGTAAACTCCAATGAAACAAATAGTACTGAAACCCCTGACCGATTGACGTTCAGATACGATGAAGCGATGACGCTGAAAACGGTTATACAGAGACTCAATGCCATTCCCGTAGAAAGTGGTATTTCAGTAACAGTTCTGAGGGGTCTTGAACAATATGAATACAACACAAGAGAAGTATTTTATTCGGATAATGAGATTGCCCTTCAGATAGGTGATACACTCGTATTTGAAAAAGACAGAAACAGGTATGTCATGTTGCTCAAAGAAGGAAATAAACTGTCAAAGATTTATTTTAATGCAAACGAGGAGATGGATATTTTTCAGCTATTCATGAAACTTGGAACGATTTCCGAAACATGGAATGATGAAGTCAGAATCTTCCTCCCCAATGGGGATGTTCAAGTAACGGACGTCGATGCCGTTCTCTCCAGAAAATCCAATTTCCCACTTGAACCCAAGAGCATGGTTGTCATTCCCGAGACCTTCAGGAGTGTCTACGTGTTCGGAAATTGTAAAACACAAGGTGAAATTCTCTTTAAAAGAGATGAATCATTCGATATGAGAAATCTGATCATAAAGGTTGGTGCTGATCTGACAGAGGGTATGGAAAAAATAATCGTAAAAAATTCATCTGGAATAGAAGAATACGACCCGGAAAACTTCCTTGAATTCGAAAACAACGTTTCCCTTCAACCGGATGCCATTGTTTACTTTCAGGCTTATACGCCTATAAAAGTCAGTGTCTTCGGAAGAGTATCAAGCCCGGGTATCAAAGAATTTGCAAAGGATGAACCGGCAAATCTGATGATGCTGCTCGCAAAATGCGAAGGTTTCGAATCGGATGCAAATCGTAATATCAGAATTATCGATTCTGATGGTAAAACGACTGTAATCAATTATGATGAACTGACTGATCCGGCCGGTGTACGCATCAAGGATGGAGCCTATATCATAGTGGATGAAAATATCAACCAATATGCAACTGTAATCGGGGATGTAAACGATCCGGGGATACAGTATATGAGGAAAAACAGCATGACACTTCTTGAGATGCTCAATGCCGCGGGCAGTGTGATTAGTTGGGAGATTAACACACACATAGAGATCACCAGATCAACCGGTGAAAAAGAAGTCATCCATACCGAGATGAATCCCATTACACTCAACGGTATACAAATTTATGCCGGAGATATCGTTTACGTTATGCCAAGCAGTCGGTTAAAGGTATATGTTTTGGGAGAGGTCAATTCCCAATTGATTCTGAAATATTACGAAGGACTGACACTTTTTGAGGCTGTGATGAGAGCCGGTGGTGCTACGGATAGTGCTTATCTGAAGAAGATTCTCTATTATAAAGGTGGAATTAATTCATATCCACAAGTAGTTGATCTGTCCAACATCAAGTGGTCACAGCCTACCGAAGCGATCTATCTCGAGCCTGGGGATGTAATCTATGTGCCAAGAAGTGCGATGGTAGATATTTTGCGAGTAACCGGTTTTATCGGAAGCATGATCACTTTTTCAACGGATGCGGTTGATGTTTACAACGGTCTAACGGGCAGCAGTGTCCAAGTTCCAGTTGTCTCAGATACGACTACAGGTGATAATTGATGATATTCAGAGGAAATAAAGAGATTTCTGAAAAGCTTGGATTAAAAACCGCAAACGTAGACATGCATTCTCATATTCTTCCTGAATTTGACGATGGTGCCCGTGATCTCGAGGAAACACTGGAATTATGCCATGAGATGGTCAGGAATAACTATGAGGCGGTTATCTGGACTCCGCATTACAACATTCCTTCTTTTCCGAAAACAGATCCATTGATGATAAGGAAGCACTTTGAAAAATACGCCCCTCTGATAGAAATAAAAACGGGATTGAAAGTATTTATGGGATCTGAGCTTTATTGCAGGCCACCCATACCGGAAGAATTGGTTCCACTCGCGGGAACTGATTTTGTCCTCATTGAATTTCCCTACGATACCTATCCGCAATACCTCGACGAAATCATCTACAATATCCAGTTGAAGGGGTACCGTATCATATTTGCTCACGTGGAAAGATATACATGGCTTTTTCCAGAAAAGAAAAAACTGTTTAAAAGATCCTATGATTACACGCTTATTGAAAAATTAAAGGAAAAAAATATCTATTTTCAGGTGAATCAAACCACGTTAGAGAATCCAGATGCTTTCCCGTGTATGCAATTACTTTATCAGAAAGATTATATAGAATTTGTCGGTTCGGATAAACACCGAAGAGAGGACCGGAGAATCCTGGTAAATTTTAATGAATAAGATCGAAAACTAATGATTCATACAAGGAGGTATGATCTTGTCGGACCAATTTGATAACAATCCAAATCAACAGGAAATGGAGTTGTCTTTGGAAGATATACTTTTTATGATCAAAAGACGTTTCTGGTGGGGTTTTTTAACGGTAATTGCCGTTGTAGCCGCCACTTTGGGATATCTTCAGGTGGCAACGCCAAAATACACTTCTTCGGTCACTTTGAAGGTAAATCCATCTTCTCAGACTTCGTCTGTTTCAAGCCTCTTCTCGGATGGCTTATCAATGGGAAGCGGCAGCTCAAATATCACAACGGAGATAGAATTGATCAAGAGTAAGGCTAACCTGAAGAAAGTTGTGGAACAGCTTGACCTTGTAGATGTCCTGATTGATCCTGACAGTCCCGCAAGAGAAACACAACCGGAAGAAATACTCACTCAGATAGCGGTTAATAAACTATCCGGCGGGGACTTCATAACAGTTTCACCGGTAAAAAACACTCAGCTTGTTCAGATTTCAGTAGAGATGTTCTCGCCCGAACTCGCTAAAAATATAGCCTCACTACTTGCTGAGATATACAATACTCAGTTGAAGGAATATGCACAAAGGGAATTTACCATCCGGAGAGAATTCCTTGAAACTCAGATTCCTTCCGCCGAAAAAGCGTTGAACGAATCCATTCTCGCCATTAGACAGTACAAGGAAAATGCGGGAATATTCAATCTCAGCAGTCAGGCATCCTACATACTCAACATGTTCTCTCAGTACGATACTGAAATAGATCAGTATGAGATGACGGTTAAGACGAAAGAGAATTCTATAGAGGCCCTGAAAGTTAAACTGAAGGATGTCGATGAAGAAATCATTACTTCGGAAACCATCTCTATCAATCCGCTTGTTCAGGAACTCAGAAGTAAACTGACGAATGCAAAGATAGATCTCGCCTCACTTGAAGAACTTTATCCCGACACGGATGCCAGAATCATTACAAAGAAAAAGACCATCTCCGAAATAGAAAACGAGCTCTCAACACAGGTTACACAGATGGTTACCAGTCAACAAAAATCTGATAACCCGATGTACAGCACACTTATGACGGATATTGCACAGAATGAAATTTCTCTGTTGCTTGCCCAGTCAAATCTTGAAGCGGTTAAAGAAGCCCGTTCAACCTATGAAAAACGTCTATGGGAGCTTCCGAAGATGGAGCAGGAACTGGTTCAGCTTGAACGCGAAAAAAATCTGAATGAAGAGCTTTTCACGTTACTTTCGCAGAAACTCGAAGAGGCAAGGATTGCCGAGGCTTCCGTTGCCGGTAACTCATTCGTCGTTGATGAAGCCCAAGTCCCACTTGGACCCTCAAGCCCTAAAAAAATGCTGACACTCGCAATCGGAGGCGTACTTGGCATATTTCTCGGAATCCTCCTCATCTTTGTAATCGAATATGCCGACAAGACAATCAGAAGTGAAGATGAGATAGAAAGGTTTGTTCATAATACGATTCCAATCCTTGGAAGAATCCCAAAATTCAAGACCGTAGAGGGAAAGGAAATGATCACTCATTTTGATCCAACCTCTCCCGAATCCGAGGCGATCAAGATGGCGGCCAACAACGTGCTCTATATGAGACCTGAAGAGACGAGGATATTTGCCGTTACGAGTGCCGGTCCTTCGGAAGGTAAGACCACTTTTGTCGGAAATACAGCCAACATATTGTCTCAGAATGGTGAAAAGGTCCTTGTAATGGACCTGGATATGAGAAAACCGAGGATAGAAAAATTCTTCAACATTTCATCCACACAAAGAGGGGTTGTAAATTATTTTGCAGGTCAGGCACAGGTTAACGATTTGATTATCAATGTACATGAAAATGTGTATGTGTTGCCGGTCGGACCAATCCCCCCTAATCCGACAGCTTTACTGGCATCAAAAAAGCTCTTAGAGCTATTTGATCAGTTAAAACTGCAGTATGACAGGATCATCATAGACACACCACCCGTGATGGCAGCGGCGGATATCAACCTCTTTGCGGGAAAGATAGACGGAGTTGTCATGGTCACGATGGTAAACAAGACCAGAAGGCCTTCTTTCAAGATCGCACTCAACAACCTCAGAAACTCCAAAGCGGATATACTCGGTTTTGTTGTCAATGCCATCTCATCATCCAATTCCAATTATTATTACTATTACAACAAGGATGGTCAAAAAAAGAAAAGAAACGGGAAAAGGAAATAATCGAAGGAGTATCCCATGATTGAAATAAGAACAGTCAATACAGCGCAACTGAAAAAGCAGTTTGTCGATTTCCCATATGACCTGTACAACAACTCTGATTACTGGGTACCGATGTTCTATGCCGATGCCAAAAAACTGGCCGATGGAAAAGGATCAACCGTTTTTGCCAATGGGGAACATGAACTCTATCTGGCATTTAAAAATGACAAGCCGGTGGGCCGGATATGTGTAGGGATTGAAAGGGATCTCAACAAGAGAAAGAATTACAAGCACGCCTATTTCACACTTTTTGATTCCATAAACGATCGGGAAGTTGCCGATGCGTTGCTGAATAAGTGCCTCGAATGGGCAGGGGAAAGAAAAATGCAGTATTTAAAGGGACCGATATCCCCCACGAACGGTGACGATTACCGTGGATTACTGATTAAGGGATTTGATGAGTTTCCGGGAATGCTGATGCCGTATAATTATCCGTATTATGCGGACTTTTTTAATGATTATGATACCTACCTTGAATATTATGCCTACGATCACGATTTGAAAACACCTATAGACAGTAAAAAGATGGAATTGATGAAGTTAGGCATTTACAGAGAGGGAAAATATAAAATGGAAGAACTAAACTCTTTTGACCAGGACAGGATATCCGATCTGGTCTGTGAAGAGGTTTTTGAATCGGAAGGTTATTCAGCGGAAAAAATCTATCTTAAAACAAAGCGACAGATCGATGATGTAAACGAAAAATTATATAAAGTCATGTTCAATTCATACCCTGAAGATTGGGAAGAGGACCTCGTACCGCCTACAAAAGAAGAATGGCGTGAAATAATCCTGGAAATGAAAAAGGTTTTGACACCGGAACTTGGTCTCTTTGCCTTACATAAGGGGGAACCGGTAGCCGTTATAGCCGTTATTCCCGATCTGAACAGGGGAATTAAAGAAGCACAGGGAAAACTCCTTCCATTCGGATGGTATCACCTCCTGAAGGAAAAGAAGAAGACAAAAAAGGCAAGAGGGGTTATCCTCTTTATCGATGAAAGATATCAGAAGAGGGGACTTCCCGGTTATTTGATCTTAAAGATCAGAAAGAATCTTATGAAGATGGGATTTGAAAAGGTTGAGCTGTCGAGTATCAGTTCCATGAATAAAGATTCCAACGGAGCATATAACTGGTTGGATATGAAACTGAATAAACAGTATAAATTATTTGGCAGATCCGTTACAGGAACGACGTTGACGATAGATGAGATCTATGGTATCGCCTCTGAAAAAGTAAAGAAATTCAAAGGGATCTCATGATTCTTTAAAACAGAGTATACAGTGAAATACGGCAATTTGGCATAATTTCGCACAGGCAGATATCAAGCTTTTGATTGACGGATAGGCTATTTGATGCGCTCGCGATATTGTGAGATAAAGACAGAACCTACCATTCAGGTACCGAACAAGAGATCAATCCAACAGGCTTTTCCTTATCACTTCAAACAATGTCTGATTATCTATCGGTTTTGAAATAAAATCGTCCGCACCGGTTTCGAGGAATACATCGATCTCTTTTTCCTGTGAATACCCTGAGACGGCAACAATCCTTATATTTTTAATTAATGCATCGGATGAATTTCTGATCGCCCTGATGACATCGAGTCCACTGATATCAGGCATCTGAATATCCATGAACACCAGATCCGGTTTTTCCTTTTTGATCAATTTCAATGCCGTTTTCCCGTTTTCCGCTTCAAATATTTCCGCACCGGTTTTTAACAGTGCCTTTCTCAGAATTAACCGGTTGATCTGATCATCTTCGACTATCAGAAATTTCACTCCCCGATAGGGAAGTTCTCCGTTGGCCAATAGGCATCTTTTATTTTCAGCGATCTGTTTGTCAATCTCAACGGGAACCGTCAACGTATAATGAGTTCCCTCGTTAAGGATACTGGAAATATGAATCTCACCTTCCATCAAATCAAGCAGTCTTTTCACGAGTGCCATTCCAATACCGGTTCCCTGAAATTTTTTCGTATAGGATTGATCTCCCTGATAAAAATAATTAAAGATCTTATCGACCGTTTCCTGTTTCATTCCAACACCGGTATCTGAAATCTCTATTTTTAAAATCCCCGAATCGGCATCCATGGAGATATAATCGCCCGTCAGGGTAACGGATCCCTTATCGGTAAACTTAAGTGAGTTGGACAGCAGATTATGAATGATCTGTTCAAAACGCAGCGGATCCAGCAGGACCTCGTTGACCTCCCTGTTTAGAAATTCACAAGTAAAAGTCAACCCCTTCTCCTCCGCCCGTTTTCTATATTCGCTGTGTATCACCCTGCACATCTCGTCTAACTTCACCGGTCTCTTTTCTATGTGTATTCTATCGAGGTTTAACTTCGAAAAATCGAGGATATCATCAACGAGTCTCTTCAAACGATCAGCGGAATATTCCAGCATGTGTATATATTCCATCTGATTCTCAGAAAGACCCTGCCGGTCGAAAAAGGCGAGAAGCCCTTTAATCCCGTTGAGTGGTGTTCTTATCTCATGATTGATATTCGCAAGAAAGATATCTTTCATATTGTTAACCTTTTCAGCTTCTTTCTTTGCCTCTTCCAGATCATTCATGACCTGTTTTAATTCAGTAATATCCATAGAAAATCCACCAAGGTATTTCTCCCCATCTTTTTTTTCTATGGGAAACTTATACGTCTTCAGATACCTGATTTCGCCAAATTTATTCATCATCTTTTCTTCAATGATCTGCAGATTGGAATTGAGAACCTCGATATCACTCGCATACATCTTTTTTCCGAGTTCCCCACCAAAAATCTCTTCAGCCGTTTTCCCGTTCCATTTTTCCAGGTCGTCTACGTAATAGGTCTCAAAATATGTATTCAGGAACACATTTCTCAGTTCCGAATCCTTGATAAAAACTGCGGCGGGAAAACTGTTTACAAACGCCCTGAAGCGATTTTCCGAGTCGGCAAGTGCCATTTCGTCCTTTCTTTTCTCGGTTATGTCCCTGAAAACAACCACGATTCCCTTCACATCGCCGAAATCATCAAGAATAGGAGCTATGCTGTCTCCAACCAGAATACTTCGTTTATTTTTTGAAACCAGTTCAATATCCTCAGCAATGGTAAACACCGTTTTTTCGCTCACGATCTTTTCAACAGGGACCTTTATTTCCTCCTTTGTCAAATATCTCCTGATCAAAACAATATCATTGATAGATCTGCCGAGAACCTCTTTTAGTTCAAAACCCGTCAGTTTCACCGCAATCGGATTCATCCCCTCAATCCGGCCATTCGAATCGGTCCAGACAACCGCATCTCCTATAGAATTCAGAATCGTTTTAAACTCCTCACTGAGATCCATGTAATCAGAAAACCTTTTACGCAACCGACTGATCAGTCGGATAATAAAATACACCGCAAGACAGAGGCCGAGGATTAAGAGGAAGATAAGCAGATAAATATAAAACAGATCTCCTGCTTTTGCTTTAAAGATCAGCCATTTTCGAACAAAATCGTAATATTCCGAATTTTCATTTTCTATCATAACGTTCAGATACCGGTCGACAATCGGAATTAATTTTGGACCGGTTGCCTTGCTGAAGCCTAAAAAGGCCTCCATCGGAGAAAAAGTAGTGATCGGCTTGATGATCGAACTCATATCCTTCCATCCCGATTCAGAAAACCGGTTAACGACTCCTGCATCAACCTGCTTCGATTCTATCGCCATTAAAATTTCACCGTACGTATCAAAAAATACGGGTTTGAAGGCTAATTGATAAAGCGCCATTTCTTCAATCAAACGTTGTCCAAACACGCCATTCTTCAATAACCCGACAGATTTATCTTCAAGGTCAACAAAGGTATTATAGGAATTCTCCACCCTGGTGTATATAACGGCCCAGCTTGTCATGAATGCCTTCTCATTAAAATTCACATACTGTTCCCTTTCTGCCGTTTTTGTCAGGGCAACTAAGATATCTATTTCGCCATTTTGAAGTAATTCATAAGCCTGATTGAAAGGATAGAGCGTATAATCAAAATGTAAATCGTTTTTTTCCGCCATATCATTTAAGACATCGATATAAAAACCCGCAGCCTTGCCATCCCGTTCAAAACAGAGAGGTGGATTATCATATATACCCACTTTGTACACCGTTGAGAAAACAACCGTGATCAGAAACATAAATGGAAGCAACAAGGCCATCCTTTTCATAAAAATCACACCTTTAAGAATGAAGAAAACATTTCAGGCTTATTATAGCATCCAGA